>Ga0073928_10003923_pt1 | contig 22704 bp, 21 predicted proteins | sample PaiPotPPA55metaG_FD_76969 | JGI IMG/M metagenome (GOLD analysis project Ga0073928, IMG submission 76969) | Iron sulfur acid spring bacterial and archeal communities from Banff, Canada, to study Microbial Dark Matter (Phase II) - Paint Pots PPA... ...
CCGAGCGCAGCGGCGCAGCCGCCACCGCGCGGGCGTAACAATATCGAGCGGGCCTCGGCGGCTCCGCTCGATCAGGAGGAGGCGTACCGCAGGATCGCTAGTAAGGCCTATCGCGCGCTAGTGGCTCTCGCGCGCCGACCTTACTGCGAGATGATCGTCCCCGACATAACGAACCCGTGCACGCTGCAGTGATACGGGAAGAAGCCAGCGGTACCGAATGTGCGCTGATACGTGCCCGAGCTCTGGAACGGGGACATGATCGTCGTGTCCGCGTTGTCAGTGACGGTGTGAACGGTGTCGCCCGCAAGCCATACCCAGGTCACAGTGGTGCCAACGCGAACCGTCGTCGACGCCGGGGAATAGAAATTGTTCCCGATGTGGACGGTGTCAGTCGAGCTTTTGCCGCCGCCCCCTCCAGTCATGCCGTATCCACCGCTGCCATTTCCGATTCCGATCACCCCGGTCGGTGGCGTGGATTGATTGTTGGTCCCGCTGCAAGTCGCGAGGATTGCGCATGCCGCCAGCGCGGCGGTGATAGATGCGTATCGCATGGCTCACTCCAGTGTAGTCAGCACCAAGGTCGGTGCATGCTGCTCGGGGAGGTATGCCCTTGGGGCGAATGACCTATGTCAGGGGGTGAACCGGAAAGCAGGCCGTGGCGGCGGCATTAATGCCGCCCGCTTAGTGATCGGCCGCGCCGCTCTTGATAGCGGTGTCCTTCGGCATCGTGTCGTTCGAGGAGGCTGCCTTGCCTTTTGCCAGCGCGGAAACCATTGCCGCAAGACTCAATTTCTGGTAACCGGCGGGGGCTTCGAACATCGCTTGCGGCGGCGCGCCCTCCTTGATGTTGCGCATCTCCATCTCACCGTTCTGGTCCATCGACTTGGAGACGATCTGCAGCCGATCGTCGATCCACACGGTGCCTGAGTTGCTGTGCGAATCCTCGGTCACAGACCACTTGTGAGCGGACCGACCGTCCACGCTTTCCGTACCGAGACTTTGACAGGTGAAGTGTGGCGGCGGCCCTGAGCGGTGCTGTCGCGTAATTGCCGTGAACATGTCGACTGTCGTGTTCCATTGCACGCAGGGATCGCCCGTGCCCGCGGGGCGAAAGAATCGCATGAGCGGTGCGAAGCCTATCGCAATGACGCGCGCGAACATGCCGGCATCGATGTAGCTGTGGTCCTTTTCACTGATCAGCAGCGTGGTGTTGTGCTGAGGATCGAACACCAGCGCCGTCCGTCCCGTCGGATCCATCGACTCCATGCGGACCCTCTGGTCGCCGACATAGATCCGCGTAGCCGGCTTGGTCGGCTGTCGCAGATCCACGATGTCCGCCGAGAACGGAGGGCCGCTCCACGTCATGGGAACGCCGGATCCTTCAAAGCAGCCTGTTAGCAGCGGCGCGATCAAACAAACCGCGATCGCGACCCGCCGAGCCGATCCTGGGAGCGAGGCCATGGCCCCAACAAGATGGCGAATTTACTTGCCCGAGGCTATTGGGGGGGCCATGCCCAACAGCGATTAGCCGCTGTAGGCGTCCCCTATGACCCCGACGCGTTGAGCGCGCGCTGCCCGAGCGACGAATTGTTGCCGGCCTCGGACGCCGCCGCGCTCGAGGCACGGGCAGCAGATGGCCGTCTCTGGAATGCTTGGCGCGGAAGTGTCAGAAGGATCACGGCGACCACGATCAGCACCATCGAACCGAGCGCACGCACGCCAAGAGGCTCTCCCGCGACGAGCCACCCGAGCAGTACCGCGATCATCGGGTTGACGTAGGCGTAGGTACTAAGGCGTGCGGGCGTCGCTTTGTCGAGCAGCCACGAGTACGCCGAGAACGCGACTAGCGAGCCGAAGACCGTTAGGTAAGCGAGTCCAACGAGTGATGCCGTCGTCACGTGCGCCAGGTGCAGCTGTCTAGTCTCGCCGGTTGCAACTCCCACAATAGCCAGCAGCACCCCTCCCGTGAGCATTTGCATCCCGGTAGCTAGTGAGCGGTTGCTCGGCAGTGGCGCCCTTGGGGCGTAGAGCGAGCCGGCTGCCCACGAACATGCGGCAACCAAAACCACAGCGGCGCTAAAGAGGATACCGCCCTGATCGCTTACGTGACCCGCAGGCCACATGAGGAATGCGACGCCCGCGAGCCCCAGCGCGATCCCAAGGAACTGCAGCCACGTCGGACGCCCGGTCATGCGCGTCGCCCACGCGAGACCCACGAGCCAGAGCGGCTCGGTCGCCACGAGTAGCGCGGCCATTCCTGAGGAAATCCGCTGCTCGGCCCACGTGACTCCGCCATTCCCAAAAACGAGCAGCAGCGTGCCCACAATGAGCGTCGCCCGCCACTCGCGCGCGGTCGGTGGAGCGGCCCCGCGAAGCCGACACCAGGCGTACATCAGGCCGCCAGCAGCGAGAAAGCGGGCGCCCGCCATGAAGAACGGCGGGATGGTCGCAATGCTATACCGGATCGTGAGATACGTGGAGCCCCAAACCACGTACACGATTATGAAAGCGAACGTGATTTGCCAGCCGGGCGCAGCGCGCTGAATCGAGGTGGTCCGAGAGGACGGTGCCCCGGTCATGCGGCCTCCGTGCTTCCCGGGGAGCCGTTCGCGACCGGTATGTTCCCGGTTTCTTTCACCGTCTGCAGTACGATGGTCGTACGTGTCGATCGCACGGTGGGGATCGCGCCAATGCAGTCGCGCAGCAGGGTGCCGAGCGCTTGCGTGTCGGCGACGCGGACCTTGACTAGAAAACAGTCTTCGCCCGCCACGTGGTGCACCTCCTGAACTTGTCGGATCGCGGCCAGCGCCTTCTCAGTCTCGCGAGCTCCCACCGGTTCGTCAGTGCGCACGAACACAAAAGCCGCCAGCCCGGCACCAAGCGCGCGCGGATCGAGACGCGCCTCGTATCTCGCAATTACTCCGTGTTCCTCTAGCTTTCGCACCCGCTCGAGCACAGCCGAAGGCGCCATCTCTACGCGCCGCGCCAGCTCCGCATTGCTCATGCGGGCGTCCCGCTGCAAGCTGTCCAGGATGGTAAGATCGATAGCGTCCATTATTCTGTCCGAAGCCTGTAATGCCGAATATAGTGCGCTAACGGCGGCAAACAATAGCTGATTCTGCTGCTACTAAGCGGTGGCGCCGTACGCGCCATTTTCGAGCTCCTCGTGGCGGCTAATTGGCGCCTAGTGGCACCAGCCGCAGACAAAGAAGAAAGGATTCTTCTGAATGTCCCCATTGGGCGCGCCGCGAAGCCTTACAAACAAGAGTGCTCTCCCCGGGGGCGTGGGGGCGAAGCCCCCACAAGAAAAGAAAAAGAGAGATTTCCCCCTCCCCTAAAAGGGAGGTGGTTAGGGGGTGGGGTTACCTCAAAAGTCCGCGAAAGTCGTTGACAGGGCGACGAGTATCACCCAATTTCCTGCCCACTCGCAATGAAAACCGGCTACCTCATTTCCACGCGCGCGATGATGACAACGCGTCTCTCACCGAGAGGCAGCGCGATCGGTCACGTGCGGGGATAGCAGCCAACAGGAAGTCACCCGCTTCGCACGACCCACGCGGCCTCTCGGGATACCGGGGGGCCGCAGTCGTTTGTGCGCCCGGTGTCCCACTCACTCGCTCGGCACTTCACTCATCCTATGACACACGCGACTCTCGATCCCTCGAGCCCTGACACCACCCCGCCACGGGGCGTCCATGCCACGAGGCGGAAAGTGACCTGCGACACTCTGCTCGCGCTCCGCGAGCGGAAGGAACGAGCGGTCTTCATCACGGCGTACGACTACCCGACCGCCGTCTTTGCCGACCGCGCCGGCGTTGACATGATGCTCATCGGGGACTCGGCGGCGATGACGATGATGGGTCTTCCCAATACCCTCGGCATCGGTATGCCAGAGATGATGGTGTTCGTTCGAAGTGTCTGTCGCGCGGCGCCCTCTGCCATGGTCATCGGTGACCTGCCGTTCCTGTCGTATCAGCCAGCGGACGAGGTCGCAGTGCTGAGCGCTGGCGCGTTCGTCGCCGCTGGGTGCGACGCGATCAAGTGCGAAGGAGGCAAGCGCACCGCGCCGCGTGTGCGCGCCATGGTCGACGCGGGGATCGCAGTCATGGGCCACTTGGGACTCACTCCGCAGAGTCTGGGCGTACTCGGCGGTTACAAGGTACAGGGCAAGACTCGAGCGGCTGCGGACCGCCTAGTCGAGGATGCCTTGGCACTCCAGGAGGCCGGCGCCTTCGCTGTCCTCCTCGAGGCAATGCCAGCAGCAGCCGCTGCGTATGTTCGCGAACGCGTGACCATGCTCATTTACGGCATCGGCGCCGGTCCGGACGTCGACGGTCAGTTGCTCATCGCGCACGATGTCCTGGGAATGTTCGTGGGCGACGTGAGGCCTCGTTTCGCCAAGCGCTATGCCGAGCTCGGCGCTGAGATCGAGCGCGCATTTCGGGCCTACGCGAGCGAGGTACGCGAAGGCGCCTTTCCTAGTGCGGAGTATTGCTACCCGGCGAACCCGTAGAAATAGTTACCGCCGCATATTATCGATTCGCATCGTTGGCCCGGCTCGTGCGGCGGATCGAGTTCATCGCAACTCCATCTCGACTACGCGCCTGCGTTCGCGGCCCAACCTGCGACCTCACGACCCCCTCATACCACCCTTTGCCGTCGACGCCCATGTCAGAGACAACGAACACACCCGCCGCATCGCATTCCCAAACGTCAACTTCGGAGGAATCACAAGAGCTGGTCGCCCACGGCATCACAGCGGAACATCCAGTCGAACGCGAAGTGCCGGTCGAAAGCGGCTACGAGGGGGACTACGAACCCGAAGCAACCGAATCTGACTCTGGATACAACACCGGGTACGCGGCGGCCGAAGCCCGTGGGATTCTCGACGGCATAGCCGAGAGCCTGCGCACGCTCGCCGGTCGCGAGGCTAATGATGGCGCACCGGTCGCCATCTTTCCGCGTGGTGTCGACGTGTTGGAGGTACGGATGCACATCAGTCGAGATCAGGATGTAGACGTCAATCTCCGCGTTGCCGGGCCGGCACAACCGAGCCTCGCACCCGCCTGACGAACTCGTTCGTGCGCGAGGGAGCCGACCGACCGGACTCCGCGCAAAACTCGGCCGGGTCGGACGCCCCCAGTTTCCCGGGAATTCGGTGCGATGAGTATCCGGGCGACGCAGCCATCCGGGCGTGGGCGCTCGCGAGCCCGTATCGGTTTCTAGCATTTCCGATCGCCGGGCCGGATTCGCACTGGCTCGGAAAGGCGCAGTTGCTCCGAAGTTTCGGCTGGGGGCTCGCCGTCCTCTACTCGGGCAGCGCCGATATGGACCACGGCTCCGTTGCCCTGACGCGTGCTGCCGGCGCCGCCGATGCGCGCGACGCCGTGCTGCGCTGCCGCCGCGAGCAACTGGCACCGGGGACGGTCTGTTACCTCGACGTCGAGGTGTCGCGTGATGAGCCGGGACTCACGCTGGCGCAGCTTGATTACTGCCGAGGGTGGATCGGAACAATGCTCGACAGCGGCACCGTGCAACCTGGATTCTGCTGCGAGGAATCGCACGCAGAATTGCTCTCGGCTGCGACGCAGGAGGAATATGCGGATCGCTCCCTGTCGAGCGGCGCACCTAGGCTGTGGGTTATCGGGCCAGAACGCGCCAACAGTCTCGCACACGCAGATGTGTCGCAATCGAGCGACGCAATACCGGGAGAGAGCTACGGCGGTGTGAGCCTTTCCGTCTACCGATGTTTGGCATCCTCGCCAGATCCGTCCCTTACCGGGGGCCCCCTCGATCCGGCAACCTTCGCTCCCGCGCTGCGTCCGGTGGTCGCTGCCGCGGTCCGATCGCCAGATGCCAGTCCCGTCATCGCTGACGCGCGAGCTCTAATAGACGCGTGCCTAGGGGCCGTGGCCACGCCACGGCCGGGGTGGGTGCCACCGTTTCCGCGAGGCATCGGCTCGGTCGAGGTTGAGGTCACAGCTCACGACGGTTCCACCACGGCCCGCGTGCGCATCAGCGCGAAATGATCAGAAGCTACTAGAGCATTAGTAGCTGGTCGGCCAATGTTACTCGGCGGGGACGACGAATGTGCCCGCTGGCAGCTCGAGGCGGCGGCCACCCTTTGGGGTCACGAATGTGACCAGAGCGGTGATCCAGTAGCGATGTGGCGGCAGGGGAACTGCCGGGCCATCGCGCGGCGAGTGCAGTGTGGTCGATTGGCCGGCCCCTAGCTTGGGATGAATAATGGGCCCAAAACACTCGACCCCCGGCCCCGATGTGTCGAGCACAGGCGTCCCGCTTCGATTACGGCGTCTGTAAACCCTGAGCAGCACCTCACAGTCTCCGTCCATAATATTGAGCGTGGTATCTCTTGATGTGGTGTTGGTGATCGTCACCGTCACTTGGACGGCGACCGGGGTGGCCGAAGGCAGCACGCCGGCGTTCGTCGCGCTGAATGACAGCTCGGGTAGATCGGCCGGCGCAATAGGCCTCGGTGGAGGAGGCGGATGCGTCGGCGACCCGTGGTAGCACGCGACGGTCGCCGCGGCCAGAAGGAAGCCGGAGAGTCGGACGGTCAGGCGACTAGAGGTCTGCGGTCGCTTCCAAGATGCTGCGCGCAAGCGAGGCGAGCTGCCGCGCGTACGTCAGTGCCGGGCCCTCGAGCCTGGCGGCGAGCTGCTCGGCGCTCGTCCGTCGCGCACTCAGGGTCTCGCGCTCGGCTTCTGTCAATCGACCGGACTTGAGGTACGACTCCGCGAGACCGACGACATCTCCATCCAGGGCCACCAGCTCCGTGTCGTGTGCTCTTCGTGAGCAGCCCGGTCCGCCGGACGAGCAACGGGAAGCGGCACGACAAAACGCGGCCGCTCATGGCTATAGTCGTCATCCCTACCACGGGACGAATGCTGTCCTGACGCGTTATCGTCCATTGCAACATCCAACATAACGAACGTCAACGCCCGTTCCACCCCACAAGACCTTGACTTATTCGTAAAAAGCTCATGACTCCCCGGCATCTCCCATTGGCGCCGAGGCGGGGCATCCACTTAACGTTACGGCGTGCGTCGCCTTCTTGTCTCCCTGCTCGCTCCGCTTGCCGCGACGCCGGCCGCGCTCAAAGCACAATCTGCCGTCACCGATACCGCGGGATTTGTGAGCACGCTTGGAGCCGACACGGTGGCTGTCGAGCGTTTTGTTCAGACACACGATAGCGTATACGGCGAAGCAATCGCGCGGTCGCCGACAACGCGGCGACTGGTGTACTCCGCTCGGTTCGATCCGGATGGTTACGTAAAGTCGTACACTCTGATGCGCCTCACTAGCGCGACGGACGCCAAGAGTCCACCTGCGCTTCGCTTCACCGTCGATTTCCGCAACGATTCCGCGTACGTGAAGGTCCGTAACGGCGACAGCACTACGACGCAGACGCTGCCGGCTCCACGTAACACAATACCAACCGCTGAGCCGACGTTTGGGCTCATCGAGGTGATGGCGGAGCGCGGGGTCGCAGCGCACGGATCACCGGCGGCGTTTGCCATGTACTACCCAGGAGGCACGGCCGATCCGGCTACAGCGATCTCGCGCGCCAACGGTGATTCCGTGTGGATTGAATCAGCGACCGACACAGTCCGCGCTAAGGTAGATGCACATGGTAGGTTGCTCGGCGCGGCCGATCCCGGGGGCACCTTCCAGGCCGTTGTCACGCGGATTCCCCCGCCTGACCTCAACCGCTGGGCAGCAGACTACTCGGCGCGCGACGCCTCCGGCAGGGCGCTTGGCGCTCTCTCACCCCGCGACACCGTGCGCGGCACCGCTGGACGCGCGCACATTTTGGTAGACTACGGCCGGCCAACCAAGCGCGGACGCGTGATCTTCGGCAACGTCGTCCCCTGGAACACGGTTTGGCGCACAGGCGCGAACGCGGCGACCACGCTAGTCGTGGACCACGATGTCCTCCTGGGCACCACTCGTCTCCCCGCCGGCACGTATACTGTATTCTCTGTCCCGGCCCCTACCAGCTGGACGCTCGTGGTGAGTCGCAAGACCGGCGAGTGGGGCACGGAATACGACTCGACGTCTGACTTCGCCCGCATTCCCATGCGCGCCGCGACATCGAGCGCGCCCGTTGAGCGTTTCACGATCGCCATCGAGCCAAAAGGCCCGGACGCAGCCGTGCTCACTTTCAGCTGGGATAAAGTCGTCGCCAGGCTGCCGATCCGCTCCGGAGACAAGGGCTAGCCAAACAAGGCCCTCCTGCGTTGCGCGCATCGCGAGGGTATCGTCGTGACTGATGATGCGACGCGCGCGGATACTCATCATCATCGTCGCCTTCGTCGTTGCCGCCTGCCGCTCGGCTGACTCACCTGCCGGCGCAACGCAGCCGCACACATCGCTGGGCGTGAATCGAGTGAGCGGCGACAGTCAGATCGCGACATTGGGCGCGGCGCTGGCCAAGCCACTCGTAGTTCAAGTCATCGATTCGCACGGTAGCCCTGCCGCTGGCGTTACTGTCACGTGGCAGACGGACACGGGGTCTGGCGCGGTGTCTCCCGCCTCATCCACTACGGATGCGCAGGGCCACGCCACAGCTCAATGGACGATTGGGAGCACGTTCCTCGGCAATGTGGTGTCGGTGTCGGCGAGCGGGTCGGGCGTCTCGTTCTTCGCGCTCGGGAACGGCAGCGGCGACTTGCAGGGACGCCAGATCTTCCCGGCCGACAATCCGTGGAATGCCGACATCTCCGCGGCTACGGTCGACCCAAACTCCAACACGCTCATCGCAAGCTGTGGGGCGTCTAGCCCACTGCACCCGGATTTCGGTACGGTGTACGCGGGCGCTCCGAACGGGATCCCGTACGTCGTTGTGCATGGCACCCAATCACGTGTGCCCGTCACGTTCACGTATGCATCTGAAAGCGATCCCGGTCCGTACCCTGTGCCGGCTTACGCTCCAATTGAAGGCGGCCCGACTTCCACGGGCGATCGACACGTTCTGGTGCTCGACTGGGACAATTGGCGGCTGTACGAGATGTACGCTGCGCAGCCGGCGGCCGGTGGCACTAGTTGGAGTGCGGGCTCAGGGGCGGTGTTCGATCTCAGATCGGACTCGCTTCGGCCGGCTGGATGGACCTCCGCCGATGCGGCGGGTCTACCCATCCTTCCCGGACTCGTTCGGTACGATGAAGTAGTGCTGCATCGAGCGATCACTCACGCCTTTCGCTTTACATGCCCTTCAACTCGGCATGCCTACGTTTCGCCAGCGCGCCACTATGCTAGCAGTGATACCAGCTCGACACTTCCGCCCATGGGCATGCGCGTGCGACTGAAGGCGAGCGTGAACATCTCTGGCTTCTCGCCCAACGTGCAAGTGATCCTCCGCGCGCTGCAGCACTACGGAATGTTCGTCGCCGACAACGGCTCGCCTTTCTACATCAGCGGCGCACCCGACCCCCGCTGGAGCGACGACGACCTTCACACCCTAACCCAGCTACACGGCAGCGATTTCGAAGTCGTCCAGATGCAAGGAATCGTGACGCAATAGCGGTGGCCAACGACAAGACCGAAGTCGGCGACGCCAACAGCGCTGACGACTGGGTGCGGGCGAGCGAGGTAGGCGAGTACGCGTACTGCGCTCGGGCGTACTGGCTGCACCGAGTGGTCAACGCAGGCGAGCCGGAGGACGACGCCCACGCGGAGGCGCTCGCCGGCGGCGCGATCGCACACGAAGACTACGGGCGCGCGACGTTGCGTCGCGGACTCAGGCGCCGACGAGCACTGACGGTGCTCGGCATCGCGCTACTCATTGCCTCGGCGTTTCTCGTGGTTGCAGCCCTGAAGGGCTGGGGCCTGCTTAGTCCCCCATGGCCTTGATGATCACCCGTTTCGAGCGTCCGCCGTCCCACTCGCCGTAGAACACGCGCTGCCACGGACCGAAATCCAGGCGGCCGTTGGTGACTGGGACTATTACCTCGTGACCAACGACCAGTGAGCGCAGGTGCGCGGCCGCGTTGTCCTCACCCGTGCCGCTGTTATGGCGGTATGTTCCCGGCGACCACGGCGCGATGCGGTTCTCCAGCCAGTCGAGGATGTCGCGCCAAAGTCCTGACTCGTGGTCATTCACGAAAACCGATGCCGAGATGTGCATCGCCGAGACGAGGACCATCCCTTCGGCGATGCCGGCAGCGGCGCGACAAGCTTCGACATCGTCGGTGATGTCGATAATCTCCTGTCGCTGCTTAGTGTTGAACGTCAGGTACGTGGTGTGTGTTTTCATGGCGAGAGGTGTGTGTGCGAGTTCTGCTACAGCGAGTTTCGCGAGCCGAGGTTCGGGTGGGCGAGCGGTCTGCCGGGCGAATTGGGCGCGGATACCTCCTGCTCACCGCTTTCACACATGGCGACAATGATGCCACACTGGCATGGATGGCTGACAAAGTCGTTGGCTTGCGGCTCTTTGGCGACGACGAGGGGAAGATGAACCTCGGCCTGGCCGACATGGGTGGTGCCATTCTCGTGGTATCGCAGTTCACCCTCTATGGCGACGCTCGCAGAGGTCGCCGCCCGAGCTTCGTCGATGCCGCGCCCGCCGACGTGGCGGAGGCGTTGTACGATCGCTTTCTTACCGTGCTCCGCGCGACCGGCGCATCAGTCGAGTCGGGCGAGTTTGGCGCGATGATGGACGTGGAGCTAGTCAACGACGGACCGGTCACTCTATGGATCGAGCGGTGACAGATGGCTGAAGACACTCCCGACTTACGCGGTCTGCCTAAGCCGGTGGCGTATGCAAAGTTGGTGACCCACACCGCCGCGGTTCTCAAGGGCGTGCGCGATGATGTGGCCTCGATGGCGACGGTGAGCGCGCTCGTGCACAATGCGTTCGGCCACCTGTGGACGGGGTTTTATCGCGTGGTGGCTCCGGGGCGTCTGCTTCGCGTTGGGCCGTACCAGGGTACGCTAGGATGTCTCGAGATCGAATTCGGGCGCGGCGTGTGTGGTGTGGCGGCAGCCGAGCAGCGGACCATTGTCGTGCCCGATGTGCGCGAGTGGCCGGATCATATCACCTGCGACCCTCGCTCGCTCTCCGAGATAGTGGTCCCCGTGTTCAATGCCCAGCGCGAGCTCATCGCCGTTCTCGACGTCGATTCTACGGTGCCTGGGATGTTTGATGAAGACGACCGCCGCGGCCTAGAGGCTGTGGCAGCGTGGTTTGCGCAATGACTGGCGCGGGCTGCTTACCTGCGTCGCCGAACTGCTAGTTGACTGCCGAGTAAGCTGTTAGCGAGTAGGCTGTTAGCGAGCTGTTGGCAGGAACCGAGCGAGGCCGACCGGCTCCAAAGCCGCCGCAAAGCGCGCGGCTTCGCGACGAGCGTGTACTCGACGGATGAAGTATAGGGCGACGGCAGGCGCGACTATGAGCGCGGCAATACTGGCTGCGATGCGGCGGCGCACGGTTCCAATTTAACTAAGTGAGGTTAATAGCGGCAGTGTAGCACGGGCACGTATAGCCAGACGCCAGATCCGCACCGATCGCAACTGCCGCTACGGTCGTCGTCGATGCGCCCGCCAAGTTGATGACGAAGTAGGGCACATTTGTTCGCACTAGATCGGTATCTCCTCGCGCGGGGGCTTGTAGAACAGGCGGAATAGCACAGGCAGCAACAGCAAGGTGAGGACAGTCGAGGTCGCGAGGCCGCCCACGATCACCGACGCAAAAGGCCGCGTCGTTTCGGCGCCAATGCCGTGCGAGAACGCGGCAGGGATGAGGCCGAGCGATGCCATTGTCGCTGTCATGACCACTGGCCGAAGTCGGTTGCTCGTCCCTTGTCGGACTACCTGGTCGATGGGCAGGCCTTGCTTGCGCAATCGGATGAACTCCGAGATCAAGAGGATTCCGTTCTGCACGGCAATGCCGAACAGGGCGACGAATCCCACAGCGGCCGACACGCTCAGATTGATGTGGCGGAAGAACAACATGAGAATTCCGCCGATCAGCGCGAACGGAAGATTGGCGAGAATGAGTCCGGCATACTTGACCGAGCCGAAAGCGCTGAAGAGCAGGATAAAAATCAGTACCAGACTGGTAGGCACGATGAGCTGGAGCCGTTTGGTTGCGCGACGCTGGTTTTCGAACTGCCCGCCCCATGTCATGCGATACCCGAGCGGCAGATGCACCTGTGCCGCCACGAGCCTCTGCGCTTCGGCGACGAAACTCCCTTGATCTCGCCCGCGCACGGAACATTTTATCGCGATGCGCCGCTCGTTGAGCTCACGCGAGATGCGCGATGCGCCCTCGGTCGAGACCGTGCGGGCAAGCTCGCCGAGTGGAACAACGCGACCATCCGGCGTATTGACGGCGAGCGTGGATAGCGCGCTGCTGTTTGAGCGCGCCGCGCTTACATAGCGTACCCGAACATCAAATAGCTTCTCCCCCTCAAGAAATTGCGTCACCGCTCGTCCGCCAACTGCGGTCTCGATTGCGTCGTCGACGTCGCTGACGTTGAGGCCGTACCGCGATAGCGCCGTGCGGTCGACTGCGAAGCGGAGCTGCGGCTGCCCGAACTGATTCTCGACGCCGAGGTCGGCGACGCCATGCACCCCCGCCATCACGTCGGCCGCCTGGTTGGCCTTTTCTTGCAGTACGGTGAGATCGGGGCCAAAGATCTTGACCACGAGCTCGCCTTTCACGCCGGACAGCGCTTCCTCGACGTTGTCTTTGATGTACTGGGAGAAGTTGAGCTGGATTCCCGGAATCGTCGTCAGCTTGTGAGTCATGTCGGTGATCAGTTCGTCCTTGTTGCCACCGAAAGCATGCCACTGTCCTCTCGGCTTCAAGTCGGCGAGGATCTCTATGTTGTTCGGCCCCTTTGGGTCGGTGCCGTCATCAGGGCGACCGAGCTGACTCACGATCTCCGTCACTTGGGGATAGGCCGCGAGTATATGGCGAATCTGGCCCTCGATCACTTTCCCTTCGTCGATGGAGATCCCCACGGGCATGGTCACCGTCAGCCAGATGTTGCCTTCATCCAGCTCCGGCAGGAACTCGGAGCCTAGCGTGGCGCCGATGCCCAGCGCGATCACGAGCGCTCCAATCGCCACGCCGACAACGAGCTTGGCGTGGGCAAGCGCCCAATCGAGGCAAGGCGTGTAAATGCGATGCAGCGTGCGGGTCGCCCACGTCTCCTGAGGCCCGTCTTCATGCGGCTTGAGCAGAAAGCTCGCGAGTACGGGGATCAACGTCAGTGAGAGAAGGAGCGAGCCTAGCAGCGTGAAGGTCAGCGTGTAGGCCATGGGCGAAAAGATTCGCCGCTCGACGCGCTGAAAGGTGAAGATCGGCAAAAAGGCCGTCACCACGCAGCACACCGAAAAGAGCATTGGGTGACCCATCAGCTCCGTGACGTCCGCGATAAGGCTTCGCTTTTCTACAGACGCGCGATGTTCGAAGTCACGATGCGGGTCTGTGGGCTCGTCAGTGTGCGCTTGAGCATCGCGATCGGACTCGAGCGTGAGAGGCAGCTGCGAGGCGCCGGCAGCGCGCAGCCCCTCGTTGATCGCGTCCATCTCCTCTGCGCGCTCTTGTAGCTCGTCGGCTGTGGGCGGTGGCGTGAGCGCAAATCGGACCACGTAGGCTTCGACCATCACAACGGCGGCATCGACGATGAGGCCAAAGTCGACCGCACCCAGCGAGATCAGGTTCGCGTCGACGTGCTGCCAATCCATCAGCGTGAACGCAATGAGGAGCGAGAATGGAATTACCGTGGCCACGACCACGGCGCTCCGCAGGTCGCCCAGGAATACCAAAAGAATTAGGATGACGAGCGTAGCTCCTAGGAGCAGGTTCTCCCGCACCGTGTGCACGGTGTGGTTCACGAGGTCGGATCGCCGATAGAATGGCACGAGCGTCACGCCGTGCGCTCCATGAGGCAGCCGGATGGCGTTGATTTCTTGGGTCTTCTGCTCGATGCGGTTTACGACGTTCAGAGCATTCTCGCCCTTGCGCATTAGCACGATCCCTTCGACCACGTCGTCGGAAGTGTCCTTGGCGACTATGCCCTCGCGTGGGGCGCCGCCCAGATGCGCTGTCCCGATGTCCGCGACCCGCACGGGTACGCCACCGCGCGTCGCTATGGCGACGTTTGCGATGTCGCCCACCGAGGTGAAGATCCCGACTCCGCGAACGACCTGCCGTTCATATCCGTGGGCGAGAAACCCGCCCCCCGCATTCGCGTTGGCGTTGGCGATGGCCTGCTCTACTTGTGGAAGCGCAATGCCGTATGCCCTCATGCGGGCAGGATCGACATCTACTTGATACTGCTTCTCCTGGCCGCCAAACGACACCACATCCGCTACTCCAGGGACGGCGCGATAGGCGGGATCGATGACCCATTCGTCGATGGCTTTTTGCTCCGTGAGCGGGAGTGTGCTCCGGAGCGTGTAGCGATAGATCTCTCCCAGCGAATTGGTCAGCGGCTGCATGCCCGGCTGCAGGTTGTTGGGAAGCGTGACCTGCTGTAGCCGCTCCAGCGTTTGCTGGCGAGCGAAGTAATCCGACGTGCCGTCTTGGAAGGTCATGGTGACATCCGAGAGGCCAAACATGGAAATCGATCGGATGTCCGTCAGGTCGGGGATGCCGTTCAGAGTGCGCTCGATTGGGAGGCTCACGAGCTTCTCCACCTCTTCCGCGGCGTGGCCCTCCCAGAGCGTGATGATCTCTACATGAACGTCCTCTACATCCGGGAATGCCTCGACGGGCAGATCGAGATACGACCGCACACCTATGACGGCCAGCAGCAAGGCGGCGCCCAATACGAGCAACCGCTGGCGCATGGCAAAGCGGACGATCCGGCGCAGCACCGCCTAGGAACCCTGTGTTAAGCGTCCTTCGAGCAGTATGCTCCCGCGGGTGACCACGAGCTCCCCGGCACGCAGTCCGTCGGTAATGGCGGCAAGCTCTCCGTCATCGTCCCCCACAGACACTGCTCGGCGTACGAAGTGAGAGGGCCCCGTTTGGACAAATACGACCGTTTCGTCCCCGGACGTTACGAGCGCAGTCACCGGTACCACCGGCACGTGCGATGAGTCGGGCGCGTACAGCCTGACATCGCCAAAAGTTTGAGCCCGCAGCGCGGAGCCGGGATTGGGCAGTACAGCGCGCACTGTTGCGGTTCGGGTGGTCGAGTCGAGAGCGCCGCCTACGTACGTCACGATGGCCTCGTACCGATGGTCCGGCATGGCGGCGGTGGTAAATACAAGCCGCTGGCCCCGGTGCACTCGCGCCAGGTTTTCCTGGTAGGCGCTCGCGGTTAGCCAGAGAGTTTGGAGGTTTGATATGGTGAAGAGCGGTGTAGTGCCATCGACACTTACTTCCTCCCCAGGGTTCGCCTGGCGATCGACAATCTCGCCCGCAATCGGCGCGCGCAGCGCGAAGTCACCCGCTCCGCCAGCGCCCGCCCCGCCGAGCTGCTGGACGCGTTGGGCCGCTCGCTCAGCTTCGGCCCGGTCAGACTCCGCCTGCGCACGCGCCTGCTCGAGGTCCTTGACCGCGATCACGTTATGCGCGTAAAGACTTTCAGCTCGCACCAGGGCCGCGGAGCTTTGCCCAGTCGCAGCATCCGCTTTGGCTTTGTCACTCAGCGCCTGTGCGAGGTCGCTGGAGACAACGTGGGCGAGGGCCTGCCCGCGGACGACAATGTCGCCGGGCTTGACGTCGAGCGTGCGGATCCGGCCCGCGACCGGCGATAGCACGCGTACGGTGTGGTCTTCGTCGAGAACAAGTTGCGCGGGCAGCGTGGCAACGACATGCTGGGTTCGCGCCCGCACAGTGTCCACGGAGATCGATGTCATCTCCGGTGGCTCGAGCTGAACCTCACCGGGCGGGAGGTGTCTCGCCGGCGGCGCTGGCGTATCACCCGCCGCGCCCTTGCTGCATCCGGTGACGGCCGCGCTGAGCGTAGCCGTGACAAGCATCACGCTGACCGTCACGACGCGTGACAAAGGCATCATTGCGGCAGCGCCCCATCCGTGACAAGGTCGCGGCCCACCGCGCGGTCGACACCAAATGCCGCGACCCAGTAGTCGTGCACTGCGGTCAGATACTCAGTGCGAATGTCCTGATTGGTCCGGATTGCATCCAGAAGATCGAGCAGCGAGATGGCCCCTCGTTGGTAGGCGTATCGAGCCGTTTGTACCGCCTGGTTGGTCTTGTCGAGCAGACCACCTTGATAGCGTTTCGCTAGTACCTCGGCGGACCGCAGCGAATCGGCCGCCCGAATGACATCGCTGACGACCTGACGCTCGGTCTCATTGGCAGCAACGCGGGCAACCCCAACGCCGGCTGTGGCTCGCTCCCGCTCGCCGCCGTACCAGTTCCAAAGCGGGACGGGCATGCCCAGGGCCAACGTGAAATGCGAGTTCCGCCCGAAGGGAAATGCGCCGGGGTACGGTTGCTGTGGCTGCCAAGTAAGCCCGACGTTAGGCGTCGGGAGAAGGAGCCAGCCGGTTTCCTCGCGAATCGATCGGCTCTGGTCGAGCTTCTCATCAGCGCTCTTGAGGTCAGGTCTGGCTTCGGTCGCGACTGCCACGAGGCTGTCGGGGTGATCGACCGGAAGGTCAACCGATTCGAATCGCAGCGTTCCGGCAACCCGGAACCCCGTATCCGGCGTCGGAACGCCCATGAGCAGCTGAAGCTGTATGCGCGCCGCGCGAACGCCTACCTGAGCTTTCGCCACTCCTGATTCCGCGCGAGCGAGATTCAGCTCGCTCGTCACGACTTCGCTCTGCGGTATGTCGCCGTTCCGAAGTCGGGCCGAATCAGCGACCAAGAGCGTATGTAGGATGTCTCGCTCGTCCGTGGCGACTGTGGCCAAAGCATCGGCCAGTAGCAAATCGAGGTAGCCCTGTCTGACATTGAACGCCACCTGGCGCGCCACGTCGTTGTAATCGTAGCGCGTCGCCGTGAAGCCCTGCGAGGCCGCGCGGATGCGGTACCAGCGACCCGGCCCGATATCGACATCGGTCGCCAGGCCGTACTGGAACGGCACACCGGGAATCACCGACCCGACCGGATCCGTAAAGCTGCGCGCAATGCGCCGCTCTGCGTGGGCTGAGTCGATATGTAACCGGGCGGTAACGACATCGGCGTTGCGCGTGAGAGCGAATGTGACGACGTCATGCAGCGTGGGTGCCGGGGGCGATGGGCCCTGCGCCCGCGCGGTGCCAGCGGAGATCACGAGCGCCGCGGCGAGTGCCGACGCAGCCCGTACATCGAGCAGCCCTGTCACAGAAGCGCCAGAGCTTGCCATCCTTCCGACAGGCTCAGCGCGCCAACGGCGCCGCCGATGAAGCAAGTGCAGTGTGAGGCCTCGGTCGCCGCCTGCACATCGTGCCGACAGCGTCTGATGGGACAAGGGAACTCTAGTATTTGATGATTATGTCCGAGGCGAATATAAACTGATTGCTCTTCCGACCGAGGTCGTATGCCGGCATGTCGTACGACCGCTCGAATCGAAGTTCAGGACGTATCGTGATCGTGGTGCCTATCCAGTGCCCCCAGCCGAGCAGATGCTCCGTGTATCTCGTCTTGAACCCGGTGCGCTGACCCTTGATGTCGTCGAAATACTCGTTCCGGATCGAGATGTAATCCCTGCGAGACAATTCCTTCTCCAAGTAGTTGACCACGGCCCATTCAGGGGCGAAGCAGGTCAGCTGCTTCGGTGAATCACACATAGCCCCGTTTGCGTTTGTCTCCAGCAGATGGGCTGCCGCCGGGTTGAGCACGTTCGGAACGTCCTTCTCCCACATGTACCACCACTCGGTATCGGTGTGCCAGGTCGCGTTGAACTTGTGATACCAGGTGTTGTAGATGCTTTGCACGTTGTTGTATGCGTACTTGCCATCGTTCAGCGAGTTGAGACACGGATACAAGTTGTCGTTACCGCTGGTCGAGGTCCATCTCAGACACGTGTTGAGCGTGGGCTTGGCGTCATGCGGCTGCCACGGCGCGACGTCGTTCCCGGCCGATATGCCAACCTGCAGCATCCAGTTGAGATTGAACATGGTGGTCGTGTTGATGCCCGTTTGCGTATAGGCATCGTACGAGTAGAGCAGCGAGTGGCTATAGGTGTAATTGTTTGGCGCCAATTGGGCTTCGATGTCCGGAAGGGAGATGTAGCGGCCGACCCGGATGTTCATTCCCTGCGCAACCTTGGGAACGTAGAGGTCAAAGTAGGCCATCACCGGGTCGTACCCCATGTAGTTATTTGAGACGAGGAGCTGATGACTGAAGATCCCCTTGGTGATGGTGTAGCGGAAATTCTCGCCGTATAAGTTCGTCAACCGGAATCCCCAGTCGACATGATCGGTCTGGACGGTGTTCGGGTCACGCTCGATATAGAGCGCAATTTGATCAAGCTCGCCGCCGTTGGGCCGCGCGTAGTAGGCCGCTGGCGCGTTGGATGCGTGAGATGTGCTGAGATTGAAGCCGCCGTTCACCCAGCCGTAGATTTGTATCCCGGTCGCTTGCCATGCCTTGCCGTTCGCGCCGCTGTAAAGGGCTTGGGTTAGTGGCGGGGGCGATGGATTCTCAGCCCCGATATCGGGCGAGCCCCCGTACGTCCAGTCTTCGTTTGGGAACGGAGGCGCGTCTAGCGGGGCCGGGGGCAAGCGGCGAGCGGGTGGCGAGCTAGTGGTGTCAGCCGGCCCGTAGTCGGCTGCATACGCGGCGGCAAGCCGCGCCAAGAAGCTGGGCGGCTTGGCTTTGTGGGTATCGCTGCTGGCCTTCGCCGTATCGCGAGTGCGTTTCGAAGCCGAGTCTCCGTTGGCGCCGCGAGCGTGGGTCGTGAGGGTACCCGCGGTGTCACTCTTGGAGCTGGCCTGGCCATGCGCCTGTGATAACGGCACTAGCGCAGCAGCGAGTGCAAACCCGATTGCGCGAACAAGGGACCCACCTTCCATTCGAGACCTCCGAGACGTTTGGTGCCGTCAGGCAACACCGCGCCACGGCACTGGTCGCCCGCAGAGGAATGGGTGGATGCCGAGTCGCTTGCGTTAGTGTCACGTGAAACCTCCAGCGAGCGACAGCACCAACAAGTACAAATCCAATAAAGACTGCATAAAAACCGCGTGATGATCGTGACGAGGACGATCTAACCGCAATCATCGGGGGATTGGGATAACATCTCGCTAGGTGAGCAGCCTGCTGAACCCGGTCATCATGGATCTTCACGCCTTTTTTATTGGATACGTACTGGGTACCCACCAGCAGGGCGACACAGATTGAGCAGCTTTGGTTTGTCGCACGGCTGGCTACGAGAACACTGGAGGGTACTCATGCTTTGCCAATTGATGACCGCGGGCGTGCTTGGCATGTAGGCGGTTCTGCAACCACTGGCTGCGTCTAGCGAAACCCCATACTCGGTCACGACGCAAGACGCGGTTCAGCCGACTGCTGTAATCGAACAAGTCTTGGCGCATCGTTCGCAACTGGCGCTCGATGACCAGCAGGTGGAGCGTCTACGCGCAGGTTAGGTCTCGCGCGCTAGCGATCCTGACGCCCGATCAGCGAGCGAGGGCGATCGAGCTCCTTAAAACGTCGGGCAGCTGAGGCCGGCCAAGTACCGTAGCTCCCATAGCGAGGAGTACGATCACCGAAGCTTGAGAGTTCGCCATCTCTCGCCAGGATGCAGCACTCCGATCGCGGCGCCGATGATGGCACCAAGGCCAAATCCCACTGCGCCGCCCTTGGCCGCGTTGCGCTTCGTGGCGTCGCCCGCGATCACTCCGGCCGTAGCGGCGGTTAAGGAACCGATTATCGCCCCCGCAGCCCCTGCGGCAACGCGCGATCCGGACCTTGGGCCGGCGCTGACGTCGATGCGCTGCAGGTTCGCGCGGTCGATCGTAACGGCGTGCTCGTTTCCGTCGGGGATGAGCGACAGCGCTCCTGGAGCAAGCCCGGTGACGTGACCCGTGGTGATGACCGCGGGGTCGCCAGTAATCCGTTCCCACACGCGAATCCGAGCGCCGACTCGCACGGAGTCGACCGACTGTGCAGCTAGTCGTGTTGGGCTCGCACTCGCCAATACGAGCACGCATGTGCATGCGCACACGACGCTACTTCCTCGTGCTCTCATCAGGGGCCGTCCCTCGCTCTCAGCGCTTGGTCGTCGGCGAGGTCGAATGATATTAGCTACGCGAGGATGGCGGAACGTGGAAATCGGGGCTCGCCGGCGAGCGCTCCCCGTGTCAGGACGTGTGTCGAGCCGCGCGAGGTGGCGCTGATGATGAGGTCGTGCGGGTAGTCTGGTTCGTGTCGCCAGCGTCCGGCATCACGAACCTGAACTCCTGTCGCACGAGCTGCCGCACTCGACGGCCCTGGAATTCGGCCGGCTGGAATCGCATGTGGGGCAGGGCGGCCCTCACCGACTCCGCGAACGCCGGATTCGTGCTCTCGTCTACAACCAGTGATGTGCTGTCAGCGCTGCCCGTTGTATCGACTACGTACTGCACGACGACAGCGCCTTCGATGCGCTCCTCTTCCAGAAACGGCGGATATTCGGGCGCGGCGCTAGAGGGATCGCGCTGAACCGGGTGATCCACCTCGGATTCGATGAAGACGGCCCCGCCGAGCGGGTTCGGCTCTGCCGGCAAGGCCTCCGAATCGCCGTTCTTGCCATGTGGCCGCGTACCTCTGCGGCCAGGGCCTCGGCCAATCTCTCCACCGCCGGCCTGCGTGTCCCCGTTGTCCGCCTCGGGTGTGCTCCCGCTCCCCATGACGTCGGTCGCTACCCAGCGTATGCCCGGAACCTCGATGGCTTTCTCGTGGGCCGGGGGCAGCAGCGGCAGCATGTAAACGACTTCCTGCATTGTCGCACGCTCAGCCGCGCGGTGTGCCCCGGAACCCACAGGAGCGACGGTAACCGCAAACAAAAACACGGTCCCCGCCGCGCCGATTACACTGGCCGGCAGCGAACAGATTGGCGCTCGTTCGGGCAACAGTACGAAGCGAAACATCGCTCCCTCGGGTACCCCGATTGACAGTAGGCACGAGTTCGCGCCCACGCAATAGACAGCTCAACCGCGCCCGGGTTTCAGCTGCCAGAAAGGGACAACAGAGGCCAACCCGGGTCAATTAACCCGGCCCGGCCCCTGAGGGCGTACTCGTCTGATGCCGCCGAATAACCACGCGACGATTGCGGGCGCGGCCGGCAGCGCTGCTGTTGGGCGCAACGGGGTCGCTCTTCCCGCCACTGGAAACCGTCAGGCGGCTCTGATCCACGCCTTGTCGCACAAGGTAGTCGGCGACCGATTGCGCACGCGCCAATCCCAGCTTGTAGTTCGAGGAGTCGGAGCCAATGCTGTCCGTGTAGCCCCTGATTTCGATCGGCACATCTCGCAAACCGGGCGCGTTGAGCTGCACCGCGAGCCGATTCAACACCGGCTGAGCCGCGGGTCTCAGCGCTGATTTCCCAAATCCGAAGTTGACGTCCTGCAGCACGAGTATCACGCTCGTGTCGACCTTTACTTGCGTGCGGACTTGCGAGACCGTGACGGTGTCGTGCACATGGACCGTGTCGGTGACACGTAGCGTGTCCACTCGCGTGGTCTGCCGCGTCACGACAGTGCGCTGAATACGAGGCTTGCGAGCACGCCCTCCGGGCAGGAACGACACGCCGAAAAGAGCGGCCTCCGACGGGCGGTGACTGCCGACATCCGTGTTGACCTCCGCGCGGAGGGCGGCTTTCCGTCCCAACATGATTCGGAGCCCGATGCCCGTGTGCACCACGGCATAGCTCAGGTGTGTTACCAAACCGGGCACCGTCGGCGTGTGAAAGAAGTACCAGTCGTACCCGCCGCCGATCAATCCATACGGTTGCACGACATTTAGCGTCGCCGCCTGCAGAATGAACGCTCCAGTCGCCGAATAGAAATTCGGGGCTGCTTTGGAACTCCCGTTAAGGCTGGGGTTCAGGGTGACAGGACCTGCGGCTTCGACCGCGATGAACGGGCTGATGTGATAACCAAGCGTTACCGTCATGCCGCCTCCCCACGCGCCGCCAAGTCCGACGTCCGGCGAGTAGTGCATGGCGGTCGGAAAGAGGCCGATCTCGGCAGATCCCGTAAGATCCGGTCGGTGATGCCTAGGAGAGACGGTCACGCTGGAATCGACAGTTGTATCCTGCTGTGCATCGAGCCGTGGCGCGGTGGTTGTAGAGGCGATCATTGCTGCGAACGTGGGCAGCGTGATTCTTGTGAGAATACGGCAAGACATTTATGGGAACCTCTGCAGTAGCCGAGATGGAATGGCCTGAAGGCCGAGATGGCGCGGCGAATTAAGGGGGTAACGCATTTGCCACGCCCGACGCCGTCCGAACCCTCGTGAATACTGGATGCGTTCGGCACGAGTGAACCCCATCGCACCGAACCGCAGCGCACGTTGTACGCGCTTACTCGACCGACCGGGTCTCTACGGCGACGTGCAGGTGCTCTTCAGCGATCCCGCGGAACGTACCCCGGGTAGGAGGCACATCCTTGTAGTCGCGGCCGGTGGCCATTTTCACGTGTGCCGTGCTAGCGACGAGGTTGTTGGTTGGGTCGAACCCGCGCCACCCATGGGTGGGTGTGTACGCTTCCACCCATGCGTGCGACGCACCCGGGTCGCCGGGCGCCATGTCGCGCTCGGGCACGCCCCCGTCGTGCCCGTCGGCCACGGTC
>Ga0073928_10003924_pt1 | contig 22702 bp, 17 predicted proteins | sample PaiPotPPA55metaG_FD_76969 | JGI IMG/M metagenome (GOLD analysis project Ga0073928, IMG submission 76969) | Iron sulfur acid spring bacterial and archeal communities from Banff, Canada, to study Microbial Dark Matter (Phase II) - Paint Pots PPA... ...
CACCAGGTTGCGGATAAGCAAGGCAGAGCACTGATGGCCCGCCTCGCTGAGCGCCTCGATCAGCGAGTACGTGTAATAGGTGATGCCGGATAAGAAGCGGGTTCCGGGGCCGACGACGCACACGCGTCTGGGCTCAGCCACGGGAGCCTCCAACCGCCAGCGCTGGCGCGATGATCGGTGCACGCCTGGAGATCGGTGCGTCGAGCGCCGGGATGTTGCCGAACAGATGGCCGGTGACTCCGCTGATGAGCAGCCCGTGCTCGGTCTCCTCGACCCGCATCTCGCCCTCCCGGACGACCACGCGGATCGGGTACGGCAGGCCCCAGACCCGGCCGGCGACATAGGCGGACGCTGCGGACCCGGTACCGCAGGCCCGCGTTTCGTCCTCGACCCCCACCTCATAGGTGCGGATGCGGACGCCGTCCTCATACCGCTGCATGAAGTCGACGTGCAGGCCTTCCGGATGATTCAGCTGTCGGCACAACCGTTCGTCGTAACGCAGCGCCGCACCCGCGGTCTTGACGTCGATCGCATCAAGGTCCTGGTTTTCATCGAGCAGCACGACCAGATGCGCCACTCCGCTGAACACGAAGTAGCGGTCGTCGGCGACGCGCTGGAACTCCCGCCCGACTCCGAGCGCGACGCGGATTGCGCCGCCGGCGGCCGAAACCCACTTCGGCCCGTCGTCGGTCATGACGACGTCCGCGTCAGCCCGTAGGTATCCCCGCTCGTTGCCGTACCGAGTCACGCAGCGAAGTCCGTTGCCGCACATCGAGGCGTTCGTGCCGTCCCGGTCGAAATAGGTCATCCGGACGGGTCCGTCGACGGTCCGGACGAAAGCGATCCCATCCACGCGCACCGCCGTGAACGACTCGCAGAGTTCTTGCGCGAGGCCGCTGCCGATCTCGCGGGCGGACAGGCCGCTGAGGGTCTCATCCACAACCAGGATCACGTTGCCGTTGCCGTGCATGACCGAGAACGTCAGCAGTTCCACATCGATCCCGGTGACCCCGCGGCGGCGGAGGTCGTCATAGTCGGCCTGCAGGCCATGGCGGTCCAGGTCAAGCATGTTCGTTTCCTTACGGGTGGCAGGCTTCACGCGCCCGATCCCAATGTGGGTAGTTGCCACTTCTCCCCGAGTTCGACGTCGAACGAGGCCGGCCTGAACCGCTCGAGGCCCCCGCACGGGTAGGGAGTGAGTTCACCGAAGACGATCGATCCATCGACGTCGTAGAGGTCGTAGAGGTCGACGCGGATGAAATCGAACGGCTTGCCCAGTTGCCGCGCGATGTCCAGCATCCGGTCCAAGTCCGGCGGCGGGGGCGCTACGGGAGCGATTCCCTGCGGTCCGTACAGCACGTCGAGCGGCGACCAGTCCGCCCGGTACAGCCGTTGCTGATTCCCGTCGTACCGGTTCACCATTTCGATGAGATCCGGCTCGCCGTCGAAGACGAAGATCTTGTAGTCGGGAGGCGGCGATCCCGGCGGACCCAGCAATTCCTCGACGAGGAACATGGGCCGGGCCGAGGCATAGGCCCATTCGCGCATCTTGCTCGACTCGAAGGTGTCGAGCCATGTCGCCGTGACGGTCGAGAGCTCCCGATGGTCGGCCTGCCCGCTGCCGAAGTGGATCAGCCCCGACCGGTGGTTCGGCTTGAGCACCCAGTGCTCTGGCAGGTCGACCGCCTGCAGATCGCGGATGTCCGAGCCGGACCAGATCGTCCGCGGAACGCGCAGCCGCTCCAGTCCCGCGTTCTCGGCATACTCCTTCATGGCCAGCTTGTCGCAGGTCCATTCGAGCTGGGGTCTGCGATCGTTCAGGATGCGCCAGTTGACCTTGTCGCTGAACGTCACGGGCCTGCCGAAGTGCGGGAGCTTGCGGTTGTAGTAGACGAAAAGCAGCCGTCGTTCCACGCCGACGGGCAGCCGGTAAACCATCGACCGTGCCGCCCCGCGCAGCCTCTGTGTCATGCCGGTCACTCCGCCTCTCGCGAAGTCGGCGCCTGTAGTGATGCGAACTCCTCGACAATGCTGGTGGTGGAAAATTCGTGAGTCGACTTCATGGCTACGTTGCGGGCGCGGCGTTCGGTGATGATCATCCGCAGCACACGCAGACCATCGCTGAATGCCGTGAGATTGCTGACTCCGTGGATACGGGAATGCTCGAAGCTGGGCACCTCGACGACGGCGAGGCGTGCCACGGTGACGCGTATGGCGATCAGCGTCTCGATCTCAAAGCCGTCGCCCCACAGCCGTTTCGTGCCGTCCTGCGGCGACGGCGTACTCGAATCCAGTCTCAGTACGGGCAGATGCCGCCGCCAGAAGACATTGAATCCGTAGCAGAGGTCCGTATAGCCCGTGCTGTAGACCCGATTCACCATGGCCATGAGCAGGCGATTACCCCATGTGCGCAGCCGGGTGAGATCAGTGCTTCCGCCGCCCGGGGCGAACCTGCTCCCCTTCGCGAAGTCGGCACCGTCCAGAAGGGCCTGCACGAAGGCGGGAATCTCGCCGGCATCAGCCGATCCGTCCGCATCGAGCATGACGATGACCTGGCCGGTGGCGACCGCGAACCCGCAGGCGAGCGCGTTGCCCTTGCCGCTACGAGTCTGCATGACGATCTGGGCGTCCGGCCTCAGCCGCCGAGCGACCGCACAGGTGTCATCGACCGAGTGACCGTCCACGACGATGACTTCGTGAATGCCGCCCGGCAGTTGCGCGAATACGTGAGGAAGGTTCCGGGCCTCGTTCAAGGTCGGGATGACCACAGAGACACTCGGCCAGGACGCAGGGAGGTGTGCCTGATTTGTCATGCTCTCCGTTCCGCGACACATCCTGGTCGCTCATTCGGACGAATGGGCAATGAAGGCGTGCTTGAATGGACGCAGGTGTCAACCTGCGTCTTTAACAACTCGCTATGGCATGGCCCGTAGTAGAGGCCGGTAACTTAGTGACCTGACAAGCCAGATGACGCTCGCTGTCATCCGTGTAGTCGCGGCAGCTCCGCCCCTCCCCTGCTCGTCGTCGTCACCATTGAAGACGTCTGACAGCTGGTTTGGTTGCGACCGATTCTGAAAAAGATCGTGCCGATCCAGTGTCCTGAGGCATCAGTTCATTGAAGGCGCCCGACGGTGCTGCGTGCTCAGTAAATGCGACGCAGCCATCGAATTATACGAAAGGCCAGGTCAGAGGGTTTCTGACCTGGCCTTGCCCGGTACGTTGGGTGGTCCGGGCCGTTACTCGCTCTCGAGCTGACGCAGGTTGGTCTTCGTGAGTTCGACCAGCTCATCCGCCTGCCCCGACAGCACGGTCCTGGTCGCGTAGAGGGTGAAGCCCTTGAGTTGGCCGAAGGTGAGCTTGGGCGGCAGCGAGAGCTCGTGGCGGTCGACGCGCACGTCGATGAGCGCCGGTCCGTCGTGATCGAACGCAGCACGCAACGCGCTTTCGAGCTCCTTCGCCTTCGTGACCTGCACGCCGTGGATACCCACAGCCCGCGCGACTGCGCTGAAGTCGGGGTCGAGCAGGTCGGTGCCGTAGGTGACGATGCCTGCGGCCTTCATTTCGAGCTCGACGAAGGAGAGAGCGCCGTTGTTGAACACCACGATCTTGACCGGCAGGTTCTGTTGGCGCAGCGTGAGCAGTTCGCCGAGCAGCATCGCCAGTCCGCCGTCGCCGGCCAGGGCGATCACTTGCCGGCCGGGATGGGCCGCCTGCGCGCCGATGGCATGGGGAAGCGCGTTGGCCATGGTGCCGTGGTTGAGGGAGCCGACGAGCCTGCGCCGGCCGTTCATCGTCAGATAGCGCGCGGCCCAGACACAGGGCGTGCCGACATCGACGGTGTAGATCGCGTCCTGCGCCGTAAGCCTGTCGATGGTGGTGGCGACGAACTGCGGGTGCAGCGGGCTCGAGCGGCGGCCCGGCTTGGCAAGACGGTCCAACCCGGCCCGGGCGCGCCGGTAGTGCGCGGTCATCCGGTCCAGGTGGCCGGCATCGGATTTGGGCTTGATCAGCGGCAGCAGCGCGTTGAGCGTGTCCTTGACCGTGCCGACGAGCGGGACCTGGACCGGAGTACGTCGGCCGATGCGTTCGCCGCGAATGTCGACCTGGATCACGGGCACGTTCTCGGGATAGAACTGCCGGTACGGGAAGTCGGTGCCGAGCATGACCAGCGTGTCGCAGTGCTCCATCGCGCGGTAGCCGGAGCTGAATCCGAGCAGTCCGGTCATGCCGACGTCATAGGGATTGTCGTACTCGACGAACTCCTTGCCGCGGAACGCGTGCACGATCGGTGCCTTGAGCGCGTCGGCGAAGGCGATCAGTTCGCCGTGCGCGCCCGCGCACCCGGCACCGGCCAGGATCGTCACCTTGCTCGCCGCGTCGATCACCCGCGCCGCTTCGGCGAGCGATTCCCCGTCAGGGTGCACGACGGTCGCCGCCTTCACGACCTTGACGGGCTTCGCGTCCTTGGGCGCGCCGGCCAGGAACATCTCGCCCGGGATGACCACGACACCCACGCCGCCGCGTTCGAGTGCCGCGCGCATCGCGGACTCGACGAGCCGCGGGACCTGGTCCGCGCTCGCCGCCAGTTCGCAGTAGACGCTGCATTCCCTGAACAGCTCTTGGGGGTGGGTCTCCTGAAAGTACTGCCCGCCGATCTCCTCGGCCGGGATGTGCGCGGCGATCGCGAGCACCGGCACGCCGCTGCGCTGCGCGTCGAACAAGCCGTTGATCAGGTGCAGGTTTCCCGGGCCGCAGCTTCCCGCGCACACGGCCAGCCGACCGGTCAGCGCCGCCTCCGCAGACGCGGCGAACGCGGCGGCCTCCTCGTGCCGGACATGTTCCCAGGTGATACGGCCGTTACGGCGCAAAGCGTCGGTGAATCCATTGAGCGAGTCACCGGGCAGCCCGTAGACCCGCTGCACACCGGAGGCCTCGAGGGTATCGATCACGATGTCCGCCACGATCTTGGCCACTGCGCGCTCCTTCCGTATGCGCCCGCAGTGCGCGCGCGTGCCGCCCCGGCGAGTTCGAGTTCGTCCAGGGACGTACAAATGCTGTCATCGGGCGACACCGTGCGCGCCTCCGTTTCGGCCGTCCGTGCGGGCCGGAGGATGGAGCCACCTGAATGGAGCAACCTCGGCGGCCCCGCCGCGCGTCCCGGACAGGTCTTGAGCCCTCATCGGCCGCAATGGCGCAGGCGAACGTCCAGCTCAGGCGCGGTCGCACGGGTGGCGACGCCTCGCGCGACGCGCTTGGCGGCCTGTCAGAATTGATCAGTGCGCGGTCACCGGGAGTACGCGTGGCAGTACCACTGGCGCATGACGTTCGCGATCTCGAAGCGGAGGACGGCACCATGAGCTCGTCGGGTACACAGGCTCATCCCGAAGGCGATCTGGGCCGCGGCGCACCGGGGGTCGCGGCGCGGGGCCGCGGGCCGAACCGCAAGGGCGACATCTCGCAAGAGGATGACAGGGCGCCCTCGGCCGGCTGGGGTGCGGCACGCAGCGTGACACGGGTGGTGGCCAAAACCAGAGAGCCGGTGCGCGGCCCGCTGGCCGTGATGAAGATGAATCACGAGAACGGCGGGTTCGACTGCCCCGGCTGCGCGTGGCCGGACGATCGCAAGGGCCTGCATCTCGACATCTGCGAGAACGGCATCAAGCACGTCACCTGGGAGATGACGCCCAAGAAGACGGGGCCGGAGTTCTTCGCCGCGCACACCGTCACGGAACTATCGGAGTGGACCGACTTCGCGCTCGAAGACCAGGGCAGGCTGACCGAGCCGATGGTCTACGACGAGGCGTGCGACAAGTACGTGCCCATCTCCTGGCAGGATGCGTTCAACCTGGTCGGTGAGACGCTGCGCGGACTCGAGAGCCCCCATCAGGCTTCGTTCTACACGTCGGGCCGGCTCAACAACGAAGCGACGTTCCTCTACCAGCTGTGGGCGCGCGAATTCGGCACGAACAACCTGCCGGACTGCTCGAACATGTGCCACGAGGCCTCCGGACGTGCCCTGCAGGCGGCCCTCGGGACCGGCAAGGGCACCTGCGACATCCACGACTGGGACGCCGCTGACCTACTGATCATCATGGGCGTCAACGCGGCGTCCAACGCCCCGCGGATGCTCACCACCCTCGCCAAAGCGACCCGTCGCGGCGCCCAGGTAGTACACGTCAACCCACTGATCGAGGCGGCCGCGCGGCGCACGATCGTGCCGCACGAGTTCGCGGCGATGGCAACCTTCCACGCCACCTCGACCGGCACGATGAACGTGCAAGTCGGCGTCGGCGGCGACCTCGCCCTGTTGCGCGGGGTCGCCAAGGCGGTGCTCGAGCGCGCCGAGACGGAGCCGTCGGTGCTCGACACGGACTTCGTCGAGCGGCACACCTCCGGCTTCGAGCAGTACCGCGACCTGGTACGCGCCACCGCGTGGCCGGAACTGGTCCGGCAGTCCGGCGTGCGCGAGGAGCAGATCAGGGAACTGGCCGAGCGGTACATGGCCGCCGACCGCACCGTCATCTCCTGGTGCCTGGGGGTCACCCAGCAGGACCACGGCGTCGACACGGTCCGCGAGATCGTCAACCTACTGATGCTGCGCGGGAATCTCGGCCGCGAGGGCACCGGCCCCTCGCCGGTGCGCGGGCACAGCAACGTCCAGGGCAACCGGACCTGCGGCATCGACCACCGTCCGGCGCCTCAGTTCCTCGACGCGCTCGACGAGGTCTGCGGCATCACCGCGCCTCGCGAGCACGGCCTGGACACCGTCACGACGATCAAGGCCATGCTCGCCGGCCGGGTGAAGGTGTTCGTCTCGATGGGCGGCAACTTCGCCCTGGCCGCACCGGACACGGACGCGGTCATGGCCGGGCTGCGCAGCACCGAACTCACCGTGCAGGTGAGCACGAAGCTCAACCGCAGCCACCTCGTCCACGGTCGCAAGGCACTGATTCTGCCGTGCATCGGGCGCACCGAGAAGGACGTGCAGGCCTCTGGCGACCAGGGCGTGAGCGTTGAGGACGCGATGAGCGAAGTGCACATCTCCTACGGCATGCGCAAGGCGCCGTCCGACGAGCTCAAGTCCGAGTGCGCGATCATCGCCGGGATGGCGCAAGCGACGCTGCCGGGCTCGAAGACGCCCTGGGAGTGGTACGTCGAGGACTACGACCGGATCCGCGACACCATGGCCAGGGTGCTTCCGGGATTCGAAGACTTCAACCGGCGGGTGCGCGAGCCCCTCGGATTCCGCCTCACCCAGCCCGCGCGCGAGCGCGAGTTCCACACCGGCAGCGGCCGCGCCGAATTCTGCTCGAGCCGGCTGCCGGACGCCACGCGGCCGAAGGGCACACTCGTGCTGTCCACGATGCGCTCGCACGACCAGTGGAACACTACGATCTACTCGGACAACGACCGCTACCGCGGCGTGAAGAACCTGCGGACCCTGTTGTTCATGAACCGCGAGGACATGCGCGAGCACGGGTTGAAGGAGTTCGACCTGATCGACATCACCAGCCACGCGCGCAACGGCAGCACGCGCTCGGTCTACGGATACCGCGTCATCGGCTACGACATCCCATCGGGCAGTGTCGCCGGCTACATGCCCGAGCTCAACATCCTGTGTGGGCTAGACGACTACAGCCGCCAGAGCGACCAGCCGCTGATGAAGCATCAGCTGGTCACCGTCACCCCCACCTCGAACGGGGCCACTACGGCCTGACCGGGTCGCCCACCCCGGGGCGATCGAGTCAGAAGGAGGGCCCTTCGGGTGGCGGCACCGTGAGCACGGGCGATTCCTGCGCGGCGAGCTGATCTGGACCGAGCGCGGTCAGCCCGAGCAGGGCCGCGACGGCGAAGGCGATGATCGCGATGACATGGCCGGCGTCGACATCGCTGAACACCAGCAGCACGAACCCGATGACCCAGCAGGCCAGTCCGGCGCGTCCGGCCCATGCGGGACGGCGCGCGTCCTCGTGGTCGGGGTGTTGGGGCCGCGGTCCACGCCGGTCGGGGTCGAGCCGGCCCGCGAGGCTGAGCCGGAACAGGAAAGCGAGGCTGGGGAAGAGGACCACGGCGCCGATCGCGACCGCGACGACCACCGCGATGAGGGTACCGTTGCCGGCCGCGGCGTCGCGCACGGTCAGCCCGGGGAGCAGGTAGGGGCGTTGGGCCGCGGCCCACCCGCACAGCAGCGCTGCCACGGCCACGGCGGCGGCGATTCGGGCGATGCCGAATCTGTACACCGCGACGAGGCCGATCCCGGCGAGGGCGGCGACCGCGGAGACGATCACCGCGGCCAGACCGAGGCCGCGAGTGAGTCCGTGGAACAGCGTGGGGGCGTCGGAATGGGCGACCCCGAGGGCGGCGAGGGCGAGAGCGCCGGTGACGACGGCGGCCGCGAAGGCGCGGCCGCGGAACGCCTTGTCGAGGCCTGCACCCGGAGAGCGGCGCGCGTCGGCGGCGAGGTAGACGGCCGCGAGAAACGCACCGGTGCTCACCGCCATGAAGCCGCTCAGCAGGGAGGTGGCGTTCGTCCAGCTGGAGAACAGGTTGCCGGCCGCGTTGCCGACCGGGACGCGGCCGGAGGCGATGGCCCCGACGCAGGCACCGAGCATGAATGGTGTGACGATCGATGAGATCGAGAACGTGGCGTCGATGACGCGTCGCTCACGTGGATCCTCGGTGGCCGTGTGCAGGGCGTAGCACAGGCCACGGAAGATGATGCCGAGCAGGGCGAGGAACAGCGGCACGGCGAGAGTGGAGAAGACCGAGCCGAAGAAGGTGGGATACCCGGTCCACAGCACCGTGATCACCAGGACGAGCCACACGTGGTTGGCTTCCCAGACCGGGGCGATGGATCGGTGGGCGTGGTCGCGGAGGTCGCGACCGCGTTCGCCGGTACCGGCTGCCAACTGCCAGAATCCTGCGCCGAAGTCGGCTCCGGCGAGCACGGTGTAGAGCACGAGCCCGGCAAGCGCGATCGCCAGCACAGCCAAACGGAGAATCATGGTGGGCTCCCTCGTCAGTCCACTGCCGTCAGGCCCTGTGCGCCGGGCCCGCCGCTCGGCTGGAGCAACCGCCGTGCAGGATCGGCCGGGGCCGGCGGCATCGGCGACTTGGCGAGCCGGTACAACGCCCAGAAGGTTCCTGCGATCAAAGCGGCGTAGGCGGCGGCGAGCAGCCCGAAACCGACCGGGATGGACGTCGCGCCCGTCACTGCCGCAGCGGTGCGTAGATAGTCGTAGACGACCCACGGTTGCCGCCCGACCTCGGTCGTGACCCAACCGCCGATCAAAGCCAGGTAGGAGAGCGGCCCGGCGACGGCGACCGCCCGAAAGAACCATCTCGTGATCGGCAGGCGGCGATAACGCCAGACGATGAACATGTAGACGACCGCGAGCAACGCCAGCAGCGTGCCGACGCCGACCATCGTCTGGAAGGCGAAACGGACGATGTTGACGGGCGGTTGGTCGGCCACCGGGACGGTGTCGAGGCCCTGGATCGTGGCGTTCCAGCTGTGGAACGCGAGCAGGGACAACAGATGCGGAATCGCGATGCCGTATTCCACGCGCCCGTCGGTGTAGTAGCCGAGCACGTGCTCGGCCACTCCGTTGGCGGTCTGGCTGAGCCCTTCGATCGCGGCGAGTTTCACAGGCTGCTCGGTCGCGACGTCGCGCGCGGCCCAGTCACCGACGATGATCTGCGTCGGGGCGGCCATCGCCGCCACGCTCAGCGGCACGGCGAACGCCGTGCGCTCGTACCGGCCCCAGCGTCCGCGCAGCCGCCCGACCGCGTACGCGGCGGCGACCAGGAAACCGGCGACCATGTTCCCCGCGAGGTACATGTGCACCAGCTCATGCCAGAAGTAGGTGTTGCCGAACAGCGCCTGGAACGGGCGGATATCGGTAACGCGACCCTGGGCGTCGACCGTGAAGCCCTGCGGGTGGTTCATCCAGCCATTGACGGCGATGACCATGAAAGAGCCCAGGATCCCGGCGAAGACGATCGGCAGGGCACACACGAAGTGCACCCGCGGCGGGAGGCGGTCCCAGCCGTATACGTAGATCCCGAGGAAGATCGCCTCAAGGAAGAAGGAAAAGCCTTCGATGGCGAAGCCGAGGCCGAACACGCTGCCGAAGTTGCCGGTGAACCCCGGCCACAGCAGGCCCAGTTCGAAGCTGAGGACCGTGCCGGTGACCACGCCCGCGGCGAACAAGGTGACCATGACCTTCGTCCACCGGCGGGCCAGGGTGCGATAAAGCACGTCCCCGGTGCGCAGATAGCGCCATTCGACAAAAGCCACCATCGCCGGAAACGCGATGCCGAAACAGACCAGAGGGATGTGCACCATGAACGACATGGCCTGCATCTGCCGGGCTTCGAGCAGGTAAGCCTGCACGGCCGGTGGCAGCTGCGAGACGGTCGGCGGCATGAAGGTCAAGGACGGCACTCCGGCGTACTCTGGTCCGGCGGCGGGCGGGCGAACCTGCTACGTTCGCAGTTCTGCAATGTTTCAGCTCACCGGGATCGACGCACGCGACGCCACCGTTCCATTCACCCTTGAGCCTCAATATCAGCAATATCCGATTACCTGCCGAGCGGATCCGGTCCGTGCCAAGCCTCTGAGTCCCTCCTCCGGTCGGGCATCATGGGCACCATGGCCCGCACAGACAGCACGATCGCCTTGGCTGCTCTCACGGCGGCCAGCGGCTGCCTCGACGTCGCTTGCTTCACCCGCCTCGGCGGTGCCTTCGCCAGCGTGATGACCAGCAACCTGGTCTTCATCGCCTTCGCGGCGGTCAGGGCGGACGCGACCCTGGCCGAACACTGTGTCGCCGCCCTGGGCGGATACATCACCGGGGTGGCCGCCGGATCCGCGCTCGCGCGAGCAGGCGGAAAGGACGACCGGTTCGGCGAGATTCCGGTCAACCTCGTGCTGGCGTGCGAGTGCGCGCTCCTCACCGCCGTCGCCGTCTGGTGGATCTCCCTCGGCGCCCAGCCGGCCGGCGGTCAGCAGACGGGGCTGCTGGCGGTCGCGGCGCTGGCCATGGGTATGCAAGGGGCGGCGGCACGCCAGATCGTGGGCCAACGACACACAGGCACCACGTACCTCACCGGAACCCTCACCGATCTCGTGGCGGCGCTGGCCACAGGGCGACGCCCCGACCCGGTGGCCTTGCTCTGCCTGGCCGGCCTCCTTACCGGAGCCGCGATCGCGGCGGTGCTCCTGCGGGGCGCCGCCGACACCACCGCGCTGTTTCCCGCCGCGATGCTTGTGTTCGTCTCGCTCTTGTCCTGGCGTCGACGCCGGCGTCACCCGGCGGTTGGCGACCACCCAAGCGCGGCCTGAGGCTCGACCACCGCACCTTCACCGGGCGTTTTTCGTCGACTGGGCGCCAGAACTGGGCCTGCGGCCTGTGAGACTCCAGTTGGACACCGCGTCGGTCAGGACGACCGCGACGATGCCGACGGCCACGCCGATGGCTGTGTCCGCCAAGCGCAGAATCGGCTGCTTCCACGCGCTGTGCGGGCTGAGGCCGGCGACGACCATGACGACGGTGGTGGTAATCGCCGCGGTCATCTCGTCGCCCGGCAGGCCGATCAGCCCGGGGATCAATACGCTGAGCCCCACCAGCAGCGCCAGTCCCCACGCGTGGAAGGGCCAGACGGCCAGATAGGCCAGACACAGCGCGAAACTCACGAGCGTCGCCGACATCCTCGACAGGGCCGCGGCCAGGCTTTTGCGACGGCTGTCCCGCAGCACGAAAATCGTGGCGACCGCGGCCCACATGCCACCGAGTTGGCCGTCTTCGTATGACTGATGAACGCCGGACATGGCGGTCGTGGTGAGCCAGTAACTCGCCAAACCGGCCAAGCCGACGGTCAGTGAGTAGCCCACGGTCGTCAGCCGATCCGGCTGCTCGTGATCACCGTCCGGAGATCGCGGCGTGCTGTTCGTCACGCCATCCATCTTCATGCGGCCATCCCGGTCCCGCACGCCGGGGCGGCGAACCAAGCAGATCAGGTAGCAGGCTTCGAACAACGCAAAAACCAGGTCAGATGATATCTGACCTGGTCTCACTCGGTAGCCCCGACGGGATTCGAACCCGCGCTACTGCCTTGAGAGGGCAGCGTGCTAGGCCGCTACACAACGGGGCCCTAGCGTTGACCAGCCCCGCTTCCCCGCAGCTTTCGCTTCCGGGCGGCGGACCTGCGCGCCAACGGGCTTAACTATAAGCGACGGGACGCCGCGCGGCCAAATCGGTTAACGGGGGCGATGCGGAGGCCGGGTCGCCTAGAGTCGAGGCCATGGATGACGCGGACGGCTTGGGTTCGGGCCCGCGCCCGGGCGTGGGCGGTGCGGCCGGACCCGGCCGGATCTGGGTGGTGGCGGGGGCTCCGGGAGCCGGCAAAAGCACGGTCGCGGCGCTTCTGCTCTCCCAACTGCGACCCGTACCTGCGCTGTTGGACAAGGACACGCTCTTCGGCTCCTTCGTGGCCGCCACCCTCGCGGCCGGCGGCCGCCCTCCCGGCGAACGCGAGGGTGATTGGTACGACGTGCACATCAAGTCACACGAATATGCCGGGCTCACCGCCGGTGCGGCCGAGATCCGCTCGCACGGGTGCCCGGTCCTGCTCTGCGCGCCGTTCACCGGCCACATCCGCTCGCCGGAACGCTGGTCCGCGTGGGTCGACGCGCTCGGCGGCGCTCCGGTCACGCTCGTCTATGTGCTCAGCGACGCCGCCACGCTTCGCGCTCGGCTCACGTCTCGCGGCAGCTCGCGGGACGGGTCGAAGCTCGGCTCGGCCGCTTCCTTCTCCACGTTCATCGCTCGGATGACGCCGTCCGTTCCGCCGCCGGTCCCGCACGTGATCGTGGACAATCGCGAGTCCTGCGCCGTCCCGCTCGCCGCCCAAGTCTCCCGGGCAATCGAGTCGGCCGTGGGCGACGCGGGCTAGGCTCCCGTCATGCGCTCAGAGCCCAATCCCACCACCGCGCGCTCGAACCCGTTCGCTGCGGCATCCACGCTCCCCTACCAGCTTCCGGCGTTCGCCTCCATCTCGTTGGCGGATTACCTGTCCGCCTTCGAGGAGGGCATGGCCGAGCAGCTCGCCGAGATCAAGGCGATCGCCTCCTCCCCCGACGCACCGACCTTCGAGAACACGCTGGTCGCGCTGCAAAGGACCGGTGCCACGCTGCGCCGGACCGGGAACGCCTTCTTCAACCAGGCCCTCTCCGACACGAGCTCCGAACTGCAGGAGATCGAAGCGGAGATCAGTCCCAAGCTCGCCGCGCATCAGGACGCCGTCCACCTCGATGCGGCGCTCTACGCGCGGATCAAGGCGCTCTACGACGACCGGGAGTCGCTCACGCTCCCCGACGACGAGGCGCTGCGGCTGATCGAGAAGTACCACGAGGAGTTCGTCCGCGCCGGCGCCGAGCTTTCGGCCGCCGAGCAGGAACGACTGCGTTCGTTCAACGAGGAGCTCGCCTCGCTGGAGACGACCTTCCAACGCAACCTCCTCGCCGACACGAAGGCCCGCGCCCTCGTGCTCGACACGGCCGAATCGCTCGCCGGGCTTTCCGAGGACGAGATCGCCGCGGCGGCGGAGAACGGCAAGGCGCTCGGGCACGGCGGGAAGTACGTGCTGAGCCTCAAGCTCTTCTCCAACCAGTCCGAGCTCGCCTCGCTGACGGACCGCGACGTGCGACGCCGGCTGCTTGAGGCCTCACTCGGACGCGGCTTCTCGATCAACGCCGAGGTCATCCGCAGGATCATCACACTCCGGGCGGAGCGGGCCGCGCTGCTGGGGTACGAGTCGCACGCGGCATACGCGGTGGCCGACCAGACCGCACGCAGCGTCCCCGACGTCGAGCGCCTGTTGGCCCGTCTGGTGCCGCCCGCCATCGCGAACGCCCGTCGGGAGGCCGAGGCGCTGCGCGCGGTCAACGGCGGGGCCGAACTGGCCGCGTGGGACTGGCAGTTCTGCTCGGAACAGGTCCGCAAGGCGGAGTACGACATCGACGCCGCCGCGCTTCGTCCGTACCTGGAGCTCGAGAGTGTGCTGCAGGACGGGGTTTTCCATGCCGCGAACAAGGTGTACGGGCTGAGCTTCACCGAGCGGCCGGATCTCCAGGCGTACCACCCGGATGCGCGCGTCTTCGAGGTCTTCAACGAGGACGGCAGCGGGCTCGGCCTGTTCATCGCCGACTTCTACGCGCGCGAGTCCAAGCGCGGCGGCGCGTGGATGAACTCGCTGGTCGACCAGTCCGACCTGCTCGAGACCAAGCCGGTCGTGGTCAACAACCTCAACATCGCGAAGCCGCCGGCCGGCGAGCCCACGCTGCTGACCTTCGACGAGGTCAGGACGATATTCCACGAGTTCGGCCACGCGCTGCACGGCCTGTTCTCGGACGTGCGCTACCCCTATTTCGCCGGCACGGAGGTGCCGAGGGACTTCGTCGAATACCCCTCGCAGGTCAACGAGATGTGGCTGATCTGGCCCGAGATCCTGGCGAACTACGCACGCCACCACAAGACCGGCGAGGCCATCCCCGCCGAGCTCGTGGCGAAGATGGAGGCCGCGAGGCAGTTCGGCGAGGGCTTCCGCGCGGTCGAATACCTGGGTGCGGCGCTGCTGGACTGGGCCTGGCACAAGCTCGCGGCCGGCGAGGATCCCGGTGAGGACCTCGAAGCCTTCGAGGCGGCGGCGTTGGCGGAGGCGGGCATCGCGATGCCGGAGATCCCGCCGCGCTACCGGACCGGGTACTTCGCCCACATCTTCAGCAGTGGATACAGCGCCGGGTACTACGCGTACATCTGGTCCGAGGTGCTGGACGCCGACTCCGTCGAATGGTTCAAGGAGAACGGCGGGATGACCAGGGAGAACGGCGACCACTTCCGTTCCGCGCTGCTCTCGCGCGGCGGCAGCCTCGACCCGATGCGGGCCTTCGAGAACTTCCGCGGGCGTGCCCCTCGGATCGAGCCGCTGCTCGCACGGCGCGGACTGACTGCCGGGTAGCCGAGGCGTGGGAAAGGCCCCTGGGGCGCGGCGACAAGTCGACCGCGCCCGCAGGGGCCTTTCCATGTCCGCCAGTCCATGTCCATGTCGAGACTTAGTCCACGTCCAGCCCAGGTCATGACCATTGCCCATTCTCAGGTCCGACCGCACCGGCAGGCGAGCGCTATCGCACCTGCATCGCTAACGCACCTGGGCGGCGAAAGCCCGAAGGCTCGTCCCGTCCCAGGTAAGTCTTCCGCGCTCCAGATCATCGACCACTGACCCGACCCAGGCCAGCTCGGCCTCCGTCACCACCCTGAGGTATTCGGACTCGAGCATGGTGACGCGCGGCAATCCGCTCTCCGCTTCCTGGGCGAGCGACGCGTCGAGGCCGGCAAGGGTCGCCGTCAGGGCTTCGACCCGGCGCTTCAGAACCCGCTCCGCCTCCTCCGGCAGCAGCATCATCAGATTCGAGAGCGCGACCGGGAACTGCGGGAACTCGTATTTGGGGCTCTCGAGCATCTCCTCCAGCCATTCCCGCACGGCCGCCCGGCCCGCGTCGGTGGCCTCGTAGACCGTGCGCTCGGGGTACTGCTGATCCCGACCGGTCTCCCGGACCTCGATCAGGCCCGCGGCGAGCAGCCGCTCGATCGTGCGATACAGCCCGGCCCGCTGGCCGACGTTCACCACCTGGTCCTTTCCCCACTGCTTGATCAGACGCTGCACTCCGTACGGGTGTAAGGGCTCGTAGTTGAGCATGGCAAGCACGGTCAACGCCAGGGGCGAGGACTTCATCGGCGGGGACGGCGGGTTCGCGGACGGCATGGCTCGATCCTACCCGCGAAATTACTAGTTGACGAGCGACTAGTTTCAGTGCAACTATTGATCCATCAGCAAACGACCCCTGAAAGGGATACGCACATGTCGTTCGAACTGCTCGACCGCACCCACCGCTCGACCACCGCGCCTGCCACCGCCGCCGCCTCGACCTCGGTCGAGCGGATCCACGCCGACCGCACCAGCGTCAAGCGGCTCGGCCACTGGACCGAAGCCGGGCGCTTCGAACTGCGCGGCCGCAGCGGGAGCATCGTGCTCGACCTCCGCTCCCCGCGACTGCCGAAGACGATCGACATCGAACTGCGGCTGGACCGGGCGATGGTCAAGCTGCTACTGCCGGACAACGCGGTCGTCGAACACTGGGACCTCGACTGGACGGGACGAGGCAAGGTCAAGGACGCGCGGGCTCAATCCACAGCAATGGATACGGCTACGGCAACGGCAACGGCAACGCCTGAGGCTGCGGCTGCGGCTGCGGCTGCGGCTGCGGCTGCGGCTGCGGCTGCGGCTGAGGCGCCGGTCGTCGAGTCCGATGGCGTCATACGTGTTCGCCTCAGCGGCGGCGCGCACAACAGCGAGATCCGGGTGAACCGGGGCGGCGTCGCCCAGCTCGCCGCCATTTGCTCGCGCGAGTTCATCGAGGACGCGCTGCGGGCGCACAAGGCCGGGACCTTCCCGACCGTCGACGATCCGACCCGGACTGCCATATCGCACAAGTGACGATGTGCCGTGAAGGCAGCTCAGCTCGTCGAGCAGGTGCCGACGTCCGCACCCCCAGGGGAGGTCGTACCGGAACCTGCCGACGCGGAGGCGGTGCTGCTGGTCGTGTCTGTCGGGGTGTCAGCCATCAGGGCCAGCTTCATCACACCCTCGAACCGACTCAGGGCCTGCTCTGCGGAGGTCATGAAGGGCGTGGCGGTCAACGAACTGCGCAGTGCCGCCGCGTTTGCCAGCGCGGCGGCGGAGGTGGTCGTCGAGGCACCGGCCGTGTCCTGCTCGTTGATCAGGCTGTTCCACAGGTTCGTGGCGTCCGGCTGGGTCCAGATGACCCGGTTCGGGTCCGCCGGGTACGGCTCGTTCGGCACCGTCACGTACGTCATCTTGCCCGTGGGGACCGCGTTCAGGGTCTGCGCGAGGCCATAGAGGTCGCTGACCGTGCCGAGGCCCGGATCCGTCGTAAGTGACTGGGTCGCCGCGTCGAGTACGTTGTAGAGCTTGATCGGGTCGGTCAGCAGGCCGGCGGCCCGAACCTGCTGCTCCAGCTGATCGAGGAAGTACTGCTGTCGCTGGATCCGCTCGAGGTCCGAGCCGTCGCCGACGCTGTGGCGCAGGCGGACGAAGGCCAGCGCCTGGTCGCCGTTGAGGGTCGTGGTGCCGGCCGGGATGTTGAGGCCGGAGTCCTGGTCGTCGATCGCCTGGGTCACGCAGACCTTCACCCCGCCGAGCGCGTTGACCACGCCGACGACGCCCTCGAAGTCGATCGCGATGTAGTGGGTGAGGCCGAGGCCGGTCAGGCTCTCCACGGTCGCGACCGAGCAGGGGGCGCCTCCCTCGGTGAAGGCGCTGTTGAACATGCCGAAGTTGGCGGCGACCGCCTGCCCGCCGGTGCTCTCGCACTCCGGGATCTGCACCATCGAGTCCCGGGGGATCGACACCTCGGTGCCTTGGCGGCGGTCCGTCGGGCTGTCGAAGACCATCGCCGTGTCGGAGCGTGCGCCGCTGACGTCGCCGCCGCCGAGCGTCTGATTACCGCCGGACCGGGAGTCTGAGCCGATGAACAGGATGTCCTGCTTGCCGCCCATCGGCGTGGCCTTGAGTTTCGCGTCCTCGGTCTTGATATTGCCGTTCAGATGGTTCCAGGCGAGGCCGATGCCGACCGCACCGAGCACGATGACCCCGGCCAGCGCGCTGGTACCCCAGACGAGGAGTTTCTTCTTGACGGACCACTTCTCATGTCCCCGGCGGCGCCCGCCGCCCCCCGGACCAGCGGCGAAATCCGGCGTCTGCTGCCGCGGCTCGCCCCACTCGGGCAGGATCGGCTCTTCGCCGGGCTCGTTGTGGTCCATAAAGAAGATCTTCGAACTTCGGCGACGGCGGCGCCCCCGCAAAAAGCCAAATGGGCGTATCGCTTTCGCAATACGCCCGCAAGCTGCGCTACGGCGCAGTACCCGAACCGTCGGCCTTTACGGCCGCGATTCCAGTACCACTCTTGGCTGGGGTACCAGGACTCGAACCTAGAACAACAGTACCAGAAACTGTCGTGTTGCCAATTACACCATACCCCACTGGCATTGCAGGCCGTACGGTCTCCCGGGCGGCGGTGCGTCCCTAACTATAGCGGTCGCCGCCCGGGGGCCCAAATCAGTCAGTACAGAGGAGTTCATCGGTGTTCAGCAGACAACGTTCAGCTCATCGTTCAGAGCGGGGCGTCACGGCGCAGCTGTCACGACGCGGCTGTCCCGGCCCTTGCCTTGGCGTCGGCGGCGCGCAGGCGGGCCAGCGTGCGGTCACGGCCGAGCAATTCGATCGACTCGAACAGCGGCGGCGAGACGCGGCGGCCGGTGACGGCCACCCGAACCGGGGTGAACGCGTTCTTCGGCTTCAAGCCGAGTCCCTCGATCAGCGCAGTGCGCAGTGCCTCGTCGATGCCCGACGTCGTCCACTCGGTCAGCGCCTCCAAGGCCACGGTCGCCGCGGCGAGGGTCGGCCAGGCGTCGGCGGTCAGCACCTTCTCCGCGTCGGCCTCGTTGACCTGGAACTTGTGCCGCTCGTCCGTGCCCTCGCCGGTGTAGAGGAAGCCGAGCATGCCGATCGACTCGGAGAGCACCGTCATCCGCTCCTGCACCAGCGGGACGGCCGCGATTAGCGTGCGCCACTCCTCCTCGTTCGCCAGGTGCCCGTCCTCGCCGCCAAGCAGCAGCCCTTCGCGGTCTAGGAAGGGCAGGATCCGCTTGGCCAGGTCCTCGGTGCCGAGTCTGCGCAGGTGGACGGCGTTGATCGCCTCGCACTTCTTCAGGTCGAAGCGGGCCGGGTTCGCGGAGATCCGGGTGCCGTCGAAGGCGGCGACCAGCTCGTCCTTGGTGAAGATCTCCTCGTCGTTGCCGAGGGACCAGCCCAGCAGCGCCAGGTAGTTGACCAACCCCTCGGGCAGGTAGCCGGTGCGCGGGTAGTAGCTGAAGCTGGCCTCGGGGTCGCGCTTGGACAGCTTCTTGTTGCCCTCGCCCATCACGAACGGCAGGTGGCCGAACTCCGGGATCCGCTTGGACACGCCCAGCTCGACCAGCGCCTCGTGCAGCGGGATCTGCCGGGGCGTGGAGGAGAGCAGGTCCTCGCCGCGGAACACGTGCGTGATGCCCATCATCGCGTCGTCGACCGGGTTGACGAGCGTGTACAGCGGGGAGCCGTCGGCACGCAGCAACGGGTAGTCCGGGACGTTCGCCGAGTCGAAGGTGATCTCGTCGCGGACCAGGTCGGTCCAGGTGATCTTCCGGTTCTCCGGCATCCGGAACCGCACCACGTGGCTGCGGCCCTCGGCCTCGTAGGCAGCGATCTGCTCGGCCGTCAGGTTCCGGCAGGTGCCCTCGTAGCCGGGTGCGCGCTTCTCGGCCTTGGCCTTCTCGCGGGCCGCCTCGAGCTCCGCCGCGGTGCAGTAGCAGTTGTACGCGTAGCCGGCCGCCTGGAGCCGGGCCGCGACGTCCGCGTAGATCTCGCCGCGCTCGGACTGGCGGTACGGGCCGTACTCGCCGCCGACCTCGGGTCCCTCGTCCCACTCGATGCCCGCCCAGCGCAGCGTGTCGAGGATGGCCTGGTAGGACTCCTCGGTGTTGCGCGCCGCGTCGGTGTCTTCGATGCGCAGGACGAGCTTGCCGCCGTAGTGCCTGGCGAAGGCGTAGTTGAACAGAGCGGACCGGATCATGCCCACGTGCGGGTCGCCGGTCGGGGACGGGGGGAACCTGACCCGGACGCTGTTGTCGAGCTTTGAGGTGTCGATGCTCACTGTGAAATACCGTTCTGCCACTGGTCTCGAATCAACACGGGTCTTGGATCAACACGGTTGTGATTCAACACGGTCTTGAGTTAACGCTTCACAATCCGGTTCGTCAGGGTGCCGATGCCTTCGATGCTCACCGATACCAGGTCGCCCACCTGCATCGGACCCACGCCCGCGGGCGTACCGGTGAGGATGACGTCGCCCGGCAGCAGGGTCATCGCCTCGGAGATGAAGGAGACCAGCTCCTCCACGCCGCGCATCATCTGGCCGGTGCGCCCGGCCTGCTTGAGTTCGTCGTTGAGGGTGCAGGTGATGGCGAGGTCGGACGGGTCGAGCTCGGTCTCGATCCACGGCCCGATCGGGCAGGAGGTGTCGAAGCCCTTGGCCCTGGCCCACTGGCCCTCCGCCTTCTGCGCGTCCCGCGCGGTGACGTCGTTGGCGCAGGTGTAGCCGAGGATGCACTCCTTCACCCGCTCGCGCGGCACCTGGCTGCACAGCCGGCCGATCACGATCGCGAGCTCGGCCTCGTGGTGCACGTCCTGGGAGAAGGACGGGTAGGCGATGGTCTCGTTCGGACCGATCACGCTGGTGGAGGGCTTGAGGAAGGTCAGCGGCACGGCCGGGACCTCGTTGCCGAGTTCCTTGGCGTGGTCGGCGTAGTTGCGGCCCACCGCGACCACCTTGCTGGGCAGCACCGGGGCGAGCAGCCGCACGTCCGCGAGCGGCCAGACCCGGCCGGTGGTGCGCGGTTCGGGGGTGAACGGGTGGCCCTCGAGCTCGGCGATCACCAGCCCGACCTGGTCGTTCGCGCTCTGATCGGCCGCACTGAGGCCGCTGGCGCGGTAACCGTTCGAATCGCCGTGCTGGTCCGGCTCGCCCTCGACCAGGCCGAAGCGTACGGCCCCGGCGTCGGCGGCGCTGTCAGGTAGGGAGAATCTCGCGATACGCACGAGGTCAAGTCTAGGTGCTGGCGCGGGCTCGGCAGCCGGAATACGATCCGGGCCGCCGGGCCCCCGCCGGCACCCACCCGCCAATACGAATCAATCGGTCCCCGGCCGCTCAGCCCTCGAGCCGGAGCAGGCCGTACGTCACCGCCTCGACCAGCGCGTTCCAGCTCGCGGCGACGATGTTCTCCTGCACACCGACCGTCGCCCACTCGTCCTTGCCGTCGGTCGTCGTGATGAGCACGCGGGTGCGCGAGTTGGTGCCGTGGTCGCCCTCGAGGATGCGCACCTTGTAGTCCATCAGTTCCAGCTCGGCGAGTTCCGGGTAGATCTGGCCGATCGCGTTGCGCAGGGCCGTGTCCAGGGCGTTGACCGGACCGTTGCCCTCGCCGACGGAGATGATCCGCTCGCCCTTGGCGTGCAGCTTGACCGTGGCCTCGCTGACCTGGCTGCCGTCCTGACGCTGCTCCACGATCACCCGCCAGGACTCGACCGTGAAGAACCGCGGCGCTTCGACTCCGCTGAGCTCGTCGAGGATCAGCAGTTCGAACGACGCGTCGGCGGCCTCGAAGGAGTGGCCCTGAGCCTCGAGCTCCTTGACCCGATCCGTGATCTTGGACAGCGCCTCTCGGTTCCCCGACAGGTCGTAGCCCAGCTCCCGGCCCTTGAGCTCGATCGACGCGCGTCCGGCCATCTCGGAGACCAGCATCCGCATGTCGTTGCCCACGACCTCGGGGTCGATGTGCTGGTAGAGCATCGGATCGGCCTTCACGGCAGAGGCGTGGATGCCCGCCTTGTGCGCAAAGGCCGAGTATCCGACGTACGGCTGCTTGGTGTGCGGGGCGATGTTGGTGACCTCTGAGATGGCGTGCGCGATCCTGGTCATCTCGGCCAGCGCCCCGTCCGGCACGACATGCATCTGCTTCTTCAGCTGCAGGTTGGCGACGATCGTGAAGAGGTTCGCGTTGCCGGTGCGCTCGCCGTAGCCGTTGGCCGCACCCTGCACGTGGGTGGCGCCCGCCTCGATCGCGATCAGCGAGTTGGCGACGGCGCAGCCGGAATCGTCGTGGCAGTGGATGCCCACGCGCGCACCGGTGCGCTCGATCACTTCGTGCACGACGTCGCCGAGCTCGGTCGGCAGCATGCCGCCGTTGGTGTCGCAGAGGGCGATCAGGTCGGCGCCGGCCTCCGCGGCCACCCGGACGAACTCGAGCGAATACGCCGGATTGTCCTGGTAGCCGTTGAAGAAGTGCTCAGCGTCCACGAAGACCCGGCGGCCCTCTGCGACGAGGTGCTCGACGGTGTCCCGCACCATGGCAAGACACTGTTCGAGCGAGGTTCGTAGTGCAAGGTCGACGTGTCTGTCGTGCGCCTTGGCGACGAGAGTCACGACGGGAGCGAGGGAGTCACGCAGGGCGGCCACCTGGGGGTCGTCGGCGGCCTTCAGGTCAGCGCGTCTGGTCATGCCGAACGCGGCCAGCTGCGCATGCTTCAGATCGAGCTCGGTCCGAGCCCGCTGAAAGAATTCGGTGTCCTTGGGGATCGCCCCGGGCCACCCTCCCTCGATGAATCCGACTCCGAGCCCGTCAAGTTGGCGGGCGATCACCAGCTTGTCCGCCACGGACAGGGCGAGGCCCTCTTGCTGGGCGCCGTCGCGCAGCGTGGTGTCGTAGACGTGGAAGCTGTCGTTCACGCGAGCTCCTTGGTCGGGCGGACCGGGTCGGAGAATAAGTCGGAGAAACAGAAAAACCCCTCGCTGGACGCGAGAGGTCTGCACATCGGCGGCGAGCTGTCCGATCCAAGCTCTATGCCGATGCGCCGCCGGTAATAATGCGACAGTTGATCTGCCAGGCGTGCATGTACCGAAGTCTGCCACGGCTCGCGCGGCGCGGACAATGCGTCTCAGCCGGTGATACGCGCAAGCGACGCC
>Ga0073928_10003925_pt1 | contig 22698 bp, 19 predicted proteins | sample PaiPotPPA55metaG_FD_76969 | JGI IMG/M metagenome (GOLD analysis project Ga0073928, IMG submission 76969) | Iron sulfur acid spring bacterial and archeal communities from Banff, Canada, to study Microbial Dark Matter (Phase II) - Paint Pots PPA... ...
GCAGTGCCAGGCGGGCGAATAGCGCGCCAGACGAATGGCGCTGATGCGGACGGCGAAGTCGTGTGGTCCTGATGCCCCGACGCTGGCATCAAGTTGGTGGAGGCAACTCCGTCAATGACGGTGGCAAACAAGCCCGGTCACCGGGGAGCGCGAAGTAAGCCGTAAACCACTGCGCAGGGAAAGCCGGAGTGATTCCGGTTGAACCTGTGGTCCTACCCCCGTGCTTTTTGTTGCACGGGACCCATGGGTGCAATCGGCACCCGGCTTTCCCTGCGCCCTCTCTTTTGGGCGGACATTTCCTGTAAACCTCGGGCGCATCGCGCCGCGAGAAGGCGAAGCTGTGGCTTGTCGTCATTGCGAGCCAACGGGTCGCGCGAATGCGCGCCCGATGACAGGCTCGGCGAAGCAATCCATAGCTCGCCACGGGTGAGAATGGATTGCTTCGTCGCTTCGCTCCTCGCAATGACGAACGATGGAATTTACACGCGCATTCAGTCGCCTCGAGTTGAATCGATCGACGCAACAGTGCAGGGTTAACTTCCATCTTCCCTCCAGACCCGACATCTATGACCGTCCCCTCCGTCACGTCCTCAGAAGTCCGCCGCGCGCTGTTGCTGCGCGATGAAATCGCTTTGCTCGATCTGCGGCACGAGGCCGCTTTTGCCACGGGCCATCCCTTGTTTGCCGCCAACATGGCGGCGCAGCGGATCGCGCTCGAAGCCGAGAGCCGGCTGCCCCGCAAAAATGTGCCGATCGTTGTCTACGATGCCGGCGAAGGCCTCGTTGCCCAGGCCGCGGATCGCTTGATGGCAATGGGATACACCCACGTTCGCCAGCTCGATGGCGGGCTCGAGGCCTGGCGGAAGGCGGGCTTTGAGCTTTTCCAGGATGTCAATTCCTACGCCAAGGCTTTTGGCGAACTGGTCGAGTCCCGCCGCCACACGCCCTCTTTGCCCGCGGAAGAGGTCGCCGCGCTGATCGCGAGCAACGCCGATGTAGCGATCCTCGATGTTCGGCGGTTCGACGAATATGCGACCATGAACATCCCCGGCTCGGTCAGCGTGCCCGGCGCCGAATTGGTGCTGCGCGCGGGCCGCGCCGCGCCGGATCCCGGGACGACCATCATCGTGAATTGCGCGGGCCGCACCCGATCGATCATCGGCACCCAGTCGCTGATCAATGCCGGCGTCGCCAACAAGGTGGTGGCGCTGCGAAACGGGACGATCGGCTGGACGCTCGCAAGCCAGAAGCTGGAGCATGGCGCGGATCGGCAGAGCGGGATCGGCCTGTTCGAGGGCGCGCAAGCCAATGCCCGCGAAGTGGCCTACCGCGCCGGCGTTCGGCATCTCGGCGCGGACGAAGCGATGGCGCTCGAGCGGCAGACCCATCGCACGCTTTATCGTTTCGATGTTCGCCCTGTTGAAGATTATGCGGCCGGTCACATCCGCGGCTTCCGCCATTATCCGGGAGGACAGCTGGTCCAGGAGATCGACATGGCCGCACCGGTGCGCGGGGCGCGCATCCTCCTGAGCGACAATACGGGGGTCCGCGCCGACATGACGGCGTCCTGGCTCGCGCAAATGGGGTGGGAGGCTTTCGTGCTCGATGGCGGCTATGATCGCGCGCTGCAAGTAGGGCCGCCGGAGGTTTGGCCTAGGCCCGATCCGTCGCACCGCTACCGGCGCCCTTACGAGGGCACCGACGTCAATGCCGCCGCGATGCAGGCCTATCTCGATTGGGAATATGGTCTGGTCGACCAGCTCCGGCGCGACGCCACCCACGGGTTCTTCGTGATTTGATGCGGCGGCGGCAGGACGCTCGGTTCGTCACCCGGTCAAATGGCCGGGACCAACCCGGCCGTCCGGCCGATAGTCTGGGCCTGCTGTATGGTCCAATTTCGTTCCTATCTTGAAGCGATAGGAGTTACCGATGACCGAGCAAGCCGACCTGTTGGCCCAATTCTCGAATGCGCTGGCCGCGCGCGCGGAAGCTGCAAAAAACACCGTCGTCGCCATCCGCCTGGCGCACGAGCGGCATATCACCGGCATGGTGTGGCGATCCGGGATCGTGGTCGCCTCCGAGCAGTCGCTGCCGCGTCATGATGAGTTCGAACTGGTCGCGCCCGGCGGCGCGATCCTGACGGCCAGGCTTGCCGGGCGCGATCCCTCCACCAATATCGCCATCCTGAAGCCGGCGGAACAGCTTGCCTCGCCAACGATCGCCGCGGGCGAGGCGCGCCCCGGCGCCCTTGCGCTTGCGATCGGAGCCGATGGAACCGGCGGCGCCAGCACGCGGCTGGGGCTCGTCAATCTCGCCGGCCCGGAATGGCATTCCAGCCGTGGCGGCCTCATTGACCGGCGCATCGTGCTCGATGTCAGGCTTGCCCGTCGCGAGGAGGGTGGGCCGGTTTACGACGCCGCGGGTAGTTGCTTGGGCATGTCGACCTTCGGGCCGCGCGGCCAGGTCATTGCCATTCCGACCGCAACCCTCGAACGCGTGGTGCCGCAGCTCGCCAAGGACGGCCGCATCGCGCGCGGCTGGCTCGGGGTTGGTTTGCAAGCCGTCGCGGTGCCCGACGCGCTGCGCGACACCGCCGACCAGTCCAGCGGCCTGATGGTGATGTCGGTGGTCGAGAACGGCCCGGCGGCGCAGGCGGGAATTGTCGCCGGTGACATCATCCTGAGTGTCGACGGGACGCCGGCCCACCGGTTCCGAAAGATCGCCCGGCATTTCGGGGCCGACAGCATCGGGCGAAAGGCTGAACTCCGCCTGATCAGGAGTGGCGCGGTCATGACGGTGCAGGCCACCATCGCAGAACGGCACGCCGCATGAGCGAAGCGGCGAGCCAATTGGCGCCAAAGGAGCGGCTGCGCGTGGCCGTCCACGCCGTGGATTTGCCGCGCCGTGTCGCGCTTGGCCGAGTGGTCGCCGAAGCCGGGCATCTGGTCGTCGGCACGCTGGATGCCGCCGACGTGGTGCTGGCCGACGGCGACGGCCCGCCGGGTGAAACCCGGCCGGTCGTCACGCTTGGTGGCGCCGACGATGACGTGCCCGGCGCGTTGCCCCGTGACGCCGATGCGAGCCAGATCGATGCGGCGATACGCGCGGTTGCCGCCGGGCTGGTCGTGCGCTTGCCGGGTGCGAGGGAAGCAGGCTTCGGCGCGATGCGCGAGACCGACGCTCACGCCCTTCTGACGCCGCGCGAACTCGAAGTGCTTGCAGCGCTTGCGGAAGGCATGACCAACAAGGCGATCGCACGCCGATTGGACATCTCGCTGCACACCGTGAAATTCCACGTCGAATCCCTGTTCCGGAAACTGGGCGCGCGCACCAGGACCGAAGCCGTGGCGAAAGCTTCCGAACGCCGCCGCCGTGAGACGATCTCGTTGTGACGCGTTACTGGAACGCTTTCAAGCGAAGTGGAGGCCGGTTCGCGTCAAGAAAACGCGTCAGATCAAGAATCCAGAGCCCCGTTTCGATTCAACCGAAACGGAAAGCTCTAAGCGGAAATCATTTCGAGGAGATCCCGCACAAGCCCCCTCAGCAGATCGAGCTTGTATCCGGTCATGGCCAGCGGTCTGGCGCCGAGGGTGGATTGCGCAACCGCGTTGGCAATGGTCGCGGCGTTCACCGCGGCTCCCTGTGCCGCGGATTCGGCGGCCAGATGCCTGATCGGTACCGGGGCAATGGCTCCGGACACGATGCGAACGAGCTTGAACGCCCGATCCGCGATGACGGCGCGGACCACGACCTCCACCAGCGGCCACTCGGCATGGCTGCGGCTGATTGCCCGCCGATAGAGTGCCCGCTCGTTGGCAACGGGAATGCCGAGTTCGACGCTTTCGATGATTTCGCCGGGCGCCAGCGCATGGTCGGCGCTGCCGTCGGAGCCATCGCCGAGCACCTGGTTCATGGTGAGACGCTGGCGAAGATTGGTCGTGACCGTCGCGTCATAGGCCATCAGGGCTGCCGCCAGCGTCGATGGATGCGGTGCGACGCAGGGTCCGAGATCGAAGGCGACGCCGTAGAGGTGGTTGCCCTCGCGGGCCGGACAAACAGCGCCGCCCTTCTTGAGACAGGCAATTTGCGGGTCACGATAGTACCAGCAGCGCGAGCGCTGGGCGAGATTGCCGCCAAGCGTCGCGACATGCCTTATCTGCGGCGTCGCGAGTCCCGCGGCGGCTGCGGTCAGACCCGGATAGGCCGCGCCCAGTTTCGGATCGGCTGCGATCGCGGCGATACTGGCGAACGCGCTGATCCAGGCTGCGCCGCTCGCGTCCCACGCGATGTCAGGCGTGCCGGAGGGCCGCACCAGATCGACCAGCGGTCCGCGCGATACGCCGCTGCGGCGTCGCTCCGAAAGATCGGTGCCGGCGGCACGGAATTCGGCCCGCGGCGCGCTGGCCGGTGCTGATGTGCCGTTCATGCCACGCTCCTCTGGTTCAGGATTGCGATGAGCCGGGCGGGCCTGATCGGAAGCTCGTAAGCGCGCACGCCGATCGCGTTGCGGATGGCGTTCGCAATCGCCGGCGACGTCGGCACGGTCGCCACCTCGCCGATGCCGACGCTGCCGCCGAGCACGTGATCAAAACCAGCTTCATCAAAATGCACGTCAATGTTGGGCGTGTCTGCGATGCCGGGGATCCGGTAATCCTCAAGCCCGGCGGTGAGGATATCGCCGCTCGCCGGATCGACCTCGCGCCCCTCGTAAAGCGCATAGCCGATGCCCTGGATGACCGAACCTGCCGCCTGGCTGCGCGCGAGCGCCGGCGCGGCGAGCTTGCCGACAGCGATGCCGGTGTGAACGTTGAGGACCCGTACATGGCCAAGCCAGGTATCGACCTCCACTTCGATCACCTGCACCGAACTTGGCACGCCCGCACCGATGGCGAGATTCGAGAACCGGCGCATCATCCAGCCGAAGATGGTTCCCATGAAGCCGGCCTCCTTCAGCGGCGAGCGCACGCCGGGGAACGTCGGCCTGTTATCCTCCGGGCGTGTCGCCGACACACTGATATCGGCAGACGCTGCGATCAGTTCGCGCCATGGCGCATTGGAGCCCGGGGCGGGCTTTCGGTTCGCGTTCTTCTCGATGGCATCCTTGAGCTTCTGGATCGCGAGCAATGCCGGCGGCACCACCGAGGCCGTGGTCCGGCTGCCGCCCGAGCCGGGACCTTCAATGAGATTGGAATCCCCAATCCGGACCTCGACCTCATGTGGCTCCAGTCCGAATTCATGTGCCACCGTGTTGGCGATCACCGTCCGACTGCCGGTGCCGATGTCCTGGATCGCGGTGCTTGCGACCAGGCGCCCGCCCTTGATGGCCAGTTCGACCTTCGAACCCGGCTGCCACAGATAAAGCCAGTATCCCGCGGCAACACCGACGCCGCGGCGATAGCGGCCGCTCTGCGCCGCCGCTGCTTTGGCGCTGCGCCAGACGTCGAGCCCCGCCGCCCAGTCATAAAGACGCCGACGATTGGGGTCGGTGTCCCATCGCTGGCGCAAGCTGATCGGATCGACCTGCATCCGCAAGGCGGCTTCGTCGACCGCCTGTTCCAGCGCAAACGCCATCGGCGGTCCGCCCGGCGCGCGAAAGGCCGCGCCCGGCGGCAGATTGCTGATGACATCGAAGTCGATCAGTTCCTTTGCCTCGGCGGGATAGATCAGACGCGCCAGCGCTGCGATCGTGGAGTTGATGGCCGCGCCATTGTCGGCATAGGCCGTCAGCGACAGTGCCTTGAGGCTGCCCTCGCGCGACGGCAACAGCGCAACCTTGATTTCCGTTGCCGGACGATGGCCCGTGACCGACAATTCCTCGTGGCGGTCGAGCGCGACGCGAACCGGCGCCTTCGCCTCCCGCGCAAGTTCGATCGCCGCTATCGTGTCGATGCCGAGACTCCCCTTCGAGCCAAATCCGCCGCCGACATGGTCGGCGATCACGCGCACCTTGTCGCGGTCGAGCTTGTATCGCTTGGCAATCAATTCCATCAAATGAAACACCGCCTGCGTCGAGACGTGCAGGGTCAAGCGATCGCCATCGAAGCGGGCCACGCTGACGTGCGGCTCGAGGCAGCTATGGGATTGACCCGCGGTCCTGAAGACGCCTTCGACCAGCAGCGGGTCATGCGTTTCCGCCGCCGTCGCGATCGCGCTCCGCACCTTGCTGGTCTTGTGCGAAAACGCCCCGGACGGACCTCGCACATTCTGCTTCCACGGGGCTGGCGCGGGCGAACCCTCCGATACGTTGCCTGCTTTCTTGCGGCTCGATTTTTCGAAGACCAGCGCGGCACCCGGTTTGCGCGCCGCGTCCAGTCCCACGACCGACGGCAGTCGCTCGCATTTGATCCCGATGGCTGCGGCAGCATCGCGCGCGGTCTTGTGGTCCTTTGCGGCGATCGCGGCGATCGGTTCGCCGACATAGCGGACGGTGCGGTCGTCCCCGAGCAGGGATATCACCGCCATCACGCCCGGCATTGCGCGCGCCGGCGCAAGGTCGAGTTCGACGATCCGCCCGTGGGCGATATGCGAACGAACGATCAAGCCCTCGAGCTGACCGGCGTGGTGGATATCGACGGTATATTTCGCGCTTCCGGTAACCTTGTCGCGCGCCTCGAGGCGAGGCGGGACGGTTTCGTCGCCGTCGAAGCGGCCGCTGCAGGCCTCGGCCACTGCGCGCAGAATATTGTCATAGGCGCCGCAGCGGCAGAGGTGCCCCGACAGCGCTGCGCCGATCTCCTCACGCGAGGGAACGGCGGTGCCCTTCGCGTTGCGCCAGCCGTCGTGAAAGGCGACCGCCTCGACCACGAAGCCTGGCGTGCAGAAGCCGCACTGCAAGGCATCGAGCGCCATGAACGCCTTCTGTACCGGATGCAGCCTTGCAGGATGCAGGCTTGCGCCGCCAATTCCCTCGACGGTCGTGATCATCCTGCCGGCAACGGTCTTGGCGGGCATCAGGCAGCTTACGATCGGAACGCCGTCGAGCAATACGGTGCAGGCGCCGCAGACACCGGCCCCGCAAACGAGCTTGGTTCCGGTCAGATCCATTTGGTCGCGGATGACATCGACCAGCAGCGCTTCGGGATCATCGGGCAGGGTTTCAACGCGACCATTGATCGTCACTGTGCTCATCGCGATTTCCTTTTGATGCGGGATTGGGCGGGCGCGATCGCGCCAGCCACCAGCAGACGAACCATCCGGTCAAGTTCACGCAGCACACCGGCGTTCAGGCGCAAATCATTAAATCCGCGGACGGCAATCTGGATGCATCGGGCAAGATCCCGGGATGTCATGCCGTTCTGCAGGGCAAGACCTTGCTTGCCACAAACGCGATCGATGGTGTCGGCCCGCAGGTCGGCATTATGCTCGATGACACTCTGATAGAGATCGCGGGTCTGAAGCTGACGCTCGGACAACAGCTCTTCGGCCTGCGGTGACTCCGCGACGCATTCGAGGAGGTAGCGAAACCGTGCACCGATCTGCGCAGCCAGAATATCCGCAAGGCCGCCGCCGGCCTCTTCCTGGTCGAGGCCGGAGGCCGCCTCGGCCTCGTAGGCGCATTCGTGCAATTGCTCGACGACCGCGCGGAACAGCGCCTCCTTGCTCGGGTAATGATGGTAGAGGGCCTGCCGCGTCAGCCCGGCTTCCTCGGCGATCTGGCTCATCGACGCGCGCCGATAGCCGAACCTGGCGAAGACGTTTTCCGCAGCCGACAAGATGCGATCCGGCGAGCCCATCCGACATTTTTGACAAATACTGTCAGTATGTCAAATGGTGGGACTTGCCTTTCAGGCTCCCCCGGTGAGGTTGCGGACCAGCGCTGAAGGGTTGTCGTGGTGCGGACATAAAAGATATATTTCATGCACTTAACAACGGCGCCGATGGTGCCGCGGCCGGAGACCTGCGAAGGTCTCCTTTGTTTTGCAGGGTAGGAGCAGCGGAATCATGGCGTCACCCAAAATTGCAATCGTTGGCGCCGGGATGGGCGGCATGGCCGCGGCCGGCACGCTTCGACAGGCGGGCATCGACGTCGAGGTATACGAACAGGCGCATCAATTCGGCCGCATTGGCGCCGGCATCCAGATGCTGCCGAATTCGATGAAGGTGCTGCGCGGCATCGGGGTCGAGGCCATGTTGCGCGAGCGGGCTTTCGCGCCTTACTCCCACCTCAACCGCGTCGGCGACACCGGTGAGATCAAGCGCGAACTGCCGATGCCGGAAGACCTTTACGGGGCGCCGTTCCTCTGCATGCATCGCGCGGACCTGCACGAGGCGCTGACCTCGATCGTGCCGGACGAGATCGTCCAGCTGAACAAGAAACTGGTCGGGCTGGAGCAGAACGGCGGACCGGTGACGCTGTTCTTCGCCGACGGGACGACGGTGAAGGCGGATGCCGTGATCGGCGCCGACGGCGTCCACTCGGTGGTACGCGATATCATCATCGGGCCCGACAAGCCGCTGCATCGCGGCCGCATCGCCTACCGCTCGGTGTTCAATTCCAACCTGATGCCAAAGGAGATATCCCGCTCCCGCGTCAAATGGTGGGGCGAGGATCGCCACATCGTGATCTATTACACGACCAGGGATCGCAGCCAGCTGTACTTCGTGACCAGCGTCCCGGAGCCCGCCGACTGGATGACAAAGGAGTCGTGGTCGGCCAAGGGTGACGTGAAGGAGCTGCGCGCCGCCTATGCCGGTTTCCATCCCGAGGTGCGGATGGTGCTCGATGCCTGCCCGGATTGCCACAAATGGGCGATCCTGGAGCGTGACCCGCTGTCAACCTGGAGCCAGGGCAGGGTCGTCCTGATCGGTGACGCCTGCCACCCGATGACGCCTTACATGGCGCAGGGCGCGGCCACCTCGATCGAGGACGCCGCGGTGCTGGCGCGCTGCCTGAGAAACGTGCCGGTCGACGGCATCGAGGCGGCCTTCAGGCGCTTCGAGGCTCACCGCAAGCCGCGAACTTCGAAGATTCAGGAGATCTCCAGCGCCAACACCTGGATGAGTGGCGGCAATGACGATCCGAGTTGGCTCTATGGCTACGACGCCTGGAACGTCTCGCTGGACGAGCCGGCTCCGACGCCGGGCGCGGCCCGGAAATCGGCCGCGGCATGAGCGGCTCAGTGACATCCTCGGCGGGAACGTCCGCCACTTGACGCCGAGCGAGTGCCCGGCGGTGATCGCCGAAAAAATTCTGGCGTTGATCGGGCGGACGCGCGATATCTGATCTAACCGTCCAGCCTGCCTCGGGCTGGTCTGCGTGCTTCGCATGCAGGCCGATAAAGCGGGCCGAAAAAGCAAAAGAACGAAAAGAACGGGAGTGAGCCTTTGTCAGTCGTCAACGCGGGGTCGCGGTCCGAGGCTCCCGCCGTTTCGTCGCCAGCGCCGCCATTCGCGTCCGAGGTTGCCGCCGCCCTGATCGCGCGCATGGAGCAGGTGCCGACATCACGCTGGTTTGTCCGTGCTCGCGTGGTGATGGGGAGCGCCACGTTCTTCGATGCGTTCAACGCACTGTCGATCGCGTTCGTTTTGCCGATCCTGGTGCCGCTGTGGCACATCACGGCGCCGGAAATCGGCTTCATGATCGGCGCCAGTTATGTGGGCCAGGTTGTGGGAGCGCTGGCTTTCAGCTGGGGCGCCGAACGTTACGGCCGCGTTCCGTGCGCCGCCGCGGCAACTGCCATTTTCGCGCTGATGAGTCTCGCCTGCGCCGGCGCGTGGAGCTTCAGCGTTCTGCTGATCTGCCGCTTCATTCAGGGCATCGGCGTCGGCGGCGAGATGCCCGTCGCGGCTACCTACATCAGCGAGCTTTCCAAAGCCCGCGGCCGCGGCCGGTTTTTCATGCTGTACGAGATGATCTTCCCGATCGGGCTGATGGTGACCGGGCAGGTCGGTGCGGTCCTGGTGCCGCTGTTGGGGTGGCAGATCATGTTCCTGATTGGCGGCATTCCAGGGCTGGTCATCGCGCTGATGTTGTTGCGACTGCCGGAATCCCCGCGCTGGCTGATCGGCAAGGGACGACTGGCCGAGGCCGAGGCGGTGGTCATGCGGCTGGAGGCCGCCTCCGACAGGACCGGCGCGGCGACTCGGCAAGCGTTGCCGGCCGCAACCCTGCCGGCGCAGGTACCTGTTCCGCAGCGGGAACGCGGCAGGTGGAGCGAATTGCTGTCGCCGGCCTATCGCGGGCGAACCTTGATCGTCTGGGTGCTGTGGGGTTCGGCGTTTCTGATTGCCAACAGCCTCAACAACTGGATGCCGACGCTCTACACCACCGTCTATCATCTCGACCTGCCCCAGGCGCTGCGCGCGGCCTCGATGACCAACGTCGCCCAGGTGGCGCTGGTGCTGCTATGCGCCATGGTGATCGATCGGACCGGCCGCAAATACTGGATGATGGGTTGCTTTGGCCTCGGCGCGGTGATGCTCGGCGTGCTGGCGTTCGGCGGCACGCAGGAGGTGTCGTGGGTGATTGTTTTCAGCACGCTCAGCTACGGGCTCGTCGGGTCCATCGCCGCCGTCGTCTATCTGTATACGCCCGAGATCTATCCGACCCGGATGCGCGCGATCGGAACCGGTGTCGCTACCTCGTGGCTCCGGATCGCTTCGGCGATCGGACCGACGCTGATCGGATTCATGCTCGGCAGGGGCGGCGTCGATTCGGTGTTCCTGATGTTTGCGGGCGTCGCCGTGCTGGGCCTCGCGGCCGCCACCCGGATGATCGAAACGCGCAATCTCCGTCTGGAGGAAATTGCGCGCTGATAGCCGGTGGCCGCGATCCGTCGGCGCGCCTTCAGGGCTGATGCCGCCGCGTGATCGCGATCTGCGCCGCCTGAGCATAAAGGCTCGCGATTAAATCGAGCTGGATGAGCGCCGTCTCGGATTTCGCCGCCCAGTCGTCGAGTGCTTCGAGCATCGGCGGCAATGTCGCCGTGCGCAAGGCGGCGTATGCTTCGGTGACGGAACGCCCGGTCGCGGTGGCTCGGTAGCGCGTTTCCTTGCGCGACGAATTGCCCTCGGTTTCGATCAAGCCCGCGCGAACAAGCTTGCGCGTGGCATATTGAAGGTTCGGGACATCGACGCGGTTGAGCAGTTGTCCGACTTCGGAGAGCCGCTTCGGCACATCGCCCATCCGAACCACATTGAGCACGGCCACATCGTCGCCCGTGAGCGGCACGTCGCATACCGCGGCAAGACACGCCGCCTTCCAGCGGTAGTAAGCTTGCGCCAGTCGCTCCAACCCGAACTCGAATTCGGATAAGCGCCGCTCCGTTTCGGTGCGCGCAAGATGCCAGGACCCGGGTTGCTCGACAGCAGCAGGTTCGCTCTTCGGCCTCGCGATGCTGCCGGATTTTCTCGTCGCGGCTTTTGCAGTCCTCTTCAAAGCGGTCTCCTGATGGCGGGCGCGCTCAAGGCGTAGGCAACCCTGCTCAATCAATACTATTTACAATCTCGATTCTTACATTAAAAATACAATTAAGAAAGCACGATGAAGTTTCAAGTGCCAAACGAAATTGCAAGCCAAAGTCCGGTGGATGCGTTCCGGACAGGAGGCGACAATGGCAGGACAGTGGATTGATATCGCGGCCGCCGATGGCGGCACGTTCAAGGGATATCTCACCATCCCGGCATCGGGATCAGGTCCGGGTATCCTGCTCTTGCAGGAGATTTTCGGCGTCAACGCCTCGATGCGCGAAGTCGCCGATTATTGTGCCGAGGAGGGTTACGTTGTTCTCGCGCCGGATTTGTTCTGGCGGATGGAGCCCGGCATCGAGCTCGGCTATTCCGAGGCCGAATTCAACAAGGCGTTTGGCTATTATCAGCGCTTCGACGCCAATCAGTCGATCAAGGACGCCGCCGATGCATTGAAGGTGCTGCGCGCGCGCCCCGAATGCGTCGGCAAGGTCGGAGCGCTCGGTTTCTGCCTTGGCGGCAAGCTGGCTTATCTGACCGCGGCGCGCACCGATGTCGATTGCGCTGTCTGCTATTACGGCGTCGGCATCGAGGCCGATCTCGGCGAGGCGTCGAAAATCAAGGGCCCGGTGGTGTTTCATTTCGCCGAACTCGACAAGTTCGCGCCCGCGGAGGCGCGCGAGCAGGTCAGGGCGGCCTTCGCCAAACGGCCGGACGTCGAAATGTATCTGTATCCCGGCTGCGACCATGCCTTCGCGGCGCCCGAGCGCGCAAGCTTCAACAAGCCCGCGACGCTGATGGCGCATTCGCGCTCGATTGCGTTGTTCCGCAAGGTGCTGGGGCCCCACTTCGATCTTTCCGCGCTCTGGGACCGTCACACCGAGCTTGAATTCGCGGTGCGCTCGGCGGAAGAAACCATGGCGACGATGGTCGCCGAGCCTTACGTCAACCACATCCCGACCATGACCGGTGGGGTCGGGTATCGCGATCTCCTGCGCTTCTACAAGAACCATTTCATTCCGAAGACGCCCAAGGACACCAAGCTGATCCCGATCTCGCGCACCATCGGCGCGGACCGCGTCGTCGATGAGATGCTGTTCTGTTTCACCCATGACATCGAGATCGACTGGATGCTGCCCGGTGTTCCCCCGACCGGGAAGTATGTCGAAATTCCGCTGGTCGCCATCGTCCGGTTCCGCGGCGACAAGCTTTACAACGAACATATCTACTGGGATCAGGCCTCGGTGCTGGTGCAGATCGGGGCTCTTGATCCGGCGCATCTCCCCGTGGCCGGCGTGGCGACGGCGAAGAAACTCGTCGATGAGACGCTGCCGTCGAACACGTTGATGGCGCGATGGGCCGAGAGCGCATCGCAGGCCGCGGAATAGATCGCCTTCGACCAACGGCGCCCGTTCCGGGCGCCGTTTCGCTCTGTGGAGTATTGTCATGGGTTCTTCCGCGGCAGCTGCTCTCAGCAATTCCATTGTCTGACGTCGAGCCGGGCTGGTTGGACGATTCCAGCCTTCTTTTTTCCCTCCAGCAAGGATCAGCCGCATGACCAAGACCATCAAGGGTTCTGTCGTTCTCATCACCGGGGCCAGCGGCGCGATCGCGCAGGCGCTGATCGCCGTGCTCACGGCACGTAGTGTTGCCAAGATCTACGCCGCGGCGCGGGATATTTCCGGGCTTGTCGCCTCCGACCGCCTGGTGCCGCTCAAGATGGATGTCAGCAGCGACGACGACGTCAAGAAGGCCGCTGCGGTTGCGACCGACGTCACGCTGCTGATCAACAATGCCGGCATCAACCACAACACCAGCTTCATGACCGCTCCCGACCTTGCGATCGCCGCTCAGGAAATCGAGGCCAATTATCTCGGGCCGCTTCGGGTGACTCGGGCGTTTGCGCCCGCACTGATCACCAATCACGGCGCCGTGCTCAATCTGCTGACGATCTTGGCGCGGGTGAACCTGCCATTCATGGGATCGTATTGCGCCTCCAAGGCGGCCGCGCTCAGCCTGACGCAGGGATTGCGCGGCGAACTGGCGCCGCAGGGCGTTCATGTCGCAGCCGCGCTGCCAGGCGCGGTCGATACGCGGATGACCGCGGGGCTTCCAATCCCGAAAATGACGACGGCCGAGGCCGCGGCCGAGATCCTCGACGGATATGAGTCCGGTGAAGAGGATATCTATGTCGGTGAAATGGCGCGCGGCATCGCCCAGGGCCTCGCCCACGATCCGAAGGCGGTTGAACGCCAGCTGGCGTCGCCGGGCTGAGAAAATTGTCGAATGCAGGATTTATGACTGATCGCACAAAAAGGGCGCCAGTTCGGTGCTGTGGATGACGACGGATCCGGCGAAATAGAGCGGCCTTGTGTAGGCAGGCGGGAACTATCGAAACCGCCTGTGACAGTCGTTCAAATCAGCTTGAACGCTAACGACAATATCGAGTTCGCCCCCGCGGGAAAGCTGCGGGTCGGATGAACGCGCCCGTTGATAAATCTGTCGGACCTCACCATTTCTATTGTGAGTTACGAGTTTGATTTCGAGCGCGGCGCGCCGAAACGCAGTACAATGGAAGTCCACCAAACCACAGGCCACTTGCCCATGAACGCTCAAGAACGTCGCGACTCGACACCGATAGATCCCGTGAAACTGGACCGGCTCGCCGAAGTCGCTATCAAAGTCGGGCTGCAGCTCAAGCCGGGACAGGACCTGCTGGTGACCGCGCCGACCGTGGCGCTGCCCTTGGTACGCAAGATCGCCGAACATGCCTATCGAGCCGGGGCGGGCCTCGTGACGCCGGTTCTGTCCGATGAGGCGGTCACACTGTCGCGCTATCGGCTTGGGCAAGACGACGGCTTCGATCGTGCCGCCGACTGGCTCTATGACGGGATGTCGAAGGCCTTCGCCGGCAATACCGCGCGGCTCGCCATCGTCGGCGACAATCCGATGCTGCTGTCCGGCGAGGATCCGGTCAAGGTCGCGCGCGCCAGCAAGGCCAATTCCATCGCCTACAAGCCGGCGCTCGAACGAATCGTCAATTTCGACATCAACTGGAACATCATCGCCTACCCGGCTCCGTCATGGGCAAAGCTGGTGTTTCCCGAAGACGAAGAGGATGTCGCCGTCGCAAAGCTTGCGGACGCGATCTTTTCGGCCTCACGGGTGGACAATGATGATGCCATCGCGGCGTGGCAGAGGCACAATGCCACGCTGCGCAGCCGGACCGAATGGCTGAACGGACAAAGATTCGATGCCCTGCATTATTCCGGACCCGGCACCGACCTGACGATCGGGCTCGCCCACGGTCACGAATGGCAAGGCGGCGCCTCGACGGCAAAAAACGGGATCACCTGCAACGCGAATATCCCGACCGAGGAGGTTTTCACCACGCCGCATGCAAGGCGGGTCAGCGGGCACGTTGTCAGCACCAAGCCGCTGTCCTACCAGGGTTCGCTGATCGAGGACATCGCGGTGCGCTTCGAGGAAGGGCGGATCGTGGAGGCGAAAGCCAGCCGCGGCGAGGAAGTCCTGAACAAGGTCCTCGATACCGACGAGGGCGCGCGCCGGCTCGGCGAAGTGGCGCTGGTGCCGCATTCCTCGCCGATTTCAAAGAGCGGTTTGTTGTTCTTCAATACGCTGTTCGACGAGAACGCCGCCTGCCACATCGCGCTCGGCCAATGCTATTCGAAATGCTTCCTCGACGGTGCGAAGCTGACGCCCGAGCAGATCGCAGCGCAGGGCGGCAACAAGAGCCTCATCCACATCGATTGGATGATCGGCTCGGACAACATTGACATCGACGGTCTCTACGCGGACGGCCGGCGCGTGCCGGTGTTCCGGAAGGGCGAGTGGGCCTGACAAATGGTCGCGGGGGACGAGTCCGGCGCGGAAGGCTGCGACTTGATTGGCTTTTTGCCGGTTTGTTGGCTCTCTTTGAAGCGAAAGCCGTAAGGAAAGCTTAAAAGAATATTATTAGTTTGGCGGCGAAGGTCGCCAAGCCGAAGCCTTTTGCATCCCAAGCCGATTTTTCAGGCCGTTTGAGGTCCGTGATGCCCCGCGCACTGATTGAAACCAGCAATCTCGCTGTGAATTTGACGCCGAAGCCGATCGAGCCGTCCTGGGTCATCGAGGGCAATCCGGTGGCGCAATGGTGCGTTCTGTCAAAAAGCGCGGACGGGCTGGCTTCCACCATGGTGTGGGAGTGCAGCGAAGGCAAATTCAACTGGCACTATGATTTCGACGAGACGATCCTGATCCTCGAGGGCTCGATCGTTCTCGAGAACGACACGATGCCACCGACCCGCTACAGCGCCGGCGACGTCATCTTCTTCAGGCACGGCGCGCATGCCAGGTGGCATGTCGAGGGTCGGGTCCGGAAGCTGGCGTTCTGTCGCACGACCCAGCCGTTCCTGTTCGGCTTCGCGATGCGGGCGATCAACAAGATCAAGCGAACGCTGGTGCCATCCGGCAAGCGGCAGTCGGCGAGCCTGGTTGGCTCCGCCTAGACCTAAAGCCGGCTCCGAAATCAGCCGAGCTTGAGCCTGTAAAAATCCGTCGCTGTCTTTGAGAACAACGCCGTCTTCTCGGCCTCGCTGTAGGACGTGGCGAGGCGCTTGAAGGCGTTGAAGATCACCTGATAACTGCACTGGCCTTTATCGGGCGGAAAATTGCTCTCGAACATCGCTCGCGCGGGCCCGAAAGCCTCGATGCAGGTCTCGATATAGGGGCGCCACGCCGCAGCCAGTTGCTCCGACGAGGGCGGCAGCGGACGTTCGTGAAAATCATGACCGAGCAAACGCATCGCCAGGCCGCCAAGCTTCACCACCACATTGGGGCATTTGGCGATCTCGAGGATCGACCGCTTCCAAACCGGGAAAATCTCCTCGCGGCGGTTGGCATAACTGCCGATGCCGGCCGGACCGCCGCAATGATCGAGCACGATTCGGGTATCCGGAAAGGCGCGGGCGAGATCGGTGAGCTCGGCGATCTGCGGATGCAACAGCCAGGCATCGAAACTCAGGCCCAGCGGGGCGAGGCAGGCGAAACCCCTGCGGAAGGTGGAATCGAGCAGCAGGCCTTTCGGCCGGGTGGCATACATGCCGGCGACGTCGGCATCCGCGTCCCAGGCGGAAGAGTGCCGGATGCCGCGGAAGCGACCCGGGCCGGCGGCGATTTCCGCCTCGAGCACGGGACGCGCGCCCTCGCCCAGCAACAGATTGACGTGGCCGACGATCCCGGCGCAGACGGCCGCGGGACCATAGCTGCCGCTCGCGCTCATCGCCGCGGCGCCGTTGGCGAATTCAACTTCGCCCACAGGACGAAACGCTTCGGGCCCCTGTGCGCGGTACATCGAGCGGGCCTCGACATAAACCGTCGCAATGACGTTGTGGCCGGAGGCGATGTCGGAGCTGATCTCCTCGATCAGATAGCGCTGGCCGCCGCGATCCCACAGATGATGATGGGGATCGACGATCGGGCGCGCCGGATCGAGAACTTCCTCCTGGCGCAAAGCGAGCCAGTCCGGGCGCGGGTCGGCATAGAGGCCGCTCTTCGATGCGGGCGCAGCGCTGGCCATGGATCGTCACTCCCATAATTCTCATCGAAACCGATTTGACATCGGTGTTTCAAACCCCGTCGAGGATAATGACCGTCGGGGTGCCCGGCAGCGAATCCCGCGAGATCATCAACGTGCGCTCGGTCCGCACGTCGATTTCGAATTGCTGGCCGATCCTGCGCATGAATTCGTCGAGCGGCGTCATGAACCGATGCATCGGCAGCACGACGGAGGCGCGTAAGCGCCGCGTGATGTCGGAGACGCCGTCGAGCGACATCGTATAGGTGCCGTCGATCGGCACCATCACGATGCCGAGCCGGCCGATCGCCGCGAAATGGCTGTCGTCGAGCTTGTGGTGCAGATGGCCGAGATGCCCGATGCAGAGGCCGGCGACCTCGAAGATGAAAATCGAGTTGCCGTCCTTGATCATCTCCGAATTCGAATCGCCCCCGAAATAGCGGCGGATGTCAGTCGTTACATTGCGGATGAAGACGTCGCCGATGCGCTGCGCGATTTGCGCTGGTCTGCCGTCGTCGCCCCAGCCGTGCAGCACGTAGGGGATGCGCGGGTCGGGGAACAAGGTGTAGTGCGTACCGTGCGCCCGGTTCATGGTGACGACGTCGGGCAGCCGGCCCACGGTATAGGCGCCACTATAGTCCGTCGCGATCCGCACGCCGCCGGGCGTGTCGATGTAATAAGTGGAATGGCCGGCATAGGTGATCGCGACTTCGTCCGCCCTCGCAGCCAGCCGGCGAAGACCGACCGGCGTGGCGCGCGGCGGCGCGTTGGACATCGCAAGGCATTCGCTGGTGCGCGGCGAATCCTGGGCGGCGGCCTGAGTGATCAGAGGGGCCAGCAAACCGAAGACAACAGCAAGCAATCGCAGCATGGCAGGCCCGCTTTCCGGCGACGTCCGGAACGATACTGTAGCGCTGAATAATGCAGGCGTCATGGTGGCGATCACGCATGTCTGTGCCGACGCCGTGAGAGCAACGCGATGATTTGAATTACCGCTCCCGGGAAATTCCATCTAGAATTTGCGGGATCGCCTCAAGGTCCAGGTTTCGCCGTCGGATGCGGCGCGGGCCGGGCGGCCGATCCCGGAGAATTGATGCCTGAACCAATCGATCGCCAACGTCGCCTCATCCTCGGCACGGCCATATCGGGAGCTGCCGCCATGGACTTCACCCTGACCCGACCGGCTATGGCCCAGGCGGGCCATACCACGGCGCCCCCGCGCGCACCTTCGTCGCGCCGGCTGGAGCCGCTGCGTCACGTCGATGCCGGTGTTCTCAACATCGCCTACTACGAGGAAGGGCCTGCGGACGGGCCGGTGGTGATGCTCCTGCACGGCTTTCCATTCGACATTCACTCCTATGTGGATGTAGCCCCTCTGCTTGCCGGCAGGGGGTGCCGCGCCATCGTTCCCTATCTGCGCGGTTACGGTCCCACCCGCTTTCTCGATCAAACGACGCCGCGCTCGGGCGAACAGGCCGCGATCGGTGCCGACCTGATCGCGTTGATGGATGCACTTGGTGTCAGTCGTGCCGTGGTGGCTGGCTATGATTGGGGCGGGCGGGCCGCATGTGTCGCGGCGGCGTTGTGGCCGAATCGATGCACGGGCCTGGTTTCGGTGAACAGCTATCTGATCCAGGACATCGCAAGGGCGATGGTCCCGGCGAAGCCGGAGCGCGAGGTCCCGCTCTGGTACCAATACTATTTTCAGCTTGAGCGCGGTCGCGCAGGTCTTGCCGTCAACCGGCGCGAGATCGCCAGGATATTATGGCGGCAGTGGTCGCCGAACTGGCATTTCGACGACGCGACCTTCGATCGGACGGCTGTGGCCCACGACAATCCCGACTACGTCGATATCGTGATCCACAGCTATCGCCATCGCTTCGGGCTCGCCGACGGCGATCCGCAATACGCCAGCCTGCAACGCCGTCTGGCGGCACTGCCTGCCATCACGGTCCCCGCCGTCACGCTCGACGGCGACGCGGACGGCGTCACTCCTCCTACCGACGGCGCCGCGTCGGCGGCGAAATTCACCGGCCGCCGCAGCCATCATGTCATTCCCCGCGCGGGTCATAATCTTCCGCAGGAAGAGCCGGAAGCCTTTGCGGGCGCGGTGATGGAGCTGATCAAGGCGTAGGAACAGACTGCAGCCCCTTACGCGCGCCGCGGGCTGATCTTCCAGGTCGCCGCCAGGATGCCAGCGGTCAAGAGCCCGCTGACCAGCGCGGCTGCGGGAATCGCCAGCACCAGCGCCGCGGTTGCGGCCCACCCGATCGAGGAAAAGGCTTCCGCGAATGTCGCCAGCCGCGACGACGTCTGGCGGCGACGAAACTGGCTGCGTCGGGCCTGAACGCGAAACCAGAGCTGGATCGCGGTGGCGGAAGCCGCCGCAACGGTAACGCCGATCGCGGTGACCGCCGCCTGCAGCGGCGAGGCAAACAGCAACGCCATGATCAGCGGCGCGAACAGCACGCCGATCGCGATCAGCACGACTTCGATCTTGGCGCGGACCATGCGCGGCGAGGGCAGCGGCGCGGTCGCCACGAGATCGGGAGCGTCCTCGCCTGATATCGTGAGCCAGCCAAGGCCGCCGGCAAGCTGGCCCGCCGCCATCACGACCACGGGCGTGATCAGCACGATGGCGACCGAGCTGTCGCTGAAACTTCGCCACAGCATCAGCGCCGGCGGCACCAGATAGAGCAGCTGCATCAGGCTCTGCGACACCAGCCAGGGATCGCGCCGCAGCAGCACGAATTCCTTCCAGCGCAGCGCCTGTTGCCGCGTGCATGAGCGAAACGCCCGTGCACGGGAGCCGTGAGCGGCCGGCACGGCATTTGCCGAAGCGCGGGCCGCCGTGTCGGCAAATCTCGCCGAGAAGGTCGCCATCACGGCGCCGAGCAGCACAAGGCCAAAAGCCAGCAGGAGCAGCAGCGCTTCGCCGTCGCCAAGTGCGGCGCGCGCCGGCCACCAGATGATGCTGTCTTTACCGGGCGCAAACGCCGCGGCGGCGTCCGAGGTCAGAACCGTGAATCGCGACAGCGTGCCGTAAGACAGGATCGCCGCGACCTGCAGTGCAATCACAAAGCCGGCACCGATAATGGCTGCGAGAATTTGGGCAACCAGCCGGGTTCGGCTCGGACCGATCGTCCGAAACAGCATGATGGTCACCGCGATCGCAACCGCCGCGGCGCTGACGCCGACGGCGGTGACGACACCATAGGCCGCAAGCCATCTGGCGCCGCCGCCGATCACGAGAACGTCGATGAACGGCGTCGAGAACACCAGCGCCATGGCGGTCACCGATAGCGCGATCGCGGCGAGCCGGATCGAAAACACCTCGGCCAACCGGACCGGCGACGACATGATCAGGTCAAGATCGGCGCGGGCGTAAAACACCCGCGTCACGGATTCGATCGCCTGCGACAGCATCAGGGCCCACGCCAGGAATATCGTCGCGGTGATGACGATGAGCGCGGATTTGTCGAGCGGCGCCTGCAGGCCGGCATACCTTCCGATCACGGCATAGGCCGGCAAATGCATCAGCGCGGCAAAGATCAGGAGGCCGGCGATCGCGGCGCGCTTCCGCCCGCGCCGCCCGGCCGTCATCATCGCCAGCCATTCGCGCCATGCCAGCCGGATTTCGTGCCGGGCAAACCAGGTCAGCGCGGTCGAACTCATGCGGCGGCGGCTTCGGTGTCGACCAGCGCGATGAACATGTCCTCGAGGCTGGTGTCGTTCTTCCCGTTCTGCTGGCGCAGCTCCGCCAGCGTACCTTCGGCGACAAGCCGTCCCGCCGTGATGACGCCGATGCGGTCGGCCATGCGTTCGGCCACTTCCAGAATATGCGTGGTCATGATGACGGTGCAGCCGGCGCGCACGCGTTCTCCGAGCAATCCCTTGACGTGACGGGCGGAAACGGCGTCGAGGCCGGTAAGCGGTTCGTCCAGGATGATGAGGCGGGGATTGTGCACCAGGGCTCCCGCCAGCGCGACTTTCTGGCGCATGCCCTTGGAAAATCCCTCGCAGCGCTCGTGCAGGTTCGGTTCCAGGCCGAGCGAGGCGAGCAGATCGCGCGCGGAAGGTTCGGCGACCGCCGGATCGATGCCCCAGAGCCCGGCGACGAATTCGAGGTATTCCAGCGGGGTCAGCTTGTCGTAGATCATCGGCTCGTCCGAGACCCATGCGGTGATCTGCTTGGCGGCAACCGGGTCGTTGAGCGCATCGATACCGAGCACGGAGACCGAGCCGGCGTCGGGCCGCAACAGACCGGCCACCATCCGCAAGGTCGTCGTCTTGCCGGCGCCGTTTGGTCCGAGCAGGGCATAAAATTCGCCGGTGCGGACGGTAAGATCGAGCGCGTCGACCGCGAGGCGGTCATAACGCTTTGTTAACCCTCGCACTTGCAGGGCGGACTGATCGGGCTTCATGATGTCGGGACGATCCAGGTTTGCAGCCGCAAGCCAACCATGGACCAGAAACTATTTCGGCCCGGTGAATCGGCGACTGCAAATCCCGTCAATGCGCGCAAGTCGCCAACATTGATCGCGCCGAGGCGAAGGACCCCTGATCACTTCTGAAGAATCTGACGCCATACGTCGCCGAGAACCGCCGGCTCTCGGGGCGGCAAATAGGTGAGGCCGGCCGCCCGGCCGAGGTCAGCGATGGTTCCGTCGGCCTGCAAGCCGGTCAACGCCTTGTTGACCGCCACCAGCAGGTCCGGATCACCGGCGAGGCCGACATAGCCGCGATTGGCGCCGATCGGATAATAGTAACCGGAGGCGGCGAGCCTGGTGTCGGGATGGGCGGCGCGGTAGGCGTCGAACCGGCGCAGGTCGAGCAGGGTGGCGTCGAAGTCGCCGCGATCGACGGCGCCCAGCAGATCATCCCGGCCGGGGACCAGATGCGTGATGTCGTCGATCAACCGTCCCTTGTCGAACGTCATCAGAATGGCGTCGGCGAGCGTCCCGCTTTCGATGGCCAGGTGCAGTCCGGCAAGATCGCCAACGCCGGCGATGCGGCGCTCGCGTGCCTTCGGACCAAGAATAACCGTCAGCGCCGAATAGATGTAGGGCTGGCTCGGCGCAAGCGCGCCAAGTGGCACCCTGCGCCTGCGATCGTCGCGTGTAGCGCCGTCGAAATCGGGCAGCTTCGCGGTCTTGACGCCGGGAACCACAAGCGAATCCTTCGTCAGGGCGTAGCCGCCGACGAGCGCGCAGCGGCCATCCGAGAGCAGGGCATTGGCCTCGAGCGCCGGGCTCGAATCCTCGTCCAGCTTGCTTTCAATCCACTGTATTTTCAGCGGCCGGCCGAGCCGGTCGGCGACGGCTTTCGCGAGCGTGACGTCAAACCCGCTGTCGGGTTTGCCGCGATGATGTACGGAAAGCGGAGGCAAATTCTCGTCGAGACAGATTTTGAGCGGCTCCTCGGCCGCGCGCGCCATGGTCGCCGTCGCCGCAAGGAGAAGTGCCGCGGCGGGTGCCGCAAGCCGGTTTCTCATGGGTTCCTCCGGCTCGATACATAGGCCCAGATCTCGGCGATCTGCTCTTCGCTCAAGAGGTCACCCCAGGGCGGCATCCTGCCGTTCTTGCCCTGCTTGACCGTGGTGACGAAGCGCGTTCTGTCGTCGGGAAATGCGCGCAGGTCAGGCGTGATGGAGCCGGCATTGACCATATTGGGCCCGTGGCAATGCGAGCATTTCTGCGCATAGGTTCGCATGCCCA
>Ga0073928_10003926_pt1 | contig 22691 bp, 22 predicted proteins | sample PaiPotPPA55metaG_FD_76969 | JGI IMG/M metagenome (GOLD analysis project Ga0073928, IMG submission 76969) | Iron sulfur acid spring bacterial and archeal communities from Banff, Canada, to study Microbial Dark Matter (Phase II) - Paint Pots PPA... ...
ATCCTCGCCGCACTCGATCGCGTCGGCGCGCCGCAGGAGCCGGACGAGCTGGCCAGGGGGCTGTTCCTCGCGATGGACGCCGTCTGAGCCGGCCCGCGCACGCGGCGACGCGGCAGCGTCAGCCGACGGCAGGGGAGGCCCAGGGGCGACGATCGAATCATGTCGGACCCGATCAGTAGCGTCGCGCCGACGCAGTGTCATATTCGATGGGAGCGGGGATGGCGAGGAGTATTCGGTTCAAACTGCCGCGGCAGCGCGGTGTCCAGCAGCCGCGGGCAGCGGTCGACGAGCAGATCATCGCACCGTACTGGCACGCCCACCTCGGCGCGTCGGCCGAGACCTCAACCTGGGTGATCGCCCGGCGGATCCCCGCGGTCATCGGGCAGGTCACGTCCATGGCCTGGCGCTCCTCGCGCCCCTCGACCGTCGCCGTGGTCTCCGGAACCCTCATCTCGGCGATCATCTCTGGCCTCGCGCTGGTCCAGAGCATCCACGTGATCAGCAGCCTGTTCGCCGCGGCGATCTCCACCGCCCGCGTGCACGCCGCACTGCCCCAGATCATTGTGCTCGCCGCCCTCTACTCGGCCGGCGCGCTCGCCGACATGTGCGTCTCCCTCGGCCAGGCCGACCTCCAGCCCAAGATCAAACGACTCGCAGAGCACGACCTGTACGCCGCCACCGCGAAGGTCCGCGTCGCCGCGTTCGACAGCAAGGACTTCGCCGACCGGCTCCAGCGCGCCGCCGACATGGGCATCGCCTACGCCCAGCAGTCGGTGGCCACCAGCGTCGAAACAGTCAGCGCGACCTTGTCGATGCTCAGCGCCAGCAGCGTCCTGGCCTACCTCCACCCCGCGCTCTTGCCGCTCATCCTGCTCGCCGTGCTCCCCTCGGGCCTCGCCTCGATCCGCAGTGCCAAGATGGAGTACCGCTCCCGGCTTCGCTACTCCTCGCTCTCGCGCCGCCAGTGGATCCTCGCCTGGCACCTGGTCTCGGGAGAGAAGATCGCCGAGTTGCGCGCATGCGCGGCCGGCCCCATGCTCCACCACGAGCACGGCCAGATCAGCGACGCGATCCGCGACGAACGCGCCCGGCTCGGCCGCGCCCAGGCCCGCACCGCGACCCTCGGCCGCGCCTTGTCCGGCGTCGGCACCGCGCTGGTCTACGCCGCGCTGGTCTGGATGCTCGAGGCCCGCTGGATGCCGCTCGCCCGCGGCCTCGGCGCGGCGATGGCCGTGCGCACTGTGCGCTCCGCGGTCCAGCGCGTCGTGCTCTCGATCCACGGCCTTTACGAGCAGTCTCTCTACATCCTGGACTTCAACGACTGGATGACTGAGGCGGCCGCGCAGATGCCGCGCCGCACCGGCACTCGCGCCCCCGACCGCTTCACCACGCTGGAACTGCGCGGGGTCGGCTACACCTACGCCGAGGCCGACAAGCCCGCGCTGGCCGAGGTCACCGTGCAGGTGAGCGCGGGCGAGGTTATCGCCCTGGTCGGACACAACGGCGCTGGAAAGACCACCCTGACGAAAATCATCGCCGGACTGCTCGAACCCACCGAGGGCGCAGTGGCCTGGGATGGAATCGACATCACCGCCTACGACGCGGACAGCGTGGCCGGTCGGGTCGCGGTCTGTCCGCAGGACCCCAACCTCTGGCCGATCAGCGCACGGGCGAACATCGGGGTCTGCGAACCCAGTGTGGGCATGGTGAAAGACCAACTCGTGCACGCTGCGGCTGCCGCCTCCGGCGCAGCCGAGGTCATCGAAGAGCTTTCCCACGGTTACGAGACGATCTTGTCGCCCAGGTTCACCAACGGGACTGAGCTCTCCGGCGGCCAGCGCGCCAAGGTTGCCGTCGCGCGTGGCATTTATCAGGCCGAATCGGGTTGCAGTGTTCTGGTGCTTGACGAACCGACGGCCAATTTGGACCCGATCGCTGAAGCCGAGACGTATCGGTCGCTTATGCGTCTTCGCGAGCGCGGAGACCTCGGGGTCGTGCTGGTCTCGCACCGCCTTGGAGCCGTTGTAGGCGCCGACCGAATCTACGTGTTCGAGCACGGGAAGGTCACCGAGTCGGGTACCCACGAACAGCTGCTTGAGCTCGGCGGCAGCTACGCCTTGATGTACGGCGTGCAGGCGCAGATGTACACTTCTGGGAAGAATTGCATCTGATGCATCATTCTGCGTGCTCTGATGCCGTTGGCCAGCATAGAACTGGTGGCGCGCCGGGGGAGCTGTCCGCGCCTGGCGGTTGGGTGGCGTTCGCAGGTCAGGTCTGTGAAACCGTATCCGATTCATCAATGTTGCGTTTGACGCAACGGAGGTGGTTGAGGATGCCGGTGGCGACGATGCCCGGATGTGTTGGCGATGTTCTTCCTCCTGGCCTGCGGTTTATCGACCGTGAGGCGGGGGTGTTCGAGGCGATGCTGCGTGGGTGGCGGCTGCAGCAGAAGGCTAGGAGTCTTCGCCCGGACACGATGGATGATCGGGAGCGGCTGGTGAAGCGCTTCGCGGGCTTCACGAATCAGTACCCGTGGCAGTGGACTGCCGGGGAGTGGGAGGAGTTCGTCTCCAGTCTCGGCAACGGCCGCGTGCTCGCGGCCTCGACGATGCGCGGTTACGCGGTGGCGATGCGCCTGTTCATGGAGTACGTCTCCGTGCAGGGCTATGGCTGGCAGGCGGTGTGTCTTGAGCAGTTCGGGGACTTCCCCGTCCAGCTGATCAGCGAGTGGAACGCGCCGGCGCACCTGGCCGAATTCGAGGGCCGGCCCGGCCGTCGTCCGTTGACCTATGACGAGGTGCAGGCCCTGTTCGATGCCGTGGACGGGCGGGTGCAGCGGGTGCGCGACTTGGGCCGCAAGGGTGCGCTGGCGGCGCTGCGTGACTCGGCGATGCTCAAGTTCATCTACGCGTTCGGCCTGCGCCGGGCCGAGGCCCGCGGCATGGATATCAGCGATCTGCGCCATAACCCGCGCGTTGCCCAGTACCGCAGGTGCGGGGCGGTGTTCGTGCGCTATGGCAAGGCCAAGGCCGGGAGCGCGCCGAAGCGGCGCACCGTTCTGACGGTTCCGGAGTTCGACTGGATCGTCGAGGACGTGGAGCACTACCTCGAACAGGTGCGCCCGGCGCTGTGCACGGACCGGCATCCCGCGCTGTGGGTCAACGAGCGGTGCGGGCGGATCTCGCTGCGTTCGATCAATCTCGCGTTCGTCACGGCGCGGCGGGACGCGGGGTTGGATGAGGGTCTGGAACTGCACTGTCTACGCCATTCCTACGTCACGCACCTGGTGGAGTTCGGGTATCCCGAACGCTTCGTGACCGAGCAGGTCGGACACGAGAGTTCCTCGACCACGGCGATCTACACAGGTGTCTCGGACGAGTTCCGTAATCGGCTGCTGGAGAGGTCGTTGCGCGGCCACGGCGAGTTGTGGAGCGTGTCGTGAACAAGAAGATGGGCTACCAATGGCACTTGCGGCAGGTCATGGCGAGCCGCGGGATGTTTGCCACCACCGACTTGGTGCCGCTGCTGGCGGAGCGCGGCGTGCAGCTCTCGCGCGAGCAGGTCTTCCGACTGGTTACCCAGCCTCCACAGCGGATGAGCATGGACACGCTCGCGGCGCTGTGCGACATCCTCGAGTGCCAGGTCGCGGACCTGATCGAGATCACCGTGGAGAACGTGCAGGTGCGTAAGGCGGTCGGCGAGAGCCAGGCGCCGGTGCAGGCTCGGCGCACCACGATCCGCCGGCCGGAGGGGCTGTGACCGTCTCGAAAAAGGCGTGCAGCCGCTGCGGCACCGTGCGTCTGGTGGCCTTCCACGACGATGACAGGCGACCGGTGTGCTTCCCGTGCAAGCGCAAGGACCCTTCCAGGCTGGAACCCTGTGCCGAGTGTGGGACGCCGGCTGAGATCGCGCGCCGCCGGCCCGACGGGGGCGGGCTGTGCCGCAGCTGCCGGCCCAAGGTGCTGCATGAGTGCGTCGAGTGCACCCGCGTCCGTCCGGCCGGGAAGATCACGCCCGAGGGGCCGGTGTGCCAGGGCTGCTGCCGGAGGCCGGCGCGCGCCTGCGGAGAATGCGGGCGCGTCACGAAGATCGGAGTCTATGGCCGCGACGGGCGGCCCGACCTGTGCGGCCGTTGCGCCAAACCGGTGCGTGCCTGCCACGTGTGCGGCAAGCAGAGGCGGTGCAGCGCGCTGAAGGCGAACGGCCTGCCGATCTGTGATCCGTGCCGCCCGACCCGCCCGGCGAACTGCGCCTTCTGCAAGCGCAGTAGCCTGCGCGCCGCGGCCAACTGGCCGTTCGGCCCGGCCTGCTCGCGCTGCTATTACGCCCGCCGCGAGCAGCCCGGCCGTTGCGCCGCCTGCGGCCAGGTCAGGGTTCTGATCGCGTTCGACCCGGTCGCGCTGGTGTGGGTGTGCGGCCCCTGCGTCGGGTACGCCACCGCGTTCGCCTGCGCGGAGTGCGGCATCGACTGCGCGACCTACAAGCAGGGCCGCTGCGCCCGCTGCTCGCTCAAGATGCTGCTGGAGGTGGGGCTTGCGGGTGCGGACGGCGCTGTTCATCCGCAGTTGGAGCCGCTGCGCGGCGCGTTTCTCGCCTCGCAGCGCCCCGCGATGATCCTGTTGTGGTTCAACGACGACCGAGAAGGCCACAAGATCCTCGCCCGGCTCGCCAAGGCCCACCAGACGATCACCCACGGGCACCTGGACGAACTGCCGCAAGACAAGACGATGCGGCACCTTCGCTCCAACCTGGTCCACACCGGGGTGCTGCCTGAGCGCGACGAGGTCTTCGCTCAGCTCGAACTGTGGATCGAGCCCGCCGTGGCCCGCTACCCGGCCCGATATCGCTCTCTGCTGCGCAACTACGCGCATTGGCGGCTGCTTCGCCGCGCCCGCCATCGCTACGCGGATACGCTGATGACAGCCGGTGCGAGCTCCGGGATCAAGATGCGTGTCCGCTGCGCCGGACAGCTGCTGGAGTGGCTCGAGACCCAGGGGACGGACCTGGCCGAGGTCACCCAGCGCCACGTCGATCAGTGGCTTGAGGCCATCCCACCCGGCGACCGCACCAGCGTCAAACTGTTCCTGGGCTGGGCGCGAACCCAACGGCTCGCGCCAAAGCTGGAGGTGCCCGATTACAAGCCCTCCACCCACGTCCAGCCCCTCGACGAACACGACCGGTGGGAGCACGTACACCGGTGCCTTACCGACGAGGCGATGCCCACGGATGTTCGGCTCGCCGGAGTACTGGTGCTGCTGCTCGGCCAGCAGGTGAGCCGAATCGTCGCCCTCACCCGTGAGCACGTCGGCGAGATGAGGCCCGATGGAACCCTCGAGATCTACCTGCGTGACCACCCGGTCCGGCTTCCTCCGGCCGTGGCGAACCTGCTGAAACGTCAGATCGTGGACGGGTCGACGTCCTCGGTCCTCGGCCAGGCGTCCGAGAGCAGACACGCCTGGATCTTCCCCGGGGCAATCCCAGGGCGCCCTCACGACGCCACCGCGATGAATCGCCGTCTCGGCCAACACGGTCTGCCGACGATCCAAGCCCGGGAGGCGGCGCTGCTCGACCTCGCCGGGCAGCTACCCAGCCCCGTGATGTCAGACCTGCTCGGCTACGACATCCAGACGACGGTGAAGTGGGCCTACCGCGCGAAGACCGACTGGACCGACTACATCAAGGAACGGGCCACGGCCCTCGATGGCGCGGACGGATGAGGATGACAGGATGCTGAGAATAAGCCCGATGCGGCACTGTCACGCGCGGTGGCCCCGGATTCGGCGCCGCGGTCCCCAGGGGTCAGCAGTCGCAGTCCTCGCCCTCCCAGGCTTCGCGGCCCTCGTGCACGGCCAGCGCGGCGATCACCAGGCCGACCGCGGGGTCGAGCCACCACGCGCCGAACAGCGTGTTGCCGAGCAGGCCGACCAGTACGGCCGCGGCGAGGTAGGCGCACAGCAGGTTCTGGGCGCCCTCGCCGCTGGTGGCCTCGGACTCCAGGATCCGGCCGAGGCGGCGCTTGGCGGAGCCGAGCACCGGCATGATGATCAGCGAGGCGATCGACAGGGCGATGCCGAGCCAACTGGTCTTGGGGTGTTCCCTGGAGACCAGGGTGCTGATGGCGTCATACGCGATGTACGGGGCGAGCAGGAAGAAGGTGACCGCCACCGCCTTCTTCGCGCGCAACTCCGCCGTCTCGGACAGGGTGCGCGACCCGGTGAATCGCCACACGATGATGACCGAGGCCAGTCCCTCGATCACCGAGTCCAGGCCGAAGCCGAGCAGCGCTACCGAACCGGCGATCACGGCGGCGACCAGGGCGATCGCGCCCTCGGCGGCCATGTAGCCGAGCGAGAGCCACGAGAGCAGTCGGGCCCGCTTCGCAGCAGCCTGCCACGCCGCATCGCGCACCACCGGCCCGGAACTGCTCGCGCAGCCGTCGTGCCAGCCGCACGCCTCGCCGGACTCCTCGCCCGCCGGGGCCGCAGAGATGTCGAAGGTGCTCACGCCACATCTCCTTCGCACTCGCCGAAGTTCGGACACAGCGCCACCGCGTTGCCGGTCGCCTCCAGCACGCTCTCGGCCGCGGCCAACAACTCCGCCAGCGCGGGCTGCGCGAGCGAGAACACCGAGGCCCGCCCGACCGCACGCGAGGCCACCAGGCCGCACTCGCGCAGACAGGACAGATGCGCGGAGACAGTGGACTGGGCAAGACCTAGCTCACCGACCAAATCGACGACCCGCGCCTCGCTCGCCGCCAGGCGACGCACGATCGCCAGACGAGCCGGATCGGCCAACGAGTGGAACAACGCCGCGGCCGGCGCCAGATGGCGGCGGTCTGCCGGCGCCTCCGCAAGTTTCATCGTCATATGGCGATGCTATCGGCAATTGTCGGCTACAACCAGAGTCGCCACCTCCACGCCGCCGTTGGACGCCGCCGACCATCCCCGCCTACGGACAAAGCCAGACAAGGAATTGCGCATGCCTCGAATAACGCCCCCTTACCGACCCGTCGACGCCGTGTTCCCGGCAACCGCAGCAGGCCAGGAATGATCACGCAGTTCGGCAACCGGGCTGGCGCGCCGGAGCTCGCCGTTCGGCACCGTCGAAAGCTGCTTGGTCGGCCCAGCGGCGTGACTGAGCTGCTCGCCCGTTCAGATCGTTCGCCACGCTCCACCGAGTGTCAGGCAAGTGAGATGTGGGCTACACACCAGGACAGGCCAAGCCGGAGCGACGAACAGCGCCGGCCCCAGATCGAGGAGAGAGTACGTGACCGTGGGCTCGCCCGCTACGAAGATGATCATTCTGCGAGGTCCGTCCGGCAGCGGAAAAAGCACCGTCGCTGCCAGGCTCCGCGCGGCCTACGGCCGGGGGATCGCCGTCGTACCGCAGGACGTGGTGCGCCGCGAGATCCTCCGCGAGCGCGACCACCCCGACGCGGTGAACATCGCGCTGATCGGCATCATGGCCCGACACATCCTGGACCAGGGCGTGCACGTCGTGCTTGAAGGCATCCTGGATGCGGACCGATACGGGCAGATGCTTACCTCACTTCTGCGCGACCACGCTGGCGACTCGTACGGGTACTACTTCGACATCCCGTTCGCAGTGACGCTCAAACGCCATAGGACCAAGCCGAATCGCGACGAGTGGACCGAGGCGGACATGCGCGAGTGGTATCGCGATGGCGACGTACTGCCGGGCGATGTTGAACAGACCATCGGGGAGAACAGCTCTCTGGAGCAGATTGTGGAGCGCATCCTGACTGAGACGGAGTTGCCGGGCGCCACCCGGCCGTCGCATTCCGGCTTCGGCGAACCGGCGGGCAGGGTCGGCGCATGAGTGAGTCAGCGACGTCGAACGGCCACACTCAATTCGAGAGCATCGAGGAGTACTGGGGCAGCTACTGGCCCGCGGCCGGCGAGGATACAGACGGGGTTCCGCCGGTCGAGCGCATGCACTGGACCCAGTACCCCGGGCACGGGCCTAGCTTCGAGTTTCTCGGCCAGCCGAAGATCGCCCTGGAGATCGGATCGGCGACCTGTGTCGCCGGCGTTGCCCTCGCACGGGCAACCGGGGCCGAGGTCACCTGCGTGGACTCCTCCCCTGTCCAGGTGGCCAGAGCACGGCGCTGGTGGGCGGACGAGCCCAACATCACGGTGCTCGAGGCAGACGTCGTCGCCTTCCTCGCTAGCACCGACCTGCGCTGGGACTGCGTGTTCTCCAACTGGGGCGCGGCGCTGTTCATCGACCCGGAGATCCTTCTGCCGCTGGTCCGCTCGCGGCTCAGTCCCGGCGGGCTGTTCGCATTCTCCGCCGTCGAGCCCCTCGCTCCTTGCTTCGGACCGCAGATCATCTATGGCAACGGCTACCGCGGTCGCCGCCTCGCGATCGTGCGCTGGATGCTCAACGTGCAGCAGTGGTCTGAGACGCTGGCGCGGCATGGCTTCGACGACGTGGACGTGCAGATCCTGCCTTCGAAAGAAGAGGGGCACGTCGGCACCCTGCTCGGGCGCGCCCGAGCACATCATCGAGCGACTGTGGAGCGCTCATGACGGCCGTCCCCCTGTCCGTCGCCGACGCGGCCAGCGGCAACACAAGGCACGCGGTCGGCGTGCACACCGTGTTGATCGACGATCGAGACAGGATTCTCCTCGGGCTGCGCGCTCGAACGCTGCGCCTGGCGGGCGGAAAGTGGTCGACCACGTGTGGAAACCTCGAAGTCGAGTCCGCGCCGGACGGCGCGGCACGCGAGGTGCTGGAGGAACTCGGCGTCGAGATCGACCCGGCGGACCTCCGGTTCGCCCACATGACCCATTTCGTCAACGATCAAGGATTCGGCCCGGCCATGGCGCTGTTTTTTACCGCCCGGACGTGGATCGGCACTCCGCGGATCTGCGAGCCGGACAAGTGCGAGCAGATCGGCTGGTTCGACTTCGATGACCTGCCGCAGCCTATCGTGCCCTATGTAGCTAACGCACTGATCGCCGTCCGAACAGGACTCAACAACGGCCGACTCTCCACGGGGTTTAGCACCTTCGGGTGGCCCACCTCATGACCCTGATAACCGACAAACGAAACTGCGAACGCTGGGGAGATTGACCGCACATGGCCGAACTACCCGCAGCCCAGCGACTTGACCTACGCGAGGTCGCCGTTGACGATGTTCTCTCCCGAGTGGAGGTGTCGCTTCAGCTTGCTCTGAACCGCGAGGGCTCCATCCGCAAGCGGCGTTCCATCGGATTCCGCTCGGACCGAGGGACCTGGGTGCGCGTCGAGTGCCGAGGTCTAGACCGCTTTGACGGACAAGGCTGGGGGCTCGAAGCGGCTCAGAGCCTCGATGGAGTGCCGGTGCCCAACTGGTATGCCGGGATCTCCTGGCTCGACACCAAACGCAGGGTGCTGTGGCGGGCAGATGAGACCCAGCTCGTCGAGGAGGCACCGGTCGGCCGGGCCGCGAACGCCCCCAACCTGCCCGACACATGGTGGGCGGAGTTCAACGCCGCCATGGATCAGCTCGTCGGCCTTGCCACATCGCGCACAGCTACCCCGGACGGCAAGCCGATCACGCCAGAGCGAGTCGAGATGGCAATCCGGAAGATCTTCCCGGACGCCGCTGGCCTCTACATCGACGAGTGGACCACAGCTCATGCCGACCTGAATTGGGCGAACATGACCGGCCCGCGACTGTGGATCCTCGACTGGGAGGACTTCGGGCGCGCGCCACGCGGGCTGGACGCCGCGAGCTTGTGGTTCGGGTCGCTCGCTGTCTCAGGGCTCGCCGACAGAGTGTACGACGCTCGTCGTCAGGACCTCGGCAGTCGGAGTGGCCAGGTGATGCAGCTGTTTAAGTGCGCCGAACTGCTGTCGTGGGCTGACGAGAGCGAACCGTTGTTCGTTCCGGCTCGACGTGAAGCCGACAGATTGAGGACCCTCATGACGCAGCGACCGTAGATTGGGTTATCACGGAGGCAGGGCTGTCGCATCGAGGCCCGTCAACCTATCCCATCCAGCCAACCTGGATGGCTGCCGCGCGGCGAGAATGCTTCACGTTCAAAGAACTCGAACACAGGCCTCGAGATCTTGCACGCTTCGTATCGGTGCGGGTATCACTGAGAAGTCGAAGGTGCGCGCTGTGAGTGCGCATGGCGGGGAAGGAAGAGGTCTCGGTGGGTCACATCATGCTGCCGTTCGACGGCGGGGGCGGCTATGCGGTCGACCCTAACGTGGTGTTCACTGCGTCGACAGGGTTCTTGGGCACGAAGGAGTTCGTGTTCAGCATCGCCTCGGGGCTGGCCGGGGATCTGTCCGGTAGCGGGGGGATGGCGGGCGGCGACAAGGCCGGGCACGCGTTCGCTTCCAAGTATCAGCCGGCGGCGCAGGCGGTGGTGGCGGGGATCGACAAGGCTGGGCAGGGGATGGCCGCGATCTCCGCACGGCTGCTGACGATGGCGGTGAACTACCTGGAGGTCGAGAACCTCGTCAGCAAGTCGCTCGGGTCGACGATCGATGTCTCCTCCGGGCTGAGTCCGCAGACCGATGAGTGCGAGCCGACCGGGTCGGCGGCGAAGCTGCCGGAGGCGCTCGGCGCGGACCACCCGAACTCGATTCCGGTGATCGGCAGGTTCTGGCCGCAGGGCGATACTGGGCGGCTGCGCAACGCCGCGCAGGTGTGGGCGAGCGCGGCCCGGCTGCTCGACGAGGCGCAGTCCAATGCCGGTCAGCACGCCCTGCCGGTGATCTACGAGTGCTCTGGGGCGGCGTTCACCGCCTTCCAGCAGTACGCCGCGACCGTCTACACCGCGAGCCCGTACGGCGGCACGGACATCGCGGCGAGCCTGCCGCTGATGGAGAACCTCTCGGCGGCCTGCGGGCTGCTGGGGCAGCAGTGTGAGAGCTACGCTGACGCGATCGACCACACCAAGCACGTGATCGAGGCCCTGGCCACCGCGGCGGGCTTGGTGACCGTGGGCGGGGCGATCCTGAGCTTCTTCACCTTCGGCGGGTCGGACGAGGGCGCCGGGGTGGCCGACGGGGCGATCGTCTCCGAGGCCGAAGCCGCCGCCGAAGCCCTCGAAGTCGGCGAGGCGTCCTCCGCCGGGGCGGCCGCAGTACAGGAAGCCGAGCAGGTCGTTGCGCAGCTGGCTGCGAAGCTCGTGGTCACTGGCGGGATCGCCGCTGGCCTCGCCGCCTCCGGGGCTGGGAGCGCGAACGCGGCCACCGGAACCTCCGGCATCGGCTCGGGGGCTACCGGAGCAGGAACAGGCCTGGTCGGGCCGATTCCCCCGGCTAACCCGCCCGCCTACCCGCTCTACACCGCAGCTCAGCAGAAGGCTGCGACCGCCTGGGTCTCCGGACTTCCCGAGCGCCCGCCGAACTACGGCACTGCCGCCGACAAGGCCTACCAAGTCCGTATGGCGGGAACGCCGGAGCGGCGCATGGCTGGAGCGAATGGAACGACCGTGTGGGCCGACGGATTCCGCCCCACTGACGGTGCGATCATCGATGCGAAGAACGTGCGCAAGCTCGGGTGTAGCGCCCGCACGCTCCAGGGGCTGGAGGAGAACGATTTCGGGACCAACCTCATGTTCAACAAGGACTCGGACGAGCTCTACCGCTACCAGCAAGCGATCGACAATCCGGCGAACCGTGCGCAGTTCCTGGAGATCGACACGCCAGACCCGCAAACCGTAGGCTACTGGCAGTTCCTGCTCGCCGAGCAGCACGTCACCAGCAGCGACGTCCGGTACGTTCCTTAACAGGCTGCCCCTCAGAAACAGGACTGCTCATGCTCGACACCTTCTTTATCGCAGCCCCGCAAGGCGCGACATGGCCTCTCGACATCGACACCGTGGACCAGCGCCTCCAGGAACGCTTTCCCGGTATGCGAGCTGAAATCGTGTACTCGAACAGTAGGCGCCAGCACTATCTCTCTTTCGACATCGACATCGACGGCACCACCCGTACTGGCGCCTACTATGTGGGCAATCTGATTCTCAACGACGGCGACGAGGCCGACTGGGCACCGACGATCGCGTGGTTCATCAGCCTCCTTCCTGCGGGAACCCCCGCAGTGACGATGCGGGAGACCAATCCCGACCAGATCCCGCTGCTGCCCGTCGATCCCAGTGCCGCGCAGGTCCAGCAGATTCTCGAAGACCTCGCTGTCGAGTAACGGTGCAGCAAGCGGCCTCGTTCGGTTCAAGAACGCTCGCCGAAGCCGAATGGTGAACCCGAGGTCAGCCAAACGGATGCGATCAAGCAGAGCCGTGACATCGCCGCGAACGCCGCCAAGCACGTCTACCTTGTAATCGGCCTGCCGCCAAGCGCGAAGGTGGGCCGATGTCCGGCCGTTGTCGGTGGGGTACGGAAAGTGGTCCCGAACGCCAGTTTCGATCATGGAGCGCGCGCTCAGGCCGATCTCGTCCCGCCCGATGACCTCGTCGCACTCAAGCTGCGTGGTATGCCGCCAAGCCCGCACCGAACAGCTCGCAGCGGTCGAACCCAAAGGCGAGGTGACCTTGATAGCGGTGTGGACGACGCATTTGTCCGGGCCGCCCGATAGCTGCCGGGTCTTTTGGGGCAGGTCGAGCGGTCAGGGATGAGCGCAGCTCATCGCGTCGGCGACGACGTAGGCGTCCTTGACGGATCGGGCTGACCCGGACAATTTCCAGCTGGGCGGCCCGACCTCTGTTCGACAACATCGCAGCGCGCTGTGGATCTGCTGTCCAGGTTGCCGATATCGATGACTGTCCTGCCTCGCGTCCCGGGTGTGGTGGAAAATCGCTGGTCCTGGCGCGTCTGGGTCTGCGAGCTTCGTGCTTATGGACTGTGTCTTCTGTCGGCTAATTCGCGAGGATGCTGCGGTATGGATTTCGCGTGAGCCCTCCGCCTGCGCGTTCGCGCCGCTCGATCCCATCGCCCCCGGCCACACTCTTGTGGTTCCGACCGCTCACGTTGCCGACTTGTTCGGCGCGCCGCCGCGCGTCCTGACCGACATCGTGGTGCTCGTCAAGCGCGTGGCTGAGGCTATGCGCACTGCGCTCGACGCCGATGGGGTCAACGTCCTTCACGCCAGCGGCTCGGGTTCCGAACAATCAGTCCTGCACCTGCACTTCCACGTGATTCCGCGGTGGAGGGACGATGACTTCTCCACGTGGCCACCGGGCAGGTCCCGGCACGAGGTGTCCGATGATCCGGTGAGCCTGCTCGCTGACTTCCTCGCCGAGCCGTCAGGGGATGTATGACGATCCGGGGGAAGGAGCTGGCGTGGCTCAGACTCGCCGGCACGTTCCGGGCACGGCCTATTTGCCGATCTCGTGCTCGTGGGAGCGGTGAGTCTCGTGCTCGATCTGCCGCCGGTTGGTGTGCTGGGGTTCGTCGTACTCGACGGCGCCGGCACGTACCGGGGCGAGCTGGCGCTTGGGCGTGCTCGACCGCGTGGTTCGGGCCGGAGTCTGGTTCGCCAGGTCCGTTTCGTCGGCGCTGAGCGCGAGTATGCGGCCGACGGAGATCTCCGCCTGGCGGTGGACCAGGTGGTCGCTCTCGTCGGTGGCCACGACGGGGCCGAGCGGGCGGACTGGGTCCTGTGCTGTGATCTTGTACTGCTCACGGTAGGCGGCGACCGTGGATAGGTGGGCGCGCCATTCGGCGTCTTGGGCCGCGGTGCGCGGAACGGTGCGGTTGTCCTCGATCCACGCGGGCCGATCAGTGGCGGTGCGATCGGCCAGTTCTCCGACGCGGACACGCAGCTGTGCGGTCTGCTCGATCAGGGTGGCGCGCAGGTCCTCGTCTCCCTCGCGCTGGTGGGCTAGGACGCGCGAGGGGGTGGTGAGCCACGCGGGCAGGCTGTTGCGGATCTCGGTGGTGTCGGTGTGACTGTAGGAGGCGGCGAACGGGCGGTTGTCCAGGTAGGTGCTGATGCGCAGGGCGAGGCGTTCGGCCGGCTCTTTGAGATTGTCGAGCTGGTCGCGGCGGGCGGCTTGCTGAAGCAGGAACTCGCCGTTGTGCCCGGCCTGCTCGGCGAGCAGGAGCGTGCGGCGCAGCGTCGCCCACGAGGGCGATTCGACGATGCGTTCGGCGAGTTCCTTGTCGAAGGAGTCGGCGATCAGCGCCCGGTAGGCGGGGCGAGCGGCCCGTTCCAGGGTGTACTGGAAGCGCGGGGCGATGGTGGCGAGGGATCCGGCGTCGATCTGGTTGTCGCGGATGGTCTCGGTGGCCGACTTCTCCGCGCCCTCCTGGCGCAGGATGGCGAGCAGGACTTCCATCGGGGCGTAGGCGCGTGGGTCGGTCTTGGGGTAGTCCAGGCGCTCGTCCGGGTCCAGGGGCAGTACCTCGTGGGTGCCGACGTAGAGCTTCGTGCCGTATTCGGCGCGGCTGAGCGCGACGTACAGCTCTTCGCGGGTCATGCTTGCGGTGATCAGGGCGTGGGCGGTGTGGACGGTGGTGCCCTGCTCGCGCATGACGGTGCTGGCGTAGGCCAGTTGCACGTAGCGCTCGACGTAGGCGGCCGGGAGGGTCACGGCGCCGCCGTGCTCGGCGTGCCGGACGGTGAGCGAGCCGTCTTCGTAGCGGGTGGTCACTTCCCAGTCGTCTCCGTTCTTGACCCAGTCCCGGCCCCCGTTCGTGCGAAGGCGCCGGTCGTTGTTGCGGGTGGTGATCCAGTCTCCGACACCGGCGGTCAGACCGTCCTGCAGAACCACTCCGCCAGCCTCCACGTCGCCGGCTTCGACGCGGTCCTGCCGGGCCTGGGCGTTGAGGGCGGTGACGTCCATGCCGTTGGAGGCAATCAGGATGGTTCGCTTGCCCGCGAGCATGTCCGCCTTCCAGCCCTGGTAGGCCAACTCCGTCATGCCGTCGCGCGAGCCGGAGCGGATGCGGTTGTTGCGCGCGTAGAACTCCAGGCCGTCCGCGTCCCCGACGCTGATCTTGAGAGTCGCCTCGGCCTCGGCCGGGTTCTTGAAGCGGTAGAGCGTGGACAGCTCGACGTGGCTGGTGGCGTGGGCCAGCAGGCGCAACGCGCCGCCGGACTCGATGGCGCCGAGCTGGCGGTGGTCGCCGAGCAGGCGCAGCGTCGCGCCACGCTTCTCGGCGATCTCCAGCAGCCGCTGGAGGTTGAGGGTGCCAGCCATCCCGGATTCGTCGACCAGCAGGATGTCGCCCTTGCCGAGCTCGAAGTGCCGCATCTCGTGGGGCACCCGCTTGCCGCCGGTTAGCCGCTGCGCGTAGCGGCCTTCGGTGTACTCGTGAAGGAACTTGTGCACGTTCTCGGCCGGGGTGCCCAGTTCGTTGCCCAGGACGGAGGCGGCGGTCGAGGAAGTGCCGAGCGCGACCACGCGCAAACCGTGCTCGCGGGCGACGTGCACGAGGGCCTGCATGGCGGTGGTCTTGCCGGAGCCGGCCGGGCCGATGCCGATGGATATCCGGGTGTCGCGGGTGGCGAAGTCGGCGACAAGGGCCCGCTGCCCGACGTCGAGCTGGCGTCCGCCGGCGTGCTCGAACGCGGCGAGAGACACGGCGGCAGAGTCGGCCGAGATCTTGGTTTTGATCGTGGCGGTGGCGGCGGTCAGCAGGCGGTCTTCGGCACCCAGGACGAGGGCGGAGGTGTAGCGGGCGGCGCCGTGGTCGGCGAAGACGGACTCGCCACCGCGGCGCTGGAGCTGCTCGGGCTCGCGGGTCAGGGACGGGGCTTGGACGCTGATCGAGGCGCCCAGCGCGGCGGCGGTGACCTTGTCGATGGTCGAGTTCTGCTCGGCCAGACTGATGAATCCCCCGCGCAGGATGCGTTCGGCTTCGGCGCGGATGTTCCACGCGGTCCAAGTGGAGCGCACTTCGGCGACCGCATCGAGGATGTGGCGGGCGGCCTCGCGGATCTGGCTCTCGTTCAGATCAAGCGCGGCGCGGGCCGCTGGAATGCTCGCGGGGACGAGAGCGGCGACGTTGTTGACGGCGCCAGCGCCGAACTGGTCAGTCAGCGAGGTACTCCAGTCCCAGCGCATGGATTCGAGCGATCGCGGCGCCTTCTTACCCTCGCGGGTGTCGAGGTTCGCCTGCCGGGCCAGGGCGTAGGCGGTCTTGCGGCTCGGGTCGTGGCCGTGGTCGCGACGGTACTCGCGCACCAGCTGCGCGTACCGGGCCTCGATCATCGTGCGCCGGGCGGAGAAATGCTCGACGTAGGACAGCGACATGCCCGCAATCTCGCGCACCGGCTGCTTGCCGCGCGGGGTGTCGGCCCGAGGCGTGAAGCTGACGCCGAGCCTGGCTGAGAGCAGGGTCTCGAACGCGGAGTTGTAGTGCTCGGAGGCGGCGACGGTGAGGCGGTAGAGGGCGCGCGCGTCCAGGCTGCGCCAGATCCCGTCGTTGCCCTGGATCTTGTTGCTGATCACCACGTGGGTGTGCAGGTTCGGGTCGCCGGCCCTGCTGTCGAAGTGGTCGAAGGCCACGGCGACCAGGCCGGTGGTGTCGAGCTGGGCGACGCCGCCCTTGCCGGTGCGGGTGAGCGCGGCGTGGCCTTCGAGCATCGCCAGGGCGGAGGCGAGGGCGTCGCGGTGGGCCTCGTAGACGGCCTGGCGCACGGCGGCGTCGGGGTGTATCGCCCACAGGATCGCGGCGCTTTTGACCGGGCTGAACACCAGGTCGTACCCAGCGACTGCGGCGCGCTGGGCTCGGGACTCTTCCATCTTCGCCTTGTTGATCTCGGCCTTGGTCGGCTCCCGGCCGGCCTCCTGGCGGATCGCGTCCAGGCGCATGTCCACGCGGGCGTCGAAGTGGACGAGCTCCTGGTAGAGCGGAAAAGCGGGGCCGAGGGAGGCGGCGCGGTCGGCGGCGCGGTGGATGGCCTTGATCTGGCTCTCGCTCATCCCGGGGCGCACGCGGGCGAGGATCTTCTCTCTGATCTTGTCTGCGTCGGGGTGCTGTCCCAGGCCGTAGAGCAGCTTCATCTGCTGCTCGGTGACCTCGGTTCCAGCGAGCTTCAACACGTGCGAGCCGTGGCCGAGCCAGCGGCCGGGAGGGTTGCCTTCGGCGGTGTAGTAGTCGGCGGCGGTCTGTCCCATTTCCCGCTCGACGTCGCCGCCGGCGACCTGGCGGGTGAGGTAGGTGTAGCCGTCTCCGGCGGTGAGTTTGTGCAGGGCCAGCATCGGCTTCTCCTTCCTTTTCTGCCTGGTCGGGCGGCGCGGTGCGCATAGGGTCCGAACCGGAGCGCTTCAAGATCCTTTTCGTGCAAGAGGTGTCTTAGTGGTGATGGGGGCGGGGGGCGAGGAGTGGTGCGGGAGGTGGTGGGTAGGCCTGCCGTGTGGGGAGTCGCGTTGGCGAGGGGGCAGGTGGTTGACACCTACTGTATACCATCGTCTAAGGTGAGCGAGATTCGTATACGTGAGTACATGGAGGTGGTTGGATGGCGAGGCGAGGTGCTTCGGTCAGGACGGCGGCCAGGCTGCGGGCGGACGAGGCGACGCGGGAGCTGCGTGAGGCGCAATCGCGGCGGCTGGCGGCGCTCGACGCGGCGGCGCAGGGCTACTTCGAGGCGGCCGAGCGGCGCGAGCGCGCTCAGGCCGTGGTGGTGGAGGAGGACGCGCGGGCGAAGGAGGCGCTGCGCGCGGTGCGGGAGCTGGTGGAGACGAACAAGGCGGCGGCCGAGCTGTGCGGCGTGACGGTGTACGAGGTGACGGCGGCCATGGCGTCGCCCGCCCAAGCGCCGCCCGCGCAGGTGCCGCGGCAGGGCCCGGCGCCCCTCCCGGCCATCGCGCAGCCGGTGTCCGCGCCGGTGAACGGCGGGTAGCACAGAGCGGCGGAGCCACAGTCCGTGCGGGCCCTGGCCCGCACGGACTTGCCCAGAGGCGGCAGCTCGAGGCCGCCGGACCCGACCGGCTCCAGGCCGTTCGGGGCGGCTCCGCCGCCGGACGGGAACCGGGACCGATGGCGCCGGGAACGAAGGACGGGGTCGGGCTGGTCCCTCAGCCGGTGGCGCGGTCTTCGGCGGGCAGGTGGGTCAGGACGGCGCGGACCTGGTCGTCGGTCAGCCCGACGGTCCGGCCGGTCATGGGGCGGGCGCCGACGAACAGGGCGGGACCGTGGCACGGGTGCTGGTCGGGGTCGAAGGACGCGACCATGGCGGTGGCCGCGTGGTTGACCGGCCAGCGCAGGAAGGCGTCGCGCTGGCCGTACAGCTCGATGCGGTCGGTCAGGTAGACGACGGCGACCTTGTCTAGTCGAGGTGGTCGCAGAAGGACGGCAGCGCGTCCTGGGCCAGGTCGAGAACGACCTGCCAGACGGCGCTGTCCTGGCCGATCAGGACGGCGCGGGTCGGGGCGGCGGGCACGGCGGGCTCCTTCAAGCGCGGGTTGGACCGGGGCGGGCCGCCGGTGTCGGCGGCCCGCCCCGGCCAGGGGTCAGGCGGCGGCGAACAGCCGCACGAGGTCGGTGACGAGTTCGCTCGCCTCGGCGGCGAACAGAAGGTGGGCGAAGGCCAGCTGCTCGAAACGGGCGCGGTGGCGGCGCAGCCGCTCGGCGTGCTGCGGCAGGCTGCGGCGGGCCAGGCGGCGTGAGTAGCGGGAGCGGTAGACCGCTTCGGTGTAGGCGTGGCCCCACAGCTCCACCGCGATCTCGTACTGCGCACGCAGCTCCCGGTCGGCGCTGCGGCGGCAGGTGCAGTCGGCGGTGAAGCGCAGGGCGGAGCCGAGGTGGTGCACCGCCAGGTTCAGGTCGTCGACGGAGGTCACGCTCTCGCCGGTCGGCGGCAGGATCGGCAGATGCGCGCAGGGCATCAGCTCGCGGGCGAGCTGGTCGACCGCGCGCAGGTGCTCGGCGGCGGTGATCAGGTGGGGCAGGCTGCGGCGGGTGTGGCAGGTGTCGGGCAGCGGGTCGGTGATCATTGCAGTGCGGTGCCTTTCAGCGGATCGGGTGGCGGGCGCCGTGCGCCCGGCCGGAGGTCACAGGGCCAGGAGGTCGAGCTGTTCCCAGTCGCCTGCGGGGGCGTGGCGGCGCAGGGCCGCAGCAAGAGAGGCTCGGGTGATCGAGCGGGGGACGGAGCCGAGCAGCGCGGCAGAGTCCTTGCCGGCGGACAGGTAGGCGTCGTAGAGCTGCCAGTAGCGGCGCTCCTCGGCGTCGCCGAGGTCCGCTCGGGTGGCCTGGTACTCACACTCGGCGTCGAGCAGCGCCACCAGGGCGTCGTTGTCGAGGACCGGGCGGTGCTCGGGCGGGTCGGTATCGGACACGGTGGCGGTCCCGTCGTTCGCGCCCCGAGCTTGCTGCGGGGCGGGGTGGTGCCGGTGGTCCCGGCGTGGACGGGCTGTGCCCACCGGAGGTCCGCGTTCGGGGCAACCCCCGAAGAGCGACGAAGGAGCGCGGGGTTGACCCGGGCGCGGGTTTCTGGTGCCCTCGGGCGATCACGCGGGCGCCGGCCCCTTCTCCCCCGCGCGGCCCGTGCGCGCAGCACGGTCAAGGACATGCGCGGCCAGGCGACCGCAGCGGCGCACCCCGGTGCGATGCTCACCCGGACGGCGCGACGCCCGCGACACCGCACCCCTCCGACGATCAAGCTTGCTGGGCAGGCCGAGCAAAGCGGGAGCGTTGACGTTGACAGTGGTGGGCGAACAGCGGCAGTAGCGGCGTGTGCTGGTCACCGCGCTGCGCACGCATCTGCCGTGGGCGCGCGTCGCCGGGCCGTGGGCGCTGGCGGGCCTGCCGGGCTTCTCCCTCGCAGTCGGCTGGATGCTGCTGCGCCGCCCCGGCCTACTGCGCGGCGGACCGCTTCGGCAGGCCGCGACGGACTTCGCGGTTGCGGCGCTGACCCCGGTCACGCTGCTCGCGGTCGTTCTCGCGCTGGCGTTCGGCGGCCGGCCGCTAAACGTCCTCGTCTCGGTCGGGTTGCTGGTCGTCGACTCGGTGATGTTCATGGCCTCGGCCGCGGAGCGCGGCGCGGTGTGGGTGCTCGACGGCTGGCGCGCCGGAGTGATGGTCACACGCAAGGAGCCGTGCCAGGGGCGGGCCCGGTTCGAGGTCGCCCAGTACTGGGCGCTGCCGCCCGGTCGCGGACACGGACGTCGGCTACGAGAGGAGGGCACTCGGTTGGCGGACCGGCTTGGCGTCGTGCTGGAGTTGGAGGCGATGAACCCGCACCTGGCCGAAGGAACGTACCGGCACGTCGGATTCGAGATCGTCGCGGAGGACGAACAGGAGCGGCGACCGACCATGCGCCGCGAACCGAGGGGCAACCGCGAGCCGACCAGTCGGGAGCGATAGGGCACCGGCTCGCGGGTACGAGTCGGCTCACCCGCCGGGTCTCCCGGTTCGTTCGAGAGTCCCGATAGCGGATTACGCCTGCGGGCGCGCGGGCAGCAGTGCGGTGAGCACGCGGGTGATCCCGGCGGCGTCGGTGCGCACGAGCGGGCCGTGGTCCTGCGGCCGGTGGGCGAAGAACTCGGCGCCGATCGCGTCCGCGACGGCGAGCAGGTGTCCGGTGAAGTCGCCGGAGTCGACGTAGGTGTGTCCCTGCGCGCGCAGCCTGGTGTCTATCCGGCGCAGCACCCGGGTCATCGACTGGGCGCGGCCGAGTTCCACGCCGGTGATCGTGTGGAATTCGTGGCGGGTGCCGTAGACCCGGCCGTCCGTGATGTACGCGGCCACGCGCAGGTCGGCGTACTGCTGGGCGTCGTGTCCGGGGTAGTCGGCGTGGCGCGGGTTATAGATGCGTCCGACGTCGTCCGGCTCGTTGGTGTCGGCGGCGGTGGCCAGGTAGACGGCGCTGCCGGTGATCTGGGTGATGCCGTACTCGCGCTCGATGTGCACGGACAGGCCGATCGTGCGTGTGCGAGAGGGGCGGCGGATGGTGCTCACAGGTGTACGTACTCCAAACGGGGAAGGGGCCGCCGGGATGGTTCCGGCGGCCCACGCGGGTGGGAGGAAGCCGGGGTCAGCCGTGGCGCAGGCGCAGGGCCAGGCGGGCGGCGAAATAGCCGTAGTGCGCCGCCTTCGCCTCGTACCGGTAGATCGCCAGGCAGAGTGAGATCGCGAACGGGTCCTCGTCCTCGAGCACGTCGTCCGCCTCCAGCGCGGTGTCCAGCAGGCCGATGCCCAGTTCGCGCCGTCCGAGGGCGAGTGCGGCATAGGCGGCGGTGGTGTAGGCGGCCCGGTGCTGCTCGGGAGTCTGGGAGGCGCGTGCGAGGGCGAGGGCGACGCCGAGCACGCGGTGCGCGCCGGACTCGTCGGAGCAGCGGGAGATCAGCAGCTCGCGGGTGATCGGCTGGTCGAGCGCGTCGAGCAGGTCGGCTCCCGTCCGGGTGCGAGCGGTGCGCATGGCCGGGCCGGGTCCGAGCATGGCGGCCTCGACCAGGACGCGCGGGGACAGGTGAGGGGAGGTCGTGGGTGCCGGGATGGTGCTGGGGGCGTCGAGCAGGATCGTCATGGTGTCCGTCCCGAAGGTCGCGGGTTCGGGCCGTTCGGCCCGCTGGCGCGCCCCGGGCCAGTACACCGATCCCGGCCCCGGTCCAGGCTCGCGCGAAGCGCGACCGCGAAGCGGCCCCGGCCTTGACCGGATAGGGCGGGCGGTGTGCTGAAGTGCGGGCAGTCAGCGAGGCTGGCCCGGACCACGTCGTTTGCGGGCGGCACGGCGGCGACGGCGACGGGCTCTGTCCTGACTCGGGCGCCGCCGAGGGCTCGTAGCGGAGCGTTGTGGCGGCCTACGTCGGTTAGCGCGACGACGCCAGAAGCCGAAGATGATCTCGGCCACGTCGACGAGCTGGTCTTCCCTCGCTCGCCGGATGACGTAGAGGCCCAGGATGAACCAGAAGAAAGCAATCAGTGCGACAACCCACGCCATGACCGACCCCTCACCGGGCCCTCCGGCCGCGAGGGAGGTTGGCAGAAGATTTCGATGGTCGTCGAGATGGGCGTGAATGCGAAATCGGGAGTGTACGGCCGCTCCTCCGACCCGCCGCCTTAAGCTGCGGCGGGCGGTGCGGTGAGCGTGCGGGCGCTGGTCATCGGCAGGCGGAAGGCGCTCTCGCCGCGGGAGGGGGCGAAGTAGTTGGCAGACGCTCGTAGGCGCGAGCCTTCGATCAAGCGTCGCCACGCGAGCGTTAGTTGGCGCTCGATCCTGGCGAGGCGGCGAAGCTCAACCTTCCTGGCCTGCTGGACGAGGGCGGAGACCTCGACCTCGTCTACATGCGCGGCGTTGTCGGACGGGCCGTGCCGTGCCGCGAGCAGATCGCCGCGAGTGGCCGGCCTGTTGTAGCGGCCGATGCGTTGGACCAGTTCGGTGATCTGCGGGCGCCGCGAAAACGAGACGTGGAACGCGCCGTCGAATCCGTCGACGGCCCGCCGGTTGACCGCTGCTGCTGGGCGAAGCCCGCCGGAGACGACTCGCGGCTGTGACCAGTGCGCCGCGTACTTGATGGTCAGCGTCAAGCGCGCGGCTTGCCGAGTCGCGTCTTCGTAGGAGGCGGTGGCAAGCAATGCTCGCTCGCGGGCCAGAAAGGCGGCGTCGCTCAGCAGCACGGAGACGGCGCTCAAAAAGGTCGTCTTGCCCGCGTTGTTAGACCCGCTGACAACGCGAATGGCTTGCCGCTCGATCGCGGCTGACGACCATGAGGACGTGATGTGGGCGCCGCGCGCCACGGTGAACTGGGGCGAGATCAGAATGCCGCCGTCGTCCGGGTCGTGCACCTGGCTCACCTCCTTGAGCTGACGTCCCGTCA
>Ga0073928_10003927_pt1 | contig 22680 bp, 25 predicted proteins | sample PaiPotPPA55metaG_FD_76969 | JGI IMG/M metagenome (GOLD analysis project Ga0073928, IMG submission 76969) | Iron sulfur acid spring bacterial and archeal communities from Banff, Canada, to study Microbial Dark Matter (Phase II) - Paint Pots PPA... ...
TATCTCCGCTTCCAGCAAACCGGCCGCGGCGGTGCCGTAGCGTTTCGACCAGCTGCCAAAGCCACCGCTTTGCACTAGACCGGCCACACCGACCGTCCTGCAACCGCCTCCCTGCACATAGCGTCCGGCGCGAGTCGTCACGGCATCGTAGGCATCGGCCCACATCGCACCGGCACCAACCGTGAGTGCCGGTTGCGGCGCCTGCGTGCCTTCGCAGCCGCGCGGAATGAAGGCATCATGCAGCGTCACGCTGTTCATGTGACGGGTCCATACCAGGAGCGAATCCGGGGCATTGGAAGTGCCTTGGTAGCTATGACCGCCGCCCTTCACTACCAGGCGCAAGTGGTGATCGCGCGCGAAATTGACGGCGGCGACGACGTCAGCGGTAGTGCTTGATGCAACTCCCCAAACGCTCGGGAGCGATGTCCAAGCATCGAGCCAACCGCTCGCTTGAGTCAGCGCCGGCTCATCACCGATGTAATAAGGATTGTGGATCTGCCTGAGTGCCGCCGCGCAGGCCCCACCGGCCTGGGAGGTGGGGCAGTTCGCGAAGGGCGACGTGAGCTTCGTTAGGCGGCCACCTACATCCCTCTTCAGCCGATCCCATTCCTCGGAGGAAGGCCAGCCCGGATCTCCAGGCCGCACACGCCGATTCGTGCGCGGTGGCACTGGCTTCGCAGCCGTCGTTGGCGCAAACGGCGCCGCGAAATCACCGAATAGCAGCCCCAGCACTGCAACCATACGGAATAAGGTTCTTCTTCTCATCGATCGATGGAGCATAGGCTTACGAACCCTTGGCCCACGTTCGAGCCATGAATCGACCGGCTGCGCCCGAGAGCACATGGAGGGCTCTAGCGAGGTTCCGAGTCCGAGCGGCTGGAGAACTGAGGCGTGATAAGTAGCGGAGGATCTCTTTTTTGCGGCTCGGGATCAATGCTAGCCAGTTCTTTTTGGCTTGCGGATTCGCCGCAAGCCCCTGTCTAAACCAGACAGGCATCGGATGCTGAGGGCCATTTCTATAGCTCGCGTCGAAGTTGATCTCGGCTCGGACGCGATCCCCCACGGAGGTATGGGACGCTCTGCGAATATCACCGTGCAGGTAGAGATAGAAGTCTCCATTGCCAACCGGCATCATGTTGATGCGCCATTGGCGGTCGGGTTTGCCATTGATGCGTACGAGGACCGGAATCGGCTTGCGCCGGCCCGGCTTGATGGTGTTGGCTCGGACCTCACTGACCAGGATGTACGGATTGCTATTGCGAATCTTTATGACCGCGGTGAATACGGCATTCATGAATACACTTTACGACTGAACTTTGAAACAATGCCAGCTATGCATACGGGAATGTTGAGCGGCGGCCTGTGCGCAACGCCGGGCGCCGGACGGGGCCGTGCCGGGACAGCGTCGCGGCGCGCCGCCGTGCCATGACTGAACGATCACCCGCGGTGCCTGCCGCCGGATCCGGGCAGGTTCGAGCCCCCCGCCTCGACGTGCGGCTCGACGTGCGGCTTGATACCAGTCTCGAAATGCTCCTGGAGCGCGCACCCGCCGCCCAGGTTTCCCGCGTTCTCGCGACCGTGGTGGCAACGGCCGGCTCGACGTACCGCAAGCCGGGCGCGCGCATGCTCATCATGGCCGACGGGAGCTACTTGGGGCTGCTCAGCGGAGGCTGCCTGGAAGCGGATCTCAAGCTTCACGCCCAGGAGGTGATGGACAGCGGCATACCGCGCGCCATCGAGTACGACATGCGCGGCCCCGACGACATCCTTTTCGGCATCGGTGCGGGTTGCGAAGGTGCGATGCGCGTGCTGCTGGAGCCTGCAGGTCCCGGAAGTCCCGCAGCCGCTGCGCTCGCGGCTGCCGGGCGCGCGACTCAAGCGGGCCGGCCGACCTCGCTGGTTTCGGTTCACGAATCCGCAGACGTTCCGCTCGGCACCTATGATGCCGCGCCATCGCTGCCCTCCGTGCTGAGCCACGCCGCTGCGCGATCCCTTGACGAAGGCATGTCGCGCGCCATGGACTGGGAAGAAGGCGGCCGGCGGACGCGGGCATTTGTACAATTCCTCGCACCGCCCCCCCATCTATTGATTTGCGGGGCGGGCCCCGATGCGCAGCCGGTGGTGAGCGCCGCGCGCGCCCTGGGATGGCGAGTGTCGGTCGTCGACCATCGTCCCGCCTACGCGGTGGCAGCGAACTTCCCCGGCGCTGAAGTAAAGCTGTGCGATCCGCGCTCGTTGCGCACCGTCGTCGGCGTCGAGCGCTGCCACGCCGCCGTGGTGATGAGCCATCACCTGCCCTCCGATGCATCGTACTTGCGCGAGCTGGCGCAGGCCGGCGCCCCGGCCTACGTCGGATTGCTGGGTCCCGAGGCGCGGCGCAGCCGGCTCGCGCAAGAATTGGGACCCGTGGCGGAAGAGCTTAGATTCAGAATGCGCGGTCCGGTAGGCATCGACATCGGAGCGGTGACGCCGGAAGGCATCGCGCTCGCCATCGTCAGTCAAATCCACGCGTGGCTGGCCGGTCGGGGCGGCGTCGAACGGTCCATGCTCGCTCAGCCGTCCAAGCTCTAGCGCCTGTCTGACAGGTTCCTAAGAAGCGCGTACAGACATCACGGTTCCTCGTCAAGGGGATGCGTGTTGATGTTGCTTTGGCGTAGACTTCATTTCATCGCGTCCTGGTATTTACCATAAGAATAACGACGACCCAGACGCCCGGGATATCGTAATAATTTCGCGTAAGCGGAGCAGGGAGACAGCCGTGTTCAAATTATTGACGCCTTTGAGTGTGGCCCTGGGCGCTGCACTCCTGTGCGCATGTGGATCGAGCAGCCAGACTTCGACGGTCGCGCCTTCCACTGCGCACGGCACACTGGCGGTGAATCCACCGTTTCGAATTGCCTCGCTGAACGCCGCAACCTTCCAGGCGGAACTCGGCGCAACCGGCACCGGCGCACAACTCTTGCAAATCGCCGGCACCCCTGCGTGCGGCGTGGACTTCTACTATGTCAAGTTCTGGACCGTCGGCGGCGCGGGTGAGGCCACCGAGTCGTCCGGCGCATTGATGGTGCCCACGGGTGCGGCGCCGGCCTGTTCCGGGCCGCGTCCCATCGTGCTGTATGCGCACGGCACGAATACCGACAAGACTCTCAACATCGCCGACATCACCAACACCTCGAATACCGAGGGCGTGCTGATCGCCGCCATGTTCGCTGCGCAGGGTTACATCGTGGTGGCTCCGAACTATGCCGGCTACGACATCTCGACGCTGGGCTATCACCCCTTTCTCAATGCCGAGCAGCAGTCGGGAGAAATGATCGACATTTTGGCGGCGGCGCGCACGGCTCTGCCCAAGACCCTGAGTGCTGCGACCAGCGACGGCGGCAAGCTGTTCATCACCGGCTACTCCGAAGGCGGACATGTGGCGATGGCCACTCAACGCGCGCTCGAGGCGAGCGGCGCGGTTATCACGGGAGCCGCGCCCATGTCCGGACCCTACGCATTGGAAGCGTTTGGCGACGCCATTTTCTTCGGCAGCGTCAATCTCGGGTCGACCGTCTTCTCGCCGCTGCTCAGCACCAGCTACCAGAAAGCCTATGGGAACATCTATGCCGCTCCCGGAGATCTGTACTCCGCGACCTACGTGAGCGGTATCGAAACCTTGCTGCCGAGCGCGACCCCGCTCAACACGCTTTTCGCAAACGGCTTGCTGCCACAGACCGCGTTGTTCGACAGCAGCACGCCGACGGTGCCCGGCAGCGCCGCGCTGACGGCTCTGCTGTCGGTGCCCGGCAGCCCCACCTATCCGATACCGCCCGGTCCGGAAACTCCGCTGTTCGCCGCCGGGTTCGGTTCGCCTTATTTGATCAACAATAGCTATCGCGTGAGCTATGCGCTCGACGCGGCGTCGAACCCCGACGGCGCACTTCCGCCCACGCAACGCGCCGCTCGCGGCCGCCGCGCCGACGCAGCCGTTGCGCCTGGCGTTCTACAAGAATGATCTGCGCAATGGCCCCTGGGCTCCGAATTCCCCCACCCTGTTGTGCGGTGGGTTATTGGATCCGACGGTGTTCTTCCCGGTAAATACCGGCGTCATGGCCACGTTCTGGAGCCAGTTGCCGGCCGGCCTGATCACGGTCCTGGATGTGAACGCCACCCCCGGCGGCCCGTTCGCGGCCTTGCAAACCGGGTTTCAGGAATCCCAAGTGGCGCAACTGGCCTACTACGAATCGGCGGCCGGCGGCAACCTGACGCCGGCTCAGGCACAACAGCTCCTCGTGCAGGGCTATCACGGGGCCGTGGCGCCCTTCTGCACGGCTGCCGCGCGTGCCTTCTTCAGCCAACTCTAAGGGAACCGGCCATGACCACTCTCTCTGTTCGCATACTGTCCGCCGCTCTCGCCACGGCGGCCATGAGTCTATATGGTGCCGCTCCGGCGCTGGCCGACGATGTTCCCGGCAACAGCGCGCGCATCGGCCTTTACTCCGTGTTCTTCCACGTGAAGGCAGACGATCTTTCAGGGCCCTACGTGCCTCCCGGCGCCAACATCGACGCCCAGAACGTGAATACCGTGTATCTGGGATACGTGAGGCGTCTGTCCTCCCACTTCGATGTGGAACTGGCGGTCGGCTACCCACCGCTGCAGAAGACCGAGGGCAAGGGGCCCGCCACTTTGGGCTCGGTACCTTACAATGGACAAGTCATCGCGACGGCCCGTTGGTTGGCGCCGACCGTGCTGTTCGAATACATGTTCTTCGACGAGAATTCCAAGCTGCGTCCTTACATCGGCGCCGGCGTCAATTACACCGCTTTCTATGATCGGAATTCGACCGCGCAGGGCAACGCGGCGAGCGGAGGCCCCACCAAGCTTTCGCTGACCTCGTCGGTGGGACCGGCCGGCACGGCGGGCCTCGCGTATAATATCGGGGGCCGTTGGAATCTGTACGCTTCCTATTCGATCTCCCAGGTGAAAACCAAGCTCAATGCCGATACCGCAGGTGTCATCCGTACCACTCACATCAGTTTCGGGCCGCAGGTCTTTATCGCGTCCGTGGGTTATTCCTTCTAGCCGCGTGCACTCCCATGTCTGAACCCGGATCGCCGCCAACGTATCGGTCCGGTACGCAATCTGTTCCCGCCGGCGGCGCTGCGTCGACGCCGCAGGAACGGGCGGCAGCGCTCGCGTTCCTGCAAAAATTGGCGTCGGAGGTCTCCGAAGGGTCGATCGACTTGCCGTGCTTTCCCGAAGTGGTCATCCGCATCAGCACCGCGTTGGCCGATCCGAAAACCACCTCCGATCATGTGGTCACCATCGTCGGCGCCGAACCGCGCCTCGCGGCGCGCATATTGCAGACCGCGAATTCGGCGGCGTTCAACACGTCGGGCAAGCCCATGATGGATTTGCGGTCCGCCGTCACGCGCCTCGGCCATCAGATGGTGCACGGGACCGCCATGTCCTATGCGATGCACCAGATGAAAAATGAAGCGTCGCTGCGTTCGATCGTACAGCCCATGACCATGTTGTGGAGCAAGAGCATCGCGGTCGCCTCCATCTGCCGGATCGTCGCCCGGCGCACCAAAGTGAATGCGGACGAGGCCTTCCTCACCGGCCTTCTGCACGGAATCGGCAACCTCTACATCATGGCTCGCGCCGCCACCCAGGCGACGGGACTGGGGAGTTCCTGGCTGGACCTACTGGCCGGCTGGCAGGCAGCCATCGGCAAAGCCGTGCTGGAAAGCTGGGGCTTCGCGGAAGAGATGTGCGACGCCGTGGGCGAGCAAGCGGACCATGAACGCCGGTGGAAGCACGAAGCAGCGCTGTCCGATGTGCTGATCGCGAGTCTGGTGCTCGCCGACGCTTTGACAACACCCGAACCGCATGTGGTGGCGACCGGCGGCATCAATGCGTTTCAAACCGTTGGAGTCAAGGCGGAGGACGGCCCCGCCATTCTCACTGAAGCTGAAAAGCAAATCCGCCTGGTGCACGACGCTCTGGCTGCCTGACCGCGGCGGTCGTGCTTTGATCGATCGCCGCGGATCGCGATCAGTACACGCCGTCGGCCGCAGCGCCGCGGGACGCCCCCGTGAACTCCGCGGCCAATTCCTTGGCGGCCTTGACCAAGACCGACGTGTCGACCCCCACTGCGACGAACAAGGCGCCCTGCTCCAAATACTCGTGTGCGAGCTGCCGGTCCGAGGTAAGCGTGCCCGCCGCCTTACCCGCCCCTCTTACCGTCGCGATTCCCTGAAGTATGGCAGCCCGTACCGCCGGATCGGAGGGCTTGCCGAGCAAGCCCATCGACGCCGCCAAATCCGCGGGACCGAAGAAGACTCCGTCGACGCCATCCACCGCGGCAATGCGCTCGAGATGGGTCAATGCATTGACGGACTCCACTTGGACGAATACGCACATTTCGTCGTCGCTGCGGCGTAAATAGTCGTCGACCTGGTTCCATCGCGAGGCGCGTGCCAGGGCGCTGCCGACCCCGCGCACGCCGCGCGTCGGGTAGCGGGTGGCCGCCACCACCTGCCGCGCCTGCTCGGGTGTTTCGACCATGGGAATGATGAGTGTCTGCGCGCCGATATCCAGGTATTGCTTGACCAACTCCGCCGTGGCGTGCACGGGACGCACGATGGGATGGACCGGATACGGCGCCATCGCCTGCAATTGCGGCAGCACGCTGCGCGGATCGTTGGGCGCATGCTCGGCATCGATTACCAGACAATCGAAGCCGACGGTGGCCAACAGCTCGGCGGCGTAGGAATCGGCCAGTCCCACCCACAGCCCGATTTGCGGCTTTCCCTCACGCAACGCGCGCTTGAATCCATTGGTCGGTAGTTCCATCACGAGCCTCTCTAAAGGATCAGACAAAACGCATCGATATGCCGCCGAGCGCGCCATAGTCGGCGTGCAGCACATCGCCGCGCGCGACGTTGGTCGGTCTCGTGAACGAGCCGCCGAGGATGATGTCTCCGGCTCTCAAGGTTTCGCCGTATGGCGCGATCTTGTTGGCCAGCCACGCGACGCCCGCGGCGGGATGATTCAGCACGGCCGCTGCGAGGCCGGTTTCCTCGATCACCGCATTCTTGTAGAGCAGCGCCCCAACCCAGCGCAGATCCACCGCATCGGGCTTGACGGGCTGACCGCCGACGACGATGCCCGCGTTGGCGGCAAAATCCGCGATCGTGTCGAACACCTTGCGCGGCGCCCGGGTGTCGCGGTCGAATTGCTCGATGCGCGCGTCGATGATCTCGAGCGCCGGAGTCACATAGTCGGTGGCTCTCAGAACGTCGAAGAGGGTCACGCCGGGTCCCGTCAACGGCGAGCGCAATACGAACGCCAGTTCCACTTCCACGCGCGGCGCGATGAAGCGTTCGAAGGGTATGTCGCTGCCCGTCGCAAAGAACATATCGTCCATCAGCGGCGCGTAGTCCGGCTCCGTGATCTCCGATGCCTGCTGCATGGCGCGCGACGTGAGACCGATCTTGCGGCCCTTGATGCTGCGGCCGTCGGCCATTTCCAGCCTGACCCATTCGCTTTGAATGGCGTAGCCGTCTTCGATGGTCATGCCGCGATGCTCCAACGAAAACTGGCGCAGCTGGGTCCGGCTCTTGCGCGCGTCGTACAGACGCCGAGCCAGCAGTCGAATGGTTTCGGTGGGCATCATGTTGAATTCTCTCCCGCGCCCGGGCTCCTTATCGTCAGGGTTTCTTGAATCGCGCGTGCAGATTGTTGTGCTTGAGGGTACCGGCTTCGCTGAATTCGTTGAGCTCGAGCGACAGCGCCAGACCCTGCTTCGCAAATTGTTCCGCGAAATGCGCCTTCATGATGTCGAACAGGCCGGTGCAGACCGCTTGTTTGGCGGCGTCGTCGCGGCCCGCGCCGATCTTCAGGACGGCATGCACGAATCCCGCATCGCCGGCCGTCCCGTCGGCTATGCAGTACTCCTCGCACGCAATCGCGCGCACGCGCACGCCGCCGGGCGGAAACACGGCCGCCCCGTCGACGCGCAACCCCGTCATGAATTGCGCGAGCTTGCGGCAAAGCTCGACGAAGCGGCCCGCGTCGCGAAGATTGGCGCTGTATTCCAAGGTCATATGCGACATAGCTTAAGTACCAATGGACATGGTGGCGACGGTGCAGCCCACCGCGAAAATCGGAATGGCGCGGTAATATCGGAGGGATCCTAAGCCTTGCGCCGCCGCCGCGATGCTGATGAAGGTGCGAATCTCGAATCCCCCCTGGCCTGCGTCGCGATAGGTGGCCTCGTCCGTGTACGACAGCATCGCCTGCTTGTCGTTGCTTTGCCAGCGCCGCAGAAATTCCCGGTCCCATGATTCGTTGATCTTTCCGGAGTCCGGTGTCGCCGGCCAGTGCGAAATGCCCCCGGTCCCGACCAGGGCGATGCGTTCCGGCACGAGATCCGCGGCGCGGCGCAAGGCCTCGCCGAGCGTCCATGCGCGATGCAACGGCGTGAGCGGCGGTCCCTGGCAATTGATGTTCACGGGGATGACCGGCAGATCGTAGCGGGGAGTGAGAAAACTCAAGGGCACGATGATCCCATGGTCGAACTTCCACTCCTCCGCATACGAGAGATCCACGGTCTGCATCATTTCGCCGATCAGGCGCCGCGACAGCGGCGCATTGCCGGGAACGGCGGTGCGGGCAACGCCCAGCCACACCGGATCTTCGATCGGTCCTTCGTAGCTCTCCGCTAGCCCCATCGCGAATGCCGGCATGTTGTTCATGAAGAAATTGGCGAAATGCTCGGCGGCGACGATGACCAGGGCATCCGGCTTAGCGGCGGCGAGCTCGGCGGCCATGCCGCGGTACGCACCGTGCAACTCGTCGACGATGGCGCGATCGGCCATATGCGCCCGTCCGGTGATGCCGGGAGCATGGCTGCAGATGCCCGCGAACACGAGGCTCATAGGTCGGCCATTTTCTCGTCCAACCGCGTCGTCATGGCATAGACGCCGGCGCGAACCGGGCCGTGACGGCTGACGCCGGCGCGCATCGCCGCGATGTAGTCGGCCCACGGCATGCCGAGAAAAGCCGCATAGTGCATGAGCAGTTGTCCATTCGCGCCCAAGACGTAGATCAATCCGATATCTCCCGCCTCGAGCGCACCGCGCTCCTCGCCGCTGAGATCGTAGCGGTCGAGGACTCCGGGCAGATCGGCGCGGCACCGCCGCTGCAGATCGCGGTCGCGATTGATGTCGAACAAGAATTTCTGCAATTGATATAGGCTCATGGCTAGTCCAGGCTGCGTCAAGCACCCCAGTGCGGAATGTGGTGCGCGCCCAGGCTCACACAAACGTTCTTGGGCTCGAGGAACACCTCGTAACTCCAGGTGCCGCCTTCACGGCCGACACCGGAGGCCTTCGTGCCGCCGAACGGCTGCCGCAGATCGCGGACGTTCTGGCTGTTCACGAAACACATGCCGGCCTCGATGGCGGCGGCCACGCGGTGCGCCCGCCCGAGATTTTCACTCCAGACGTAGCTGCTCAGTCCATAGGCGATGTCATTCGCCTTGGCGATCGCGTCGGCCTCGTCCGCAAACGGAATCAGGCAGGCCACCGGCCCGAAAATCTCCTCCTGCGCAATACGCATGCGGTTGTCGACATCGGCGAACACCGTGGCCTTGACGAAATTTCCCTGTTTGAGGGACCCGACCAAGGCCGGGGCGTCAACTCCGCCGCACATCAATGTCGCCCCCTCCTTGGGGCCCAGATCGATATAGCGCCGGACCTTTTCCAGGTGATTCGCGCTGATCATGGGCCCGATGATGGTCTTTTCGTCGAGCGGATCGCCGACCACGATGCGCCGCGCACGCTCGGTGAACTTCCCGACAAACTCAGCGTAAATGGATTTCTGCACCAGGATGCGCGAACCCGCGGTACAGCGTTCGCCGTTGTTGGAGAAGATCATGAATACGGCGGCGTCCAGCGCGCGCGGCAGGTCCGCATCCTCGAACACCACAAACGGACTTTTGCCCCCCAATTCCATGGAGAATTTCTTCAGGCCCGCAGCTTTCACGATGCGATTTCCCGTGGCCGTCGAACCGGTGAAGGAAATCGCCCGCACATCGGGGTGCCGGCACAGGGGCTCGCCGGCTTCGGCGCCAAACCCGTGCACGATGTTGAGAACCCCGGCGGGAATTCCAGCCTCCAGGGCCAGTTCGCCCAAACGTGCCGCCGACAGCGGCGACAGCTCGCTCATCTTGAGGACGGCGGTATTGCCGAACGCGAGCGCGGGTGCGACCTTCCAGGTCGAGGTCATGAACGGCACATTCCAGGGCGAGATCAATGCACAGACGCCCACTGGGTGGAACAGCGTGTAGTTGAGGTGCGTCGAGGTGGGATAGGTGTGACCGTCCACCCGCACGCACATTTCCGCGAAGTAGTAGAAATTATCGGCCGAGCGCGGCACCAATTGCTTGGCGGTCTGCGCGATCACCTGGCCCGTGTCCCGCGTTTCCGTCCCGGCGATCTCCGGCACCTGTTTGGCGATCAAGTCGCCGAGCTTGCGCAGCAGCGCCGCCCGCTCATGGGAGGGCCTGCCGGCCCATGCAGGAAAAGCCGCCTTGGCGGCCGCGACGGCGGCGTCGACCTCCCGTTCGCCGCCGCGCGCCACCTCGGCCAGAACTTCCTGGGTGGCGGGATTGATGGTCTCGAAGTAGTCGCTGCTCGGGTGAGCTGCGCCATTGATCAAATGTTGGATCTGCATGCTTCGCCTTTCAACGGCCGAATTCATCATCCGCCGCAATCGTGTTGACCAGTCGGCCGAGGCCGTCGATTTCAGAGGTGACGACGTCACCCGGCATCACATTGACCACCCCCTCCGGCGTACCGGTGAGTATCACGTCGCCCGGCGACAGCGTCATGAACGCGCTGAGATACTCGACCAGGTAGGGAATGTCGAAAATCAGGTCGCGGGTATTGCCGGTCTGGGTCAGATTGCCGTTGACGAATGTTCGCAAGCCGAGGTTCCCCGCATCGGCGACATCGGCCGCGTCCACGAACCAGGGACCCAAGACCGTGGCGCCATCGCGATTCTTGGCGCGCAGGTTGGGGCGATACCAGTTCTCCAAATAATCCCGAACGGCGTAATCGTTGGCGATGCAGTATCCCGCCACATGCGTCAGGGCTTGCGATCGCGCAACCTGCTTGGCCGGGCGCCCGATGACCACCGCCAGCTCGCACTCGTAATGCATGAATGTCACCCCCGACGGCCGACGGGTCACCCCACGATGACCGAGCAAGGTGCCGGGACCTTTGAGAAATACCAAAGGTTCGTCCTGGGCGTTGAATGCCAGCTCCTTGGCGTGATCGGCGTAGTTGAGGCCGAGCGCGATCACCGTGCCGGGTTCGAACGGCGGCAGCCAAACGACGTCCTCGGCGGCGACGACGCGCCCATCGGCGAGCTGCAGATCCTCGTGGCCCGGCGACTGGGACGATTGCGACCGGGGCAGCGGCGCCGGAGTCGCATCATGAATAGCGCCGGCATACGCGACGCGGGCGCGCATCATGCGGCGGCTTCCATGAACGGATTGCGCAGGCTGCCCAAACCGTCGATTTCGATCGTCACGATCCCACCCGAGCTTACGCGCGGCGCGGGTCCCGCGGCACCCAGCGCAAGCACGTCTCCCGGCGCCAAGGTCATGAAATCGGTGACGTCCGCCAGCAATCGTGCCGCCGGGCGGATCAAGTCGGCGGTACTCGCGGTTTGCATCAACGCCCCGTCTAGATAGGTGCGGATGGCCAGCGCGTCAGGATTCGCTACCGCGGCGCGGGCGGTGACCGCGGGTCCCAGCGGGCAGTATCCGTCCCGTGCTTTGAAACGAACGGACGGGCGATGATAGTTGGAATGCGGAATACTCACGTCGGCCACGATGAGATATCCCGCCACGTAATCCAAGGCCCGCGGCTCGGACACCCGGCACGCCGTGCGGCCGATGACCAATCCCAGGCTGGCGCCGACTTCGAGTTCGGAAGTGCCCGCCGGAATCATCACGACACTACCCGACGCCGCCAGGGTATTGCGCGGCTTGATAAAGAGCACAGGAGCATGGGGCGGCGCGTTATACGGAGGCCGGATCACCGCGTCGCCGAGCGCCGCGAGCGCCGAGCGGTGGTTCAACAGGGCGCCGTACACCGCGCCGCTCAATCGATAGGGCGGGACGTCGAACGGTATCGAGAAACAGCCTGCGCCAGCCTGCATCTGTCCATCCATGCGAATTTCGCAATATTCTCTTCTAGCGAGATTCACTAATATATTAGTAATATGCCGCCATGTAAATTACTATGTCAAGACAGCGGGTTGTCGCGGGGAACGATGAATCCTGAATCGGGAAAATTGAGGCACCGCAATCTGCCCCTGCTGCTGTTGCAGGCGCGCGAGCACGTGATCGCCCGTTTCAGGCCCATTCTCAATGCGCACGGCATCACGGAACAGCAATGGCGCATCGTGCGCGCCCTGATCGACACAGGTCCGCTGGAGCCGCGCGAAATCGGCGACCTGTGCCGCATTTCGAGCCCCAGCCTCGCCGGCGTGCTGTCGCGCATGGAAGAACTCGGCTACATCAAGCGCAAGCGCCTCGATCACGATCAGCGCCGGTTGCGCGTGTCGCTCACGTCGCGCAGCCGTACGCTGGCCGCCCGCATGGCCCCGCAGATCGAAGCGACGTACCGCGACATTGAGACGGTGATCGGGGGGGAGTTTTCGATGCGTTTCTACCGGGCACTGGACGAACTGATCGGCGCGCTGTCGGTGCGCGCGCCAAACACACCCGCGGACGAGTAAACTAAAGCTACCGATGGGGCATTGGACGGCAGAGGGGGCATCGGCAATGAGTACTGGAACCGCTTTCCTGAAGAACACCTGGTATGTCGCGGCGTGGTCTCACGAAATTGCCGCGGACGGCATGCTGGCGCGGACCATCACGCGGGTTCCTCTTCTGTTCTGGCGCGACGGCACAGGCAGGGTGGTGGCGCTCGACGATCGCTGCTGCCACCGCGCGGCACCCCTGTCGAAGGGGCGCCGGGAAGGCGACAATATTCGCTGCATGTATCACGGATTGCTGTTCGACAAGACCGGCAAGTGCATAGAGATTCCCTCGCAGAACTTCATCCCGCCGGCCGCCAAAGTGCGCGCCTACCCGGTGGTCGAACGGTTCAAATGGGTGTGGATCTGGATGGGCGACGCGGACAAGGCGGATCACTCGCTGATCCCCGACACGCACACCCTGGACGACGCGGACTGGCGCGGCACACCGGGTTATCTGCACTACGATGCCAACTACCTGCTGATTACCGACAACCTGCTCGACTTTTCCCACCTGTCGTACGTGCACGAAACCACGCTGGGAGGCTCGGCCAAGTACGCCGGCATTCGCCCCAAGGTGACGCGTAACGGGCGCAGTGTGCGGGTGGAACGCTGGCTGATCGATGACGAGCCCGCGCCGTTCTTGCGGAAATTGAAGACCTGGCCGGGCAACGTCGATCGCTGGAATATCTACGATGTAGTCCTCCCCGGGGTCCTGTTGATGGATTCAGGGAGCGCTCCGACCGGCACGGGCGCGCCCCAGGGCGACCGCGTCGACGCGGCGCAATTTTTCGGTTGCCAGGCGGTCACGCCGGAAACGGAGAAGACCTCGCACTATTTCTTTCAACAATCGCACGGATTCGCGCTCGACGATCCGTCGGTCACCGAAAACCTAAGGCAAAGCGTTCTCGCGGGGTTTCAGGAAGATATGGACATCATCCTCGCGCAGCAGCATATCCTCGATCTTGCTCCCGACGCACCCATGCTGGCGATGCGCATGGATACCGCCCTCGCGAGTTTTCGCAGCATGGTGGAAAAGGCGGTTGCCGAGGAGCGCGCCGAATCATGCGCATAGCGGCCTTGCTCAGCGGAATCCTCGTCGGAATCATCGGCGCGATTTTGGGCACGGCGGAGCCCGTGATGGCCGCGGCACCGGCGCCCTCCCCGGCCGCGCCGGCCACCTCGGTTGCGCCGGCCGCCTCCTCCGACTGGCGCGCGACCGTCCGCGATTTCGCGGCCAAGCACTTCAAGAATCCGGCCTGGGGTTATTCGCATTCCGTCCGCGATTACGCGCTCGCGCGCGAATTGGCCGCCGCCGATCACGTGAGTCTCGACGACGATGTGCTGTTCGCGGCCGCCTATCTGCACGACATGGCGGCCTTCAAGCCGTGGGAAAACGAAAAACTCGATCACTCGGACGTGGCCGCCGGCATCGTCGACACCGTCCTCAAGAGCACGGGCTTCCCCATGGCGAAGATTGACGCCGTCCGCGGGGCGATCCGCACCCACATGTACTATCGCGACCCGGTCGGTCCGGAAGCCCTGTACCTCCACGATGCGGATGCCCTCGATTGGCTGGGAGCGATCGGCGTGGCGCGAGTCATGGCACTCGTCGACCCGAACGGCGGAGATCCCGACGGTCCCAAGGCGGTCAAGATGCTCGAAGAGAATCTGAAAGATGTTCCGGCGCGGGTGCTCTCCCCCGCCGGGCGGGCTCGGGTGGCGCCGCGCAAGGCCGAGTTGGAAGGATTTCTCGGGGATTTACGGCGCGAATCGGAGAATCTGCGAACGCTGTAGCTGTCATTTTTTCGGCGCTTCCCGATGGATCGGATCGATCCAATACACCTCTTCCACCCGCTCCGCGGCGTCGATATTGAGGTTGACGACCACTGATTCATTGTCGCTGCGGACCAGCACGCATTCGAGCGGCGTGTCGCTCGAACGGTTGATCTCCTGGTGCGGTACATAGGGCGGCACGAAGATGAAATCGCCGGCATCCGCCTCGGCGACGAACTCCAGCCGTTCGCCCCAACGCATCCGCGCCACGCCGCGCACGACGTAGATGACGCTCTCGAGCGCGCCGTGGTGGTGTGCACCGGTCTTCGCGTTCGGGTGAATGATCACCGTCCCGGCCCAGATCTTCTGCGAACCGCGGGCCGCATTCACGGCCGCGGCGCGCAGCATGCCGGGGGTCTGCGGCGTGTTGCTGTCCAGCCGGTCGCTTTTGATGACTTTGACGCCGTCGACGCGCCAGTCGCGCACATGGGAATTTGACATGATGAACTCCTCGAATCCGCGCACACTAATCCAGTTCGGAGGATGCCCGCAAGAAGCGATCTTTACGGCTAAAGGCGCCGCGTGGGAGTCCGATTCACGGTACGCTGTAGAGCAGGCGCGATATCAGGCGTCCGGCGCTCGGGATCAACACAGGAATGGTAATGGGCTACGTCGAAAGCAATCTCTTGCCAAACGAGCAAATTACCTATCGGGCGAAACTTCACTGGATCATCTTTGCCCTTCCAGCCCTCGTATTCCTGATCGCAATTCTCGTGGCACTGGGCGGCGGCGGCTGGATTGCCGGTAGTGCTGTAGGCATCATCGGCCTTGTCCTCTTCCTCCCGCCTTGGATTAAGTCAAATAGTTCCGAATTTGCCATCACCAATAAGCGCGTCTTGATCAAGGTAGGACTCATCCGCCGGCATTCCCTCGAATTGCTTTTGCAAAAAGTCGAAGGAATCGGCGTGGATCAGAGTGTTCTCGGCCGAATCCTCGGATACGGAACAATTACCGTATCGGGAGTCGGCGGCACCAAGGAGGCATTCCCGATGATCTCGAGTCCCCTGGAATTCCGGCGCCAGGTCCAAGCCAGCCTCGCTTCGTAACAACTGTCTCTTGCTTTTCCGCCATCCCCAATCCCGGGGGATAAGCCTGTGCACAACCTGAGACCTGTCACCCAAACGTCACCGAGTTTCAGCCGTTTGCACTCATCTGCTTAATTTTTGACCACTCCCGGCCCCAAGGTGCAAACTAAGAAGGTAAGGAGGCCGACAAATAATATCCGCATGGACGCCATTCGCTTCACCGAACGAGCAACCAACCCGTTGAATTCTTTCGACCCGGAACGTGCGACCGTCGACCGCCGATAAACAAAGTTCGAACCAAAACAATCAGACGAGGGGGGAGCTAGATCATGAAACTGTTACGCGTTATTTCCTACGTGTGCCTGGCGGCGGCTGTATGCGCCGGCGGGACGGCGGCGGCGAGGGATCGAGACGCAGCTCTGGTACTCGGCGACAGCGTCGCCTTCGCCTATATCGCCTCGGCAGGCCACGAATACATCAATCCCGGCAACTTTCTTGGATTTGCCGACGACCTCGAAGACAAGCTGAGTGTCGAATCGGTGGACGCCGGCTGTCCCGGCGAAACTACTGCCAGCTTCCTGTTGTCCACAGGCGCCGACAACGGCTGCCGGGCCTTCCGCGCGCATTTCCCTCTGCATGTCCCCTATGGCGGCACCCAACTCGAGTTCGCCAAGAAGTACCTGGAACGGCACCGCGATGTGCGCCTCGTCACCATCACGCTGGGCGCAAACGACGGCTTCCTTCTCATAGACGCCTGCGCCAAACAACACGACCCGGCGGCGTGCGTGCGCGCCGGCCTGCCCGCGCTGCTCGCTACGGTGGAAGGCAACATGCAAATCATCCTCGCCGATCTGCGTGCAACGGGATTTGGCGGCGCGATCGTCATCACCAATTACTACGCGCTCGACTACTCCGATGCGGCGGCAGCGGGTCTCACGGCACTGCTCAACGGGGCGATCGCGGCTCCGGCGGCCGCCTACGGAGCGGTGGTGGCCGACCTCTTCACAGCCTTCAAGACTGCGACCGCCGGCCCGACTTTCGGCGGCAAGGCCTGCAACGCGGGTCTGCTGAATGCGAGCGTAGATAACCAGTTTCTGTGCGACGTTCATCCGAGTCAGTCGGGACACCAGCTCATTGCACGAACCATCGCCCACGCTTTCCGGGCAGCGGATGACTGATCGGCGCAGGAAGACCGTGGGGTAATGGATCTCTTGGGCTAGGCCGCGGCGGCGCGGCCTAGCCCGCGAGCGCCTTGATCAACACATCCCAGTAGGTCAATCCATTGTAGAACTCGTTTACCCGGATACGCTCGTTGAGGCCGTGCGCAAATTCTTCGCTCGCCATTATGAAGACGCCACCCACCCCGTAGGTGGGAATCCCCGCATTGCGGAACACGGCCCCGTCGGTTGCATACGCAGCTTGAGTCGGCACCACCGGCGCCCCGGGATCCGATGCCTGAACAGCCTTGGCTACCGCGCTCATGACGTCGGCGCGCATCGGCGAGACACTCGACACGAGCGCCTCGTAGCCCTGCCGCACGTCGACCTTCGGCCCCACCAGTCCCTGCAAAGTCTTTTGCACGTCCGCGGCACTGGTGCCCGGAAAGATCCGGCAGTTGATGGTGGCGGTCGCCGACTGCGGCAGCGCATTTTCCGCGTGGCCGCCAGCGAGCATGGTGGCCACGCACGTGGTCCGGAGCCGGCCGATGAAGGCCGGGTTCTTCGCGATCTCGGCCGCCGCCGCCGCGTTGCCCGGATCGGCTGCGAAACGCGCCATGGCTTCGCCGAGCGGTCCCTGGGTCACGACGCTCGCCGCTTTGAAATCGCCGAGGGTCCACTCATTCCACATCACCGGAAATTGGTAGCGTTGCACCGCCTTCAGCGCGTCGGCGAGTTCATAGATCGCGTTGTCGGGACGAGGCTCGGAACTATGGCCGCCCGGATTGTGAGTGGTCAGGAGATATTCAGCCGAGCTCTTTTCGGCGCCTTGCACATAGAAAATGAGCGGCTTGGCCGTGCCCTCGCTGAGCACACCGCCGCCGCCGTCGCCGTTGAGAGCGAATTCCGCGTCGACCAGGTCCCGATGCGCGGTCACGAGATCCCTTGCCGTCGCCTGCGCGGTTTCCTCATCGCCGCTGAATGCGATGATGAGATCGCGGGTGGGGACGAAGCGTTCCGCTTTGAGCCGCAGGAAGGTCGCGGTCAGCAGCGCCACTTCCTGTTTGACGTCCGATGTGCCGCGGCCGAAGAAGAAGCCGTTCTCCTCGATGAGACGGTAAGGATCTCGCTGCCAGTCGCTGCGTTTCGCGGTGACCACGTCCATGTGGGCCAAGAAGGCGATCGGCCGTCCCCCGCTGCCATTGCCCCGGTAGCGTACGACCAATGATGCGGTCTCGCCCAGCGGCAGGATGTGGATGTCGGCGGCAGGGAAGCCGCCGGCCTTGAGCGTTTCCGCGAGATACTTAGCGACCAGGGGGACATTCGCCTTACCGATCGAGCTTTCGATGCCGACGATGTGGGCAAAAATCTCTCGCGCCTGCGCGCGCACCGCCTCCGGCGCCGCGGCGGGTGCACCGAAGGCGGGAGAGCCGGCGGTGGCCAGGCTCGCCGAGAGTGCCCCGGCGCATAAACATACGCTCAAACTTCGCAATCCCAACATTTTCAGCAACCCCCGTAGCGATTTTTCGACAATAACTGCCAGAATAACCGAAGCCATGAACCCCAGCGTTCGAATTCCCATTTGGACCATCGCCGCCCCGGTGTTTGCGGGAGCCGTACTGCTCGCCGCCGGATTCGGGATCGGAATCGGCGGAATTATCGTCGCTTTCGTCTCGCTGGGTCTTGCCGCGAGCGTCTTCGCCGCAGTCCATCATGCCGAAGTCATCGCCCACCGAGTGGGCGAACCCTATGGCACCCTGGTACTGGCGCTCGCGGTCACTCTGATCGAGGTTGCGCTCATCGTGTCCTTGATGGCCGCGGGTGGGGAGGAAGCGGCGGGCTTGGCGCGCGACACGGTATTCGCGGCCGTCATGATCATTCTGAACGGCATCATCGGCCTGTGTCTGCTCGTGGGCGGCCTCACGCACCGCGAACAGACCTTCAGTCTCGACGGCGTCAGTGCGGCGCTGGTTGCCTTGGCGACCATCGTGATCATGACGTTGGTCTTTCCCAACTACACCGTGACCACTCCCGGGCCGTACTATTCGTCCAGTCAGCTGATACTGATCGCCGTCGTGACGCTCGTGATCTACGGCGCATTCATCTTCACGCAAACCATTGGTCACCGGCAGTACTTTCTGCAGGATGATGAGGCCGAGAAGTCGACGCAGCACACCGCGCGGCCGAGCAACGCGGTAACTGCCTTGAGCTCGCTCCTCCTCCTGATGTGCCTGGCAGCGGTGGTGCTCCTGGCGAAGAAGCTGGCCCCCAGCCTCGAGGCGGCGGTGCTGAAGATGGGAGCCCCGGAAGCGCTGGTCGGAGTGATCATCGCCGGCATCGTGCTGCTTCCGGAAGGGCTGGCCGCGCTGCGGGCGGCGCGCTCGAATCATCTGCAGACCAGTCTCAACCTTGCCCTGGGGTCGGCGCTTGCCAGCATCGGACTGACCATTCCCGCCGTCAGTTTCGTGTCGCTCTATATGAATTCCCGCCTGCGCTTAGGGATCGACGCCAAATCTTCGGTGCTGCTCCTGCTCTCGCTGTTCGTGGCGGTGCTGGTGCTGCGAACCGGGCGCACGATCATCCTCCACGGCGTCGTGTTGCTGACCATTTTTGTCGTTTACCTGTTCACCAGCATCGTGCCGTAGGCCGCGATCACCGCGCCGCGGCTCGCCCTCTTCGCGTAGGCAGGGCTTGGCCGTGCATCAGCTGCGCGCGGCAACCTCGTCGATATGCCTGAGCAGATCCGCAGGATCTTCATAGACGCGGAAGGCGCCGGCGCGTGCCAGTTCCTCTTCCCCGTAGCCGCCGGACAACAACCCCACCCCGAGCCCACGCGCGCGCTGCGCCGCGATCATGTCCCAGATGCTGTCGCCGAGCACCAGCGAGTCGCGAATATCGACGCCGAGGCGGTCGGCCGCCGTGAGAAACAAATCGGGATCGGGCTTGGCGTATTTGACCTGATCGCGCGTGACCACCGGCACCTTGGCCGGATCGACACCGAGCGCGGCGAGATTGTGCCCAGCGGTTTCCATTCGCCCGCTGGTCGCGATTGCCCAGGGCATGCCTTGCGCGGTGAGATAGTCGAGCAACTCGCGCGCACCGGGCAGCGGTTGAACGCTGGCCGATAGCTCGCGGTAGGCCTCGGCATGGCGTACACGAAGTCGCTCCAGACGCTCGGGCGTATTGTCGAACCCGGTCTCGCGCAACAGGATGTTCGCGAACAAACCGCCGCTCATGCCGATCTTGCGATGAATGCGCCACACCGACAGCGGAATGCCTTCCTGATCCAGCGAAGATTTCCATGCGAGCACATGCTGGTACACGCTGTCGATGAGCGTGCCGTCGAGATCGAAAAGAAAAGCTGTCTTGTTGCGTGCCATGCGCCGCGCTCAAGGCCGCCGCATCGGCGCCGCGAGATAGCAGCCGAACTCTTTGACGAAGTCGACCGAGACGCGGGCATGAACGCGGCCCTGACGGTCGAGGAACTCGGCCTCCTCGTCCAGCGGCACGACCGCCCCGTGCCATACGTTGGGGTGCAGGTACAGGCCGCGGCCGCCGTCGCACCAGAAGGTCACGAACTTTTCCGGAGTTACATCGTCTCCCGGCGGCGCCAGCGGAATGACGAAACTCTGCCCGTTGAGGGGATAGAAGAGCTGACCGCCGTCCGGATGATAGTTCGCGCGCCAGATCAGGGCGCGCTCGCGCGATCGATCGCAGGCGCCGGTGGCGGCCTCTTCCGGCCAGTTGCTCCAGCCGAATAGATAGCTGTCGCCCACCGCATTGTTTCGCGCATACAGAGTCTCGCCCTTCCAGCAAAACTCGAACAGCCCCTCGGTGACTCCGCCCTGATCGCCGGAATTGGCGTCGATGGGCCGCCACCCCTGCGCCGGCCAGCGGACGATCTCGATGGGGAAGGTTTTGGGATCATCGACGAGACGGCCAAAGCCTTGCAGACTGGCCTCCGTGGCGAGGACGATGGGAGTTTCATGCGCCCGCCGCACACCCGTGGTCGGCACATAAGCGAATTCCCATTGAGCGATGTCCATGACGGCTCTCATTCCCGCGACTAGTGAGATTATGCCTCGCCGCCGGCGGCCTTGTTGGTCGATTTCCTGCTCCCGCCCGCCGGCGGCCGCGGCACCGACCGGGAGCGCTGCCGGATTCATCCGGTATTGCCGAGCCGCTCCGCCCAAGCCATCGTGCTCACCGGGGTGCGCCGCTGCGGGAAGAGCACTTTGCAGGCGCAGCTGATGCGTGAGCGTACCCAGCCCTTTTATTGCAACCTCGAAGACACCCGGCTCTTCGAGCTTTCGGTTCGAGACTTTCCGACCGTCCTGTCGCTGATCCAGGAGATCGCTCCAAAGGGCGCGGCGATCTTCCTGGATGAAGTGCAGGAAGTGCCCGAGTGGCAGCGCCTCGTGCGCTCACTGCTGGACCGCGGACGGATCGTTTGTATCACCGGTTCCAATGCGTCGCTGCTGGGTCGCGAGCTGGGAGCGAAGCTCACCGGCCGTCATCTGTCCTACGAGGTGTTCCCATTCAGTTACACCGAATACCTCGCCTATAGGCGCCGAAAGCCCGACTCGAGCTCCTTCATGGCGTTCATCGACGACGGCGGCTTCCCGGCATATCTGCGCGAAGGCGACGCCAGAATCCTACAGGAGCTGCTGCGCGACATCGTGCAGCGGGACATCGCCATCCGCCACAAATTGCGCGAAACGCGTCACGTGATGAACCTGGCGCTGTTCCTCCTTGCCAACACCGGCCAGCCTCTGTCCATGCACGGACTCACCAAGTCGTTGGCGATTCCGACCGTAGGGCAAACCTCGCGCTACCTAGGATACCTGGAGGACGCCTACTTGCTTCTCGCCGCGCCCAAATTCAGTCCGTCGTTCAAACAGCGTGTGGTCACTCCGAACAAGTACTACGCCGTCGACAATGGACTACGCCGAGCGAATTCCCCGCAGCTCACGCCCGACGTGGGCCATCGGCTCGAGAATGCTGTCTTCCTCGCCTTGCGGCGCCGTGGAGAATCCGTCACCTATGCCGGCGAAAAGAACTCCTGGGAATGCGACTTCGTTACCGCTTCACAGGTCATCCAGGTGTGCGTCGAACTCACGCCGCAGAATCGCGACCGGGAGATTCGGGGTGTATTGCGCGCCCTGACCCTGCCCGGCAAACGCCGCCCGCTCATCCTGACGCTGGATCAGACAGATCGCTTGACGGTGGACGATACCGTCATCGATATTCAGCCGGCCTGGAAATGGATGGGTATGCCCGCGTGACGCTGCGAGCCCCCAACGATATTGGATTGGAAAAGGCTGGACGACGGCTGCCGGCCGATTCGGTAAGATGAAGCGAGTTTTGACAGCGGGCGACGACCCGACCTGGCGGACGACCGCCGTCCATAGGGGAGCATCGATGAAACACTTCTTGGCAGCCTGGCTCGTACTCGCCTTGGGTTTGGGGGCCGGCAGAGTCGAGGCCGACGGCCAAAAGTTGCGCATCATCAGCTGGGCCGACTACGTCCCCGCCGACCTGATCGCCGCCTTCAAAAAAGAGACGGGCATCGACGTGGAATTGACCCTGTCGAATAACGAAGAAATGATCTCGAAGCTCCGCGCAACGGGGGGCGCCGGCTACGATCTCGCGCAGCCGTCCCAGGATCGCATCGTGGCCGCACAGCGTGAATTCGGCATTTACAAGCCCTTCGATCTCACCAAGCTCAAGCTGGACCAGTTTCAGCCCGAATTTTTGGACATCGTCCGCAAGAACACCACGGTCGACGGCAAGGTGTACGGAGTGCCCTACCTGTGGGGCACCGATGGCCTCGTGGTCA
>Ga0073928_10003929_pt1 | contig 22671 bp, 18 predicted proteins | sample PaiPotPPA55metaG_FD_76969 | JGI IMG/M metagenome (GOLD analysis project Ga0073928, IMG submission 76969) | Iron sulfur acid spring bacterial and archeal communities from Banff, Canada, to study Microbial Dark Matter (Phase II) - Paint Pots PPA... ...
AAACGGACCCCTCACCCCAACCCTCAAATGGAACAACACAAGAGCTGCCCGCTGAGCGGGCTCCCCTTCTGAAGGGGCGAGGAAGCCGACAGCGGTAATGCAGATCCGCCCGCTTCCTCAAGGCTCCCTGACTACGCGGTAAAACCGATGCGCGCCGCCGGCTCCGAGCGGGTCATCGACCGTGGTGGTGGTCCCGCTTGCGGTCAGGCAAGCCACGTCCGTTGCGGATGACCAGGAAAGCGCGAGTGACGACAAGGCCTGAACGCAATAGTTGATGCCGGGCACGGAATTCCAGGTGATCTGGACCTGGTTGCCGACGCGTGCCGCGCTGGCAGTGATGGGCAATTCGGCTCGCACGAAATAAATATCCTCCTCGTTGTTGAAGGTGGCGCTGTAAGCGATGCAAGCCCCTTCGTTCAGGGAAACCATTTGCATGTAATCGCCGATTTTGTCTTGTTGCGGGTAGCCGAGGGACTCGTTGAACTGCGGGCTCAAGGGCCGATTGGGCGCCCACGTCAAGCCGCCATCGGTCGACCAGGAATAGTAAAGCTCGGAGAGGCTGTTATCCGGACTGTGCCGCGTGTCGTTCCAGCAGGCATCGACCCGGCCATTGGGGGCCACGGACAGCGTGCCGAACCAATGATACGCGTTTTGAGTCGCCGAATCGTCGTTAATCCGCAATGGCGTGCTCCAGGTAACGCCCCTGTCCGTGCTGCGGCTGAACATGACGTTGCACGCGTTGCCCGGGTCATTGGTGACGGTGCTGAGCACATACACGTTGCCGCGGGTCGGCCCGCTGGACCGATCGACTGCCACCCACGCCTGGCCGAGCAGGCCGTCGGGATTGATGGCGCCGCTGATGGGCGGGCCGCCCAAATCCACAATCGTTGTCAGGTCAATCGCGGGAGTGTCGGCCGCAAATTGGGCATTGGTCGAACGGTTGAGAACGAAGGGCACGATATCGATGGCCGTCCCGAAGATGTAAAGCTCTCCGCCCGGCCCGACATCGAGCGTGCCGAAGTAAGGCGAGTGCGGCAGTCCGAGCGCCGGCATCCAATTGCCACCGCCATTGGTCGAGCGTGTGAAGAGGTAGTCCTGACTATTGGTGTAGACATTGGCAAACGGACTCCACACTTCATAAATGTTCCCGCGCCCCGGGCCGGGCGTCGTGTCGATCGCCATCCAAGGCTTGTCCCCTCCTTGCGCCGGCCCCGCCGACTGCCAGGTCATTCCGCCGTTCGTCGAACGCAGCAGGTCGCAGGCGAAAGTGTTCGCGTTGGAGATTCCCAGGAAATAAAAAATTCCGCCGGCGTCCGTCGCCAGCACCGGGTCGCTACGGAACGTCCCCGGCTCCAGATCGCCGGGGAAGGTCCAGTTCAAGCCGCCGTTGGTTGTATAGGCGACGCCCGACTGGCGGAAACTGCTATTGGTGGAATCGAACTGCCGCCAGCCTATTGCCATTCGGTTCGGATTCGTCGGATCGATGCACATCGAGGGCTCGTTGGCAGCGTCGCGGGGGATATTCTGGCCCGCGGCGTTGACATTCACCTGGTAGCTTTTTCCGTAGGAGGTCGAAACCGTCGTGGCCCGCGCGTTCTCGAGACCAAGCCCAAACGAGCCGATGCCAAGCGCGAGAGATATGACGGCTTTGGCTTTCGAAACGATGGATGACCGGATGTTTGTCACTCCGGGAATTGCGCCAGGAATTTTGCGATTTCCGGCAGCCCGCATAGGTTGCAAGAGTGAGGACTTCATGAATCGGCTCAGAGTGAGTCTGCCACGAGTGCGGTGAAGTTGCAAGCAATCTATCTCGGCCCGGATTTTCGGGCGCCGCTGGCTCAAGAAACCTGACGGATTTCGCGAAGCGTATGGAGTGCGCGCGGCTTGCCGCCGCTTTCTAACATGCCTCGTTCATCGACAGCGAGAGCAAGCTCCTGCCTGCGGGGCCGCAGCCCCTTCGGTGCGGCGAAGGCCCGCACTCCATACGCTTCGCGCAGTTCGTCCGCAACATTCCTATGCTGCCGACTACACTGGTCGCACCGTGCTGCCGTCTGCCCCGAAAGCGTTCGGGGTTTGAGACAGCAGTCCGGGGGCAGTGCGCTGCGCAAGTTTTTTGGGCGTTCGGAACAAATTAGAGCCTCCTCACGTCGGCTGCTACCATCTAGAATTGCTCCTACTGCGTCGCCTTTGCCGCCTCGATGAGCTCCCAAAATTTTGGGTTCTGCTGCAGGGCCTCGTCCTCCTGCATCTTCAATCCGGAGCGGAACAGGAAATCCTTGAGAGTGTGGCGGCTGAGAATGCGGTGGACCAACAGGCCCAGCTCGTGCCGCTCGAAATAGACGCGATAATCGCCGACGCGGAAGCGGTGCAGAATCCGGCCCGCGCGCTCGAGTTTGCCGAACTCGTCCAATTCGGTTTGCATGACTTGCTGCGGCAGGCCGCGGAACTCGCCAAGGATCTGCAACTGCAATTCCTTGGGCATTCGGGCCAGCTCAGCCGCGCTCGTCGGGTTAAAAATGATTTGAAATGGGCGCATTCTAATTGCCTGAGGGTTGAGGGTTCGCGGCTTTCACGGATCGATGCTTGGGTTTGCGTTTTGTTCGATCTTGCATCCGAACCCCGGCGCAAGCAACTGGATTGCGGCCTGGATTCGAGTACTTGACATTGGCCTACTGGCTGGGAAAGCTGGCTCATGGCGAAAATCGCGATTGTGTATCACTCGACGTACGGCCACACCAAACTGCAGGCCGAGGCTGTTTTCCGCGGCGCGCAAGCACTTCCCTCCGTTGCCGTCCAACTCTACACTACAGACGAAGCGACTCTCCGGCTGGACGAGTTGGACACGGCAGACGCCATCATTTTCGGTTGCCCGACTTATATGGGAAGCATGTCGGCGAGTATGAAGTCCTTCATCGAAGCGGCGGCCAAGAAATGGTTCACGCTCAGTTGGAGGAACAAGGTGGCGGGAGCATTTACCAACTCCAGTTCCTATTCGGGCGACAAACTCAATTCGCTCCTGGGGCTCGTCATCAACGCCATGCAACACGGAATGATTTATGTTGGCCTGGGAATGCTTCCATCGGCAAACCGCCCGGAGGAATTGAGCTCTATCGCCGGCCCAGGGCCGGAGGCGCACAACCGCGTCGGCTCTTTCGTCGGGCCGATGTCCGCGAGTTTCCAGGTTCAGCCGCCCGGCGCGCCCTCCAAAGGCGACCTCGAAACGGCGGAGGCCTATGGCCGCCGGGTTGCGGAGATCACGCTCCAGTTTCTCCGGGGAAAACAAGCCTGAGAGCCAAAAAGGCGAGCATGGTACTGTGGAACCGTTCGGGGACTTGCCCCCGCTTCCTGCCCCAGCCATTCGACTTGCTCCGCCTGCGGTTTTTTTGTCACAGCGGTCGTTTTGCGGCAGGTGGAAGAGAATTACGCAATGCGTCGGATCGCACTCTTCGACGGAAACATAAGAGCCCACGGTGGAAGCGAGTAAGCGCCGCATCGAAATCAACCGTGCATTTTGGCTAATCAACCCCATTTGCTTTCGAGAAGGCGAGCATGGGCAAGAAGGGCTTCGCGACCTGCAGCTCGAACCGGCCGGCATGGCAGAACAACTGCTTTGACGAACACTCGATTCACGATAGAATCCAAGCTAGCCGCACTGCACCGGAACCATGAGATTCGAAGATTACGAGGTAGGAGCTTTTTTTGACGAGATTTTCGATGAAGCCCACAAACCGCGCGCCCTGGCCCGTTCCCTCGTGAAAAACATCGTGGGGTTGCCGGCCGGCGAGTTGCGCAACCGGCAGAAAGCCGCCGAGCGCGCCTTGCTCCAGATGGGGATCACATTCAATGTTTATGGAGAGCGCGCGGGCACAGAAAAAATATTCCCTTTCGATTTGGTTCCGCGCATCGTTGCGGCGACCGAGTGGGCGCGCATCGAAAAGGGACTCAAGCAGCGAATCAAAGCGTTAAATCTTTTCATCGACGATCTTTACCACGACCAGCGCATCCTCAAAGACAAAGTCCTGCCCAGGGAAATCATTCTCTCTTCGAAAGCTTTTCGCAACCAATGCGCGGGGTTCGATCCCCCGCACGGGATATGGTGCCATGTCACCGGCACGGATTTGATCCGGCACAGCGACGGCCACATTTACGTTTTGGAAGACAACTTGCGATGTCCGTCGGGCGTTTCCTACGTGCTCGAAAACCGGCAGATCATGAAAAGTCTGTTTCCGCAGGTATTTGCCGAGTGCCGGATTCGGCCCGTTTCGGGCTACACGAGCCGATTGCGCGACATGCTGGAGTACCTGGCGCCGGAAACTGTGCCGGTCCCGCGCGTGGTCTTGTTGACGCCGGGCATTTACAACTCGGCGTATTTCGAGCATTCGTTCCTCGCGCAGCAAATGGGCATCGAACTGGTCGAAGGACGCGACTTGATCGTGGATGACAGCGTCGTCGTGATGCGGACCACCAAGGGCTTCGAACGCGTGGATGTCATTTATCGCCGCATGGACGATGATTTTCTGGATCCGAAATCGTTCCGCGCCGATTCGATGCTGGGCGTGCCCGGTTTGATGGAAGTTTACAAGGCCGGCCGCGTGGCGCTGGCCAACGCGCCAGGCTCCGGCGTGGCGGACGACAAAGTCGTGTATGCCTACGTGCCGCGCATCGTGAAGTATTATTTGGGCGAGGACATCATCCTGCCGAACGTGCCCACTTATATCTGCGCCGAGGAGAAAGATCTGGCCTACGTGCTCGAACACTTGCCTGAATTGGTGGTTAAGGCCGCCAATGAGTCCGGCGGATACGGAATGCTCATCGGGCCGCATTCGACCAAGGACGAGCAGGACGAGTTTGCCGCTCGGATCAAAGCCGATCCGAGGAACTATATCGCGCAGCCGACGCTCTCGCTCTCGCGCGTCCCGACCATCGTGGACGATCACTTCGAAGGCCGCCACGTGGATTTGCGGCCTTACATTTTGTATGGAAAAGAGATATTCGTGTTGCCCGGAGGCCTGACGCGCGTCGCGCTTAAGAAAGGTTCCCTGGTCGTCAATTCGTCCCAGGGCGGCGGCAGCAAGGACACCTGGGTGCTGGCGGAAAGCGAATTGCCCGAAACCGAATCCGTCCCCGGAACCAGCGCGTCACGGAGCGTCGCGCCGCTGGCCGTCTCCTGACCCATGTTAAGCCGCGTCGCCGAGTCCATCTACTGGATGAGCCGTTATGTCGAGCGCGCCGAGAATGTGGCGCGCTTCATCGACGTGAATTTGCAACTGATGCTCGACAGCTCGTCCAGCCAGCTTGAGCAGCAATGGAAGCCGCTCGTCAGCACGACCGGGGATCACGAGGACTTCGAAAAACGCTACGGCGAGGCCACCCAGCCAAACGTGATCCGATTTTTGACGTTCGATGCGGAGAACGCCAATTCCATCTTATCGTGTCTGCGGGCGGCGCGCGAAAACGCAAGGACGGTGCGGGAAATCATTTCCTCGGAGATGTGGCTCCAATTGAACAAATTTTTTCTCATGGCCGCCTCGGCTGCCGACAACGGGGCCTACCTGGATTCGCAGATCGACCTCTTTGCCGAGGTAAAGAACGCGAGCCACCTCTTCAAGGGGATCACCGACGCGACCATGACTCACGGCGAGGCCTGGCACTTTTGCCGCCTCGGCCGGATGCTCGAGCGGGCGGACAAGACCTCCCGCATCCTCGACGTAAAATATTATATCATTCTGCGCTCGACGTCGGATGTCGGCACCGCGTTCGATGACATTCAGTGGGCGGCAGTGCTGAGGTCGGCCAGCGCGTTCGAAATGTACCGCAAACGCTTTGGCCGGATTTCGCCCAAAGGCGTCGTCGAGTTTCTCCTGCTGGATCGCGATTTTCCGCGCGCGATCCATTTCGGCCTGCTGTGCGCCCGGGACTCGTTGCACGCCATTTCGGGCACGCCTTTGGGGACGTTTCGTTACGCGCCGGAAAAATTATTGGGCCAGCTTTGTTCCGACCTGTCTTACGCCGGCGTGGACGAAATCATTTCCTATGGCCTTCACGAGTACGTGGATGAGTTGCAATCAAAAATGAACCAGGCCGGCAGTGGCATTCATGAAACCTTCTTCGCATTCAAAACGCCCGGCGGCGCGAGGAAGCCGACGCAAGTTCAGACACAATGAACGGCCGCGACCGAACAGATCGTTCCCTCAGCCCGTATTGACGCACCATGTCCATCCACGTTGCCCTTCACCATCGTTCGACTTACAAGTATGACCGGCCGGTTTCGCTCGGGCCTCAAATCGTCCGCCTGCGGCCCGCCCCGCACTCGCGCACGCGCATCCTCAGTTACTCGTTGCGGGTGCGCCCGGACCAGCACTTCGTCAATTGGCAGCAAGACCCGCAGTCGAATTTCCTGGCGCGCCTGGTGTTCCCGGAAAAAGCGGCGTTGTTCGAAGTCGTGGTGGACTTGGTGGCCGAGATGTCCGTGCTCAATCCGTTTGATTTCTTTCTCGAACCCGATGCGGAGCGTTTTCCCTTCGAATACGAACCAGCGATGGATCACGAGCTCGCGCCGTTTCTTCTCAAAGCATCGCCCACGCCCTTGTTCGCCGATTATCTCAGTGCCCTGCGCCGAGAAATTCTCAATGGCAAACCCGCCGGCGGTGAAGCCTCCAAGGCACAAAACGAAAAAAGCAAATCCAAGGAGGGCTGCCCGCGGACCATTGATTTTTTGGTGAGCGTCAACCAGCGGCTTTGCCGCGACGTTCATTATCTCATCCGGATGGAGCCCGGCGTGCAGGCGCCCGAGGAAACCTTGGGGCTCGGCAGCGGTTCGTGCCGGGACTCGGCGTGGTTGTTGTGCCAGCTTTTGCGGAATTTTGGCCTGGCGGCGCGCTTCGTCAGCGGTTACCTGATTCAGCTCGCCGCCGATGTAAAATCCCTCGACGGTCCGAGCGGACCGCTAAAGGATTTCACCGACCTCCACGCCTGGTGCGAAGTCTATCTGCCTGGGGCGGGCTGGGTTGGATTGGATCCCACCAGCGGCTTGATGGCGGACGAGGGCCATATTCCGCTGGCGGCTACCCCGGATCCGCAAGGCGCCGCGCCTGTCTCGGGCTTGGTGGAGGATTGCAAATGTGATTTCGAATACGACATGCGGGTCACGCGCATTTACGAGTCCGCGCGCGTCACCAAACCCTACACTGAACAACAATGGGCCGAAATCGAACAGCTCGGACACAAAGTGGACGAGGCGCTTCGGCGCAATGATTGCCGCCTGACGATGGGAGGCGAGCCGACGTTTGTTTCGGTGGACGACACGGAAGGTGCGGAGTGGAACACACTCGCGCTCGGTCCGCGAAAGCGGCTGCTCGCCGATGATTTGCTCAATCGTCTTCAGCGCCGTTATTCGAAGGGGGCTTTGCTGCATCACGGCCAGGGCAAATGGTATCCCGGCGAGTCCCTGCCCCGCTGGTCCTTCGCCTGTTATTGGCGCAAGGACGGCCATCCGATCTGGGAAAATCAGGCGTTGTTTGCCGACCAGGCGAAAAATTATGGTTTTGCCGAAAAACAGGCCGAGGAGTTTATTCAGGCCCTTTCCCTGCGGCTCGGCTGCGGCAATGAATGGATCCAGCCGGCGTACGAAGACGCTTTTTATTATCTCTGGAAAGAGCGCCGACTGCCCACGAATGTCGATCCCTTGAAATCGAAGCTTAAGAACGAGGAGGACCGGGTGCGCCTGGGGAAGATATTCGAGCAGGGCCTAGATAAGGTAACCGGCTACATATTGCCGCTCCAGCGTCAGTGGGCGCCTGCCGGGCCGTTCTGGTTCAGCGGGCAGTGGTTCCTGCGATCGGAGCGCTGCTACTTGATACCCGGGGATTCGCCGATGGGCCTTCGTCTCCCGCTCGATTCGCTGCCCTGGGTGAAGGCCGGAGATTATCCGTATGCCCACGAGCAGGACCCGCTCGAAGAACGCGCTCCGTTGCCTCCGCGCCCGGAAAAAAACCCGCAAAAATATTTCCCAGCTCAATGGCTGGAGGGACGCGGCGCCCAAGGGAACCGGATGGCAAACAAAGGCCAGCAGATTCGGAGGCAAAGACTGCCATTGCAGCCGCTCCCGCCGGAGTCGGGCCGCGCGCCGGCCCGCGGGGAATCAGCCTCCTGGATTATCCGCTCTGCTCTTTGTCTGGAGCCGCGCCAGGGTAAGCTGCACGTCTTCATGCCGCCGGCGCGCACACTGGAGGATTATCTGGATTGCGTCGCGGCCGTGGAAGACACTGCCGAACTGCTCGAGGTGCCCGTGATGATCGAAGGTTATGCGCCGCCGTTCGACCCGCGCCTCAATGTTTTGAAGGTCACTCCCGATCCCGGCGTTATCGAGGTCAACATGCACCCTACTTCGTCCTGGGACGAGATGGTCAGGCAGACGGAAGGGCTTTATGAAGAGGCGCGGCTGGCCCGGTTAGGGACGGAGAAGTTTATGCTCGATGGGCGCCACACCGGCACCGGCGGCGGCAATCACATCGTTCTGGGCGGACCGAGCCCCGAGGATTCTCCGCTGCTGCGCCGGCCCGACTTGTTGCGCTCGCTAGTCACCTATTGGCAGAATCATCCTTCGCTCTCCTTTCTATTCAGCGGCCTGTTCATCGGGCCGACCAGCCAGAGTCCGCGGGTGGATGAAGCGCGCAACGATTCGCTTTACGAGTTGGAAGTGGCGTTCCGCGAATTGGATCGGCAGTCTGGAGTCACCGCTAAACGCGAATTGGCAGAAGCACCATTTCACGACGGCGCCGGGAGCCGGGAAGAGCGCCATCGTTTCATTCCGCCATGGCTGGTGGACCGAATTTTTCGCAACTTGCTGGTCGATGCCACTGGCAACACGCATCGGTCGGAATTTTGCATCGACAAGCTGTACGCGCCGGAGAGCAGCAGCGGCCGGCTCGGGCTGCTTGAGTTGCGGGCCTTCGAAATGCCGCCACACGCGCGCATGAGCCTCGCCCAGCAACTGCTGCTTCGCGGCCTTGTCGCCCGGTTTTGGGAAAAGCCTTACGCGAACCACCTTGTTCGCTGGGGAACCGACATTCATGACCGCTGGATGCTGCCGCACTTCGTCTGGAGCGATTTCGGGGAAGTGCTCGAAGACCTCAGCGCCAACGGTTATCCGATGAAAGCGGAGTGGTTCCTGCCGCATTTCGAGTTTCGGTTCCCCCAGATCGGCGACCTGGAAACCAAGAACATTCGTTTGGAATTGCGCCAGGCACTCGAACCCTGGCACGTCCTCGGCGAGGAGGCCGCTGCGGGCGGCGCTGTGCGCTACGTCGATTCGTCGGTCGAGCGCCTTGAGGTCAAGCTCCGCGGTCTCGTGGATCGCCGGCATGTCATCACCGTGGGGGGAACGGCCGTTCCGCTCCACCCGACCGGCGCGAACGGCGAATACGTTGCGGGGGTGCGTTACCGCGCCTGGCAACCGCCCAATTGCCTCCACCCAACCATCGGAATCCACGCTCCGCTCGTTTTTGATATTGTGGACACATGGAATGGGCGCAGCATCGGCGGTTGCACCTATCATGTCGCCCATCCTGGAGGACTCAGTTACTCGACGTTGCCGGTCAATGCTTATGAGGCCGAGAGCCGCCGGCTCGGACGGTTCTTCCGCATCGGCCACACGCCGGGACCGGTGCAACCCCGGCACATTTCGTCGAGTCCCTATTTCCCATTCACGCTGGATTTGCGGCGAACGTGAATTGCCAGAAGATTGCCGCCGACCGGCCGGGATGGCAGAGTTCGAGGCATGGAAATCGTTTACATCGAAACGACTGTGGTGAGCTTGCTTGTGGCGAATCTGAGCCAAGACCTGGTGACGGCAGGGCAACAGCAGGCCACGCCGGACTGGTGGAACCAGCGGCGCGCCTTCTTCCGGTGTATAACTTCGGACGAAACGCTGGCAGAGTCCGCGCGGGGCGATGTCGAACAGGCGCGGCTTCGATTGGCGACCCTGGCAGGGATGCCTGCCTTTTCGATCAGTGTGGACGCCGAGAAGATAGCGGCGGACTTCCTGCGCACGGGAGCGCTGCCCGTTGCGGCGCGCTCAGATGCGGTGCATTTGGCGGTTGCCTCCGTCGCACGGGCAGACTATCTGCTGACTTGGAATTGCCGACATTTGGCCAACGCCCAAATCCTGAGGCGCTTGGAGCGCGAGGCCATTCGATACGGGTGGGAACTTCCAACGGTTTGCACCCCGCTGGAACTTATGGCAGAATCAATGTATGGCGACGAATCGAATTCTTGAAGAAATCTGGCGAGTCAAGGACCAACTGGCCCGCGAGGCGGAGTATGATGTCCACCGTCTATGCGAAAACACGCGAAAATGGGCGGCGGAACACCCTCATTCCGGACCCATCATCCATAATGACGAAGAATTTCGACAGTTCCTCGCGCAGCATGAGACCAAACGAACGCCGCCGCCAACCCTGATCTTGGAAGACGAAGCGCCACGCCCTAAACCTGATTGATCTCAGAGTCCGCCAACGCAGCGACATACTCGCCGTCAACTCCGAGTTGGTGGTTTAGGTGCGCATCCCCAAATGATAATCATTCGTTTTCCCGATCACGAAATGGAGCGGCGGGGGCTGGGCTTTCTTGCCGCGCGTTTCCCTGGGAAGAGTTGGGTGACGGGCGAGACGCTGGTGCCCGAGGCTGCTCTGGCCCACCTGGCGCTGGAAGGGATAAAGTTCACTGTTGAAGGGCCTGCCACATATGACCAACTCGCGTCGCTACGAAATCCTGCTACCGCTGAAGTTCATGGTTGAAGCGTGCCCGCCGAAAGCTGCTCCACTACCGTCCGCTGGAACAATATCGAACTCAGCGCGAGCGAGCGTGACGATGTACCGCGTCCTGCTCGAACGCGCTGCCGAGAAAGATCTTGGCGAAATCGATGATCAGCCTCACGTTTTACGCGTCAACCGCGTGCGTCACCGTCGTGAAGTTTATCGTTGAAGACCATCGGCTGGGTTGGTGCAGTTTGTCATAGTGCCGTTCTAAAATGTCAGATCCCAAACCACCCGGCATTGACGCAGCGGATTCCCAAACACAATCCAACGGGCTGTTCGCGGATTATTCTCCGATTCCCGGCGTTTACGATGAAATGCTCGTCGCGCCGGGCAACCCGCGCCCTCATTGGCTGCCGTTGGATCAGGCTCTGGGCCGGCTGGGCCGCGACGAACTTCAATCGAGAAGCGATACCGCGCAGCAGTTCCTGCGCGAAAACGGCGTTACTTACAACGTCTACAGCGACGCGCAAGGCTTCGAGCGGACCTGGGGACTGGACCCGCTGCCTCTGCTGATCTCGCACGAGGAATGGAGCCGTCTCGAGGCCGGGCTGATTCAGCGCACGCACTTGCTCAGCGTCATTCTCGGCGACCTCTACGATGGCCAGCGTCTGCTGCACGAGCAGCATCTGCCGCCCGCCCTCGTTTTCGCGAATCCCGCTTTTCTGCGTCCCTGTTGCGGTATCCAGCCGTTGCGCAATATTCGCATTTTTCTCCATGCGGTCGACCTGACGCGCGGTCCGGACGGCCAATGGTGGGTGCTGGCCGACCGCACGCAGGCGCCGTCCGGCGCGGGGTATGCCGTGGTCAACCGCATCGCGCTTTCGCGCGTGTTTCCCGACGAATTCCGCGATTGCCGCGTGCAAAGGCTGGCCGCGTTTTTCCAAGTGGCGCGTGACACGTTGCGAAGGCTCGCGCCGACAAACCGGGACAATCCCAACGTCGTGCTGCTGACTCCCGGGGAGTACAACGAGACTTATTTCGAACACGCCTACCTGGCGCGTTACCTCGGCCTGCCGCTGGTCGAAGGCGGCGATCTGACCGTGCGCGACCGGCGCGTGTACATCAAAACGCTGCAAGGCTTGCGCCCGGTGGACGTCATCCTGCGGCGGTTGGACGATAGCTTCTGCGATCCGCTGGAGTTGCGCGGGGACTCGATCCTAGGCGTACCCGGCCTTGTGGAGGCGGCGCGAGCCGGCCAGGTGGCGGTCGCCAATCCGCTCGGCTCCGGCCTGGTCGAGACGCCTGCGCTGCTCGCTTTTCTGCCGGTCCTTTGCAAGCATTTGCTCGGGGAAGAACTGAAGCTGCCATCGGTGGCGACGTGGTGGTGCGGCCAGAAGCGCGAAAGGGAGTACGTTGCCGAACATTTGCAGGAACTCGTAATCAAGCGCGCCTTCCCAAGCGCCTCGAATGAGCCGTTTTTCGGGCGGGCGATGGACGCGGAGCAACGCGAAGCCTTGCTGGCCGAAGTGGCCGCCTGGCCGCAGGGATTCGTTGGCCAGCAGGAACTGGCGCTTTCGACCGCGCCTGCCTGGTGCCGGGACCGGGTCGCGCCGCGGCCCATGGTCTTGCGCGTTTTCGTTTGCGCGACCGGCGACGGCTACCACGTCATGCCGGGGGGCCTGACTCGCGTTTCGCTTGACGAGGACGACCGGGTGGTTTCCACCCAGAGCGGAGGGTCCAGCAAGGACACCTGGGTGCTGACCGATGGCCCGGTCAGCACGCTGACGCTGCTCAAGCCGCCGGCGCCGGTCATCCGCATCGAACGGCGCGCCTCCGAGGTGCCGAGCCGCATCGCCGACAATCTCTTCTGGCTGGGCCGCTACACCGAACGGCTCGAAGACACCATCCGGCTGCTGCGCGTCGCGGTGGCGCGGTTGGCGGGCGAAAGCGTCGCGGAAGCTCCTCCGGAACTGGCGGCGCTCATGCAAATGCTCGCGTTGCTCGATCTGGTGCCCGCGTCCGCCGCGGACCACATTTCCATTGCCAGGGCGGAAAAGCATTTGTTGCTGTTGATTTACCAGGCCAGCCGCTTTGGCAGCGTGCGCGAAGTCCTCAATCGGCTCCGACACAACGCCTTCGTCGTTCGCGACCGTTTCACGGCCGATACCTGGCGCATTTTCAATCGATTGCAAATGGATGCCCGCGTCCGGCCCGGGCGCATCCCGGTCACCGAATCACTGGCGCTGCTCAACACGCTCATCCTCGATCTGGCGGCGTTCAACGGCATGGCGATGGAAAATATGACGCGCGGCCATGGCTGGCTTTTCCTCGAGATCGGCCGCCGCCTCGAACGCTCGCTGCACCTGCTCACCGTCCTGCGCGCCGCGTTGCGCGTGGATCCGGCTGGCCAATTTCTCCTCGAACCCATGCTGGAAATCGCCGACAGCGTGATGACTTATCGCCGCAGTTATTATGCGCGGCCCCAGTTGAGCGGCGTGCTCGATTTGATTCTCATGGACAACACCAATCCGCGCTCGCTCGCTTTTCAACTCGACGCGCTTGCCGGCCATGCAGCCGAATTGCCCGCGACGAGCGAATCTCCGGCTCCGCGGAGCACACCGAAGCTGCTTAAGCAGGCCACCCGGCGCCTGCGCGCCGCAAACCTGCGGGCCTCCCCCAAAAACGCGGCGAGCCAGGTCTCGCCCGAGCTGGACGCCTTGCTCGGCGGCTTGCTCGATGACCTGCGCGCCGCCTCCGACGCCGTGACGGTCCATTACTTCACTCACGCCGAAGGGGTGCAGCTTCAGCCGCAACAAGATTCACTTCCATGAATTACGAAATCCGGCACATCACCTCCTATGGGTATGAATACGACGTTTCTCTCTCGCATCATGTGGCTCATTTGACTCCGCGTGAGACGCTGGGACAGCACTGTGTCGAACACCGCCTCGAAGCGGTTCCCCGAATGAGCACCCACAGCACCCACGTTGACCACTTCGGAAACCTCACCAACTTTCTCACTGTCGAAGGGCCCCATCGCCAGCTCGGAATCGTGGCCTGGAGCCGGGTCGAACTCTTCCCGCCGGAGCGCCTGATGCCGGAAAGCTCGGCGCCGTGGGAGACTATCCGCGATCTGCACGGCTCTGACTCGCCGAATGCGCCAATGGAATCAGCCGAGTTCGTCTTCGGTTCGCCTTTGGCTCCAAGCCGCGCGGATCTGGCCGAATACGCCCGGCCCGCGTTTCCGGCCACGAGGCCAATCCTGGCAGGGGCCATCGACCTCTGCCGCCAAATCCATGCGGACTTCAAGTTCGATGGGCACGCCACCACGGTAATGACCACCGTGCAGGATTTTTTCAAGACGCGGCGCGGCGTGTGCCAGGATTTCGCCCAATTGATGGTGGCCTGCCTGCGTTCGCTCGGCTTGCCGGCGCGGTATGTCAGCGGTTATCTCGAAACCTTGCCCCCTCCAGGCAAGACCAAGCTCGTGGGCAGCGATGCTTCCCATGCCTGGGCCTCGCTCTGGTGCGGCGACGATGGCTGGGCGGACATCGACCCTACCAACAACGTCATCCCCTCCGATCACCACATCACCACCGCCTGGGGCCGCGATTATTCGGATGTCGCGCCCGTGAGCGGCATGCTTGTGGGCGGCGGCAGACATAAACTCACCGTATCAGTTGACGTGAAGCGCATGGATGCACCGCCGGCTGAAGGCACCGTTGCGGAAGCTGGGCCATCGCCAGTCACTCAACCACCTTCGCCTTGGTGAATGAGCAGGGAATAGCACCGATGGTAGCGCGTACGGGAATCGAACCCGTCTTTCAGCCTTGAGAGGGCCGTGTCCTAACCGATAGACGAACGCGCCGCCCCATATCTGCATTATGCTAACCGGCAACCGCCGCTTGTCAACGCAGGAGCGCTCTTCCCCGTTCCTCATACTCATTTCCATTACCAGTCCAGCCGCCTGGCATAAAAGCCTCGCGGGAATGGTTGAAATTACCTGCCGGAGGCAGGAAGCTTCCAGTGGATTCGGTTCATTGTGAAAAGACGTGTCCTCATCGTCGCGGCGGCCACCGCCCTCATTGCACTAGCAATAGTACTGCTGGTCTTACAGGACCGCAGGCACGCCGCTCGATCCAGTTACCAGGGGAAGTCGATAAAAGATTGGGCGCTGGCGGCCTACTGGCACGATGCGCATGCGGAATCGGTTTTGACGGACCTCGGCTCGAACGCGGTTCCTGAATTAACAAATTTGTTGGAATCGCAGGACCCATGGTGGGGCCGGCAAACCTGGCATTGGGCCATGTTTTTCCGACCCTCGTGGAGGATGAGTGTGCTGCAAAAGACGCCTCCGCTCACGGCGTCGAGGACCCGCGAAGCCGCCGCGCACGCGCTGACAATACTCGCGCCGGAAGCCGCCGCTGCCGCGCCGGCCCTCGGGCGGGCTTTGCGGGATCGCGAGCGCCGCGTCGGTTGGGAAGCGGCCACGGCGCTCTCGCGCATCGGCGCGCCCGCGCTGCCGTTTCTGACGAATGCTTTGGAAGACCCCAATCCCGAAGCGCGACACGCCGCGGCTTATGCTTTGGGAGAAATGGGGCCGGATGCCGCGGGCGCGGTTCCATTTCTCGAAAGCTTGCTCCAGGACACGAACCGGGACGTGCGCGTCTCGGTCGCCTATAGTCTCTCAATTATTGGCACTCCGTTGTCCGCTTTGGATCGGAACATTCCGCCCGAGCAAGCGCAGTCGCGCAAGGCGGCGCGCAAAATTCGGCTGATGCGCGATAGAACTCTCCGCGGCGACGTGCGCGCTCTGTGCAAGCTTGCTCAGGCGCCGGACCCCGCGGCGCGGCGGCAGGCCATCGAAACATTGGCCGCGATTCACGTGGCGAGCGCCGAAGCGATTGATACTTTGGCGGGCGGACTCGCAGATCCCAACGTGGAAGTTCGCGCGGCGGCGGCCCGGGCGCTGAGCGGCATGGGCCCGCGGTGTCAGGCCGCAATGCCGGCCCTGGTCGCCAGTCTCCGGGATACTTCGGCAGAGGTTCGTGAATGGGCCGCGCGGGCGCTCGGCGCGCTCGGTACCGAGGCGCAAACCGCAATTCCCGAACTTAGCAAATTGGAGCGGGATCGTGAAAGCTCCGTGCAAGCTGCCGCGAAAGAAGCTCTGGCGAAAATAACATCGTCAGCGCCCGCGACGGTCCAGAAGTAAATAGGGTTTGGTGCAAACCGAAGCGACGCCAGAGCCTGACGGATTTCGCGTAGCGTTTGGAGTGCGCGCGGCTTGCCGGCTTGCCGCGCCATAGCGCAAAGCGCGACGGCTGGCGCTTTCGAGCGCGCCATCCCCATTCGATGGCAATGGCAAGCTCAAGCATTCCAAACGCTTCGCGCCCCGACTGCTGCAATCACCGGCCCGCGCTCCTGCGCGCCAGGACGACGACGTGGCCGGGGGCAACGGTCTTCGCGCCATATCCTCGTTGCACGCGCACGATGAACCCAAGACGCCGCAGCATCTCGGGAAATTGGCCCTTCTGAAAAATCTTCGCAGCGTGAATTTCGTCCGAACGACGGTAGAGGGAACCGACGCGCCGGAAGGTGGTAATCTCGCGGGTCAGCGTGTGGCGGGAACGATCCTCGATCTTGTTAACGAGCACGACCCAATCGGTTCCGGTCCGAAATACCATTCCCGAGCGCGTGCCGGCACCGAGGGATTCCAGAACGTCGAAAACGAAAACGCCACCCGGGCGGAGTGCCTCGTACGCGCGGGTGAACAATTTGTCGAGCCTGGACAAAGTGTTCGAGGAGTCGAAGAGATAGTTCAGGCATTCCCCGGTGCACGTGATGGCATCGCATTTCGGAAGCGGAGAATCGAAAAGCGATCCCAATCCGAAAGTGGCGGTCGGCGCGCGCTTCCGCGCCAGCTTGAGCATCGAAGGAGAGATGTCGATGCCCAAAACACGGTAGCCGGCGGCGACAAGAATCTCCGCCAACACTCCCGTGCCGCAGCCAATATCGACGACCAGTCCGTCTCTTATTCCATGCCGCCGGAAAATCCGCAGGAGTTCGCGTCCCGCCGTCCTTGCAAAGACGGTGAATCCGTTGTCGTGGACGTACGCGAGATCGTCGCTGTAGGAATGTGACTTTTTGGATGCAATGGTCAAGCTGTCAATCAACAACAAACCGTCAGGAAACCGTTAGGAAGCGTTGGCAAACCGTTAGAATTGGCCAGCCCGGAGCTATCATTGGGGTGCCTGCTGGGCACCCGGATCGGGGGAGGGCTGTGGCGTCTGGCCGCCCAGGTAGGGATGCTGAGGCATCCGCGGCAAGTGGGCGCCCTGCTGCTGCAACATCTGGTTTTTGAGCCGGTTGGCCTCGTACAAGGCGACGTTCTCCTCAGGGGTGCGCTGGGCGGCCGCGGCCAAGGCCTCGGCGGAATCTACAGCGTTGCCATTGGCTCCAGCCGGTTGGGCGTTGGCCTGGCCGAGCAATCCGCCGAGCGTGGTCGAGGCTTCGGTTGGGCCACCGGACATGGCCACACCGGCGGTGGAGCCGTACGAGGAAACTCCGGCGCCCGATTGGGCGGACGGCTGGGACGCTGAAGGAGTGACTGAACCGGGCAAACGCAGGGTGCGCTGCGGCAGGGTCCGAACCGCGCCGAAGGGGCTGCCCGGAGGCGGCTGAACCGCTCCTGGGGCAGGTGCGCTGTTGGCCGGCAGTGAACTTGTCAGCTTCACGCCGTCTTTGTCGAATGTCAGATTCGTGATGGTGCCGTAATCGTCGACCCTCACCATCCCCGCCTTTTCATCGATGGCGAGCACTTCGATGTTGCCGTCGCGCTGGCCTTCGCTGAGCATGTAAAACTGTTCCTTGGCCGGCTCGCCTTTGGCCGGAGGTGGCGTGCCTTTCAGGAGCGCGCGTTTGCCCCCCAGGATGGTGGTGATGCCCGTCAGCGTGAGCTTGGGCGGCGGCGGATCATTCGAGGGTGGTGGTGGCGGTGGCGGCGGATTCCTCAATGAGAAGACGTTGCGGTCCACGATGCCCTGGTACGGGTTGTCCGAGAGCACGGCAGGCGTGAGGATGGCCTTCGCAGTGGCGCAAAACAAAAAAGCACCCGCCACGCCCGTCAAAACCTTTTCAGCCTGCGTCATTCGTTTCTAATATAGCTTTCCAACGGAAAAACACCAGTCGAAAGTGAAAGTTGCGGGAAGAATGAAAGGCATGGGACGAGTGGGAAGAATGGGACAGGTCAGGGAGCCGGGCTTGGGAAACGCCTGCTAATGCTTTGATTCGGTTTGATTCAGTCTGATTGACCCTGATTGAGGGCTGGTTGGGCATGCTCTCTCCCCCATCCGGAGTTCGCCTCGGGTAAATTTCTGGGCGGTATTAAGCGGGATTTGGCGGTATCAGGCGGTGTTAAGCGGTATCCAGCGATATTGCGAAAGCCCGACGCACCCGGTACGGTCCGCTACCTGAGTTCGGATTCTGACCTTCTATCGGATTTCAGCCCCGAAAACTTTCGGGGCTACCCCCCCATTACCCCCGTACAGACCGTTAACCCGTTAGGACCCCAATAAACATTGGTCCGAATTGACTTTCAAACCGTTAACCCCCTGATTTTATCGTTAAAGATCGACCTTTTTGCGAAAAAATATGCGAAATCCTTAGGAAATTCGCTATGTCAATCAACAACAAACCGTTAGGAAACCGTTAGGAACCGTCAGATCTGGCCGGTGCCTCGGTGGAGATCAATGCCGATACGCTCCTCGTTTGGTGTGGCGGCGGAAGATGGCCAGTACCGCTGCACCGAGGCCGGCCACCGCGAACGTAGTCGGCTCAGGAATCCAGATTTCGCCCCAGGCATTCTCGTTCCCCACAGCCGCCCAGGTAGAGCCGTCGCCCCCGCCGCCGAGGATGGACGGAAACCCAATACTGGTCCCTGGAGTCATGGTAAAGATATAATCGTTACCGAAATAGGAACCGCCCGCTAATGAGGATTGTGGCGTGGCATACGCACTGTCCCAAATGAATAATTGAAAGTAGTCGGCCGTGCCGCCGGGAAAAGCGGTAGTGACGTGGGCCATCGGAATGAAGCCGGCGGGCAGGCCGGAGCCGCCCGGGGGATCGATAAGCTCACTGAATTGAAGGGTCATCGTGCCGGAGGATGTGCCGCCGTAAAGGCCGACCTCGATACTAATGCCGCTGGGAAGCGGACCTGTCGTGGGCACAGGGAACACCGGGACAATGGTTCCGTTCACCACATTGAGGACGACCGGCGAGCCGGAGTCGTTTTGGAGGGTCAGTTTGCCTTGGGCGAAGGCCATTACGGAGGCGGCGCACAGTGCCAAAACCAGTAGTTTTGTTTTCATGGCCTTTGCTGTTCGCTCGCTGACTTGCGGCGGCCGAAGATCAACAAGGCTGCGGCGCCCAGACCGGCCAGCGCGAGCGTAGAGGGCTCAGGCGTGAAGGGCCAAGGATTCTCGTTACCCACAGCCGCCCAGGTAGAGCCGCCGCCGCTGGTGATGGACGGATACACAATGCTGGTCCCTGGCGTCATGGTAAAGATATTATCATCGCCGAAATAAGAGCCGGCCGCTTCTGCAGAGAATGGCGTGGGATACGCACTGTCCCACATGAACAGTCGAAAGAAATCCGCCGTTCCGCCGGGAAAAGTCGTGATGAAGTGCACCGCCGTAAAGATGCCAGCGGGCTGCCCGGTGCCGCCCACAGGATTGATGGGTTCACTGTACTGAAGCGTCATCGTGCTGGAGGAGGTCCCGCCAAAAAGGCCGATGTCCAGCACGACGCCGCTCGGCAGCGGGCCGGTGGTGCTGACCGCCTGGCCTCTAACACCAGCATCCGCCGCCTCAACAAAAAAGAGAGTGACCAGGGAGCCGCCATCGTTTTGCAACGAAACCTTGCCTTGGGCGAAGGCCGCTAAGGAGGCGGCGCACAGAAATAAAATCAGGAGTCTGGTTTTCATTATGTTCGCAGAGCGCCCGCCGACTTGCAGCGGCGGAAGATCGCCAGCGCTGCGGCGCCCAGCAGGCCCAATGCAAAAGCACTTGGCTCGGGACCCGCAAGAATGAACGGACTTTCATTTCCCACTGCTGCCCAGGTTGTGTTGCCACCGTTATTGATACCTGGAAAACCAATGCTGCTGCCGGGCGTCATGGTGAAAATGTTATCCGAAGCAGCATAACTATCGCCGGCAAACGACGCGGCAGGGCTGGGGTAGGCGCTATTCCAAACCCAGACTTGAAAATAAGCGAGGGAACCGCCGGGGATGCCTGTCAAAATGACGTGCGTAGCGGGGTAAGCGCCCGCAGGGAGACCGGTGCCGCCGGGAGGATTCAGCAAGACATCCGTCTGCAAGGTCAGCAAGGTGGACGAAGTGCCCGCATAAAGACCCACCTCCAGCACAATGCCGCTGGGCAGCGGACCGGTGGTGCTTACTGGCTGACCGGCTACCGCCTCATCTGCCGCCAAAACCCAAACTGGAGGGCCGAGAGTGATCAGGGAGCCGCCGTCCATTTGCAGACTGACCTTTCCTTGAGAGAAGACGGCCATTGGGGCAGTCAATAATAAGAGAACCAATAGTCTCGTTTTCATAACGATTTCCCGGTTTGCCGAACCATACCGGATAACACGGCCTCGAAAACTGGAACCAATGGATTTTGACTGGCTCGCGCAAGAGAAGTCAAGGAAAAAATCGAGGGAAATATGGATGAAAAACGAACCGCTAATTCCGAATATCCAGCGCCAAGCACCTCAAGTGCGTACAGCGCGCGTTGAAGGAAAATGACTTGAGAGAATTCGCGGCGCCGCATAGGAAGGAATAAATTAGAGTCTCCTTACGTCGTCTGCTACAATACTTGAACGAGTTCTTTGCGCAGCGGCGCGGAAATGCAAGAGTCGCAAGCTGTTGGCGTACAATGATTTGCCGGTGTGTTACTTGGAAGATGCGCCCGCCTGGCCTATTAATTCGCCTCTCGATACGGCCTGCGCTGGCGGTAGAGTTCCAGCAATTCTGCGTTGCGAGCTGCCACCGTCTCCTGATTGGCGGCTTTGGCCAGATCGCGGGCCCGTCCGGCCATTTGCACGGCGTCATCGAACCGGCCTGCCTCGGCGTATGCAGCGGCCAGTGTGCCCATGAAGACTGGCTGCTTCCATTCGGTCAATTGGCACGCCTGCTCCGCCAGTTCCACGGCGCGCGCGCCGTTGCGCACCCGGTCATCCGGGTCCGTGGCCAGCAACCAGGCGAAGTTGTTCAGTGCGTTCGTAAATTGCGGACGCATTTCGATGGCCGTGGCATAAAGAGGCGCCGCTTGCCGGCTCTGCCCTAGGAGACTATATAATTCGGCCAGCCCGTAATTACTGGTTGGATTGTCCAAAATGTATTTGGCGTGATGATCTTCCAGTTCGTGGAAAAGCTGCTTTGCCTCGCCGATGCGGCCCTGCTCCTTGAGCAGCGCGGCTTTCATCAGCAATGCGTTCGGCCCTGGACTCGCGCGCAGGACTTCGTCGAGCGTCGCGTCGGCCTCGGCCAGTCGACCTGCATCCAAATAGGAGAGCACCAATCGCGCTTTGCCCGGCAGGCCGACCTCCGCGCCCACGGAGGCTTCGAGATACGGCACGGCTTCCTGCATTTTTCCTTGCATCTGGAGAACAGATCCCACCAGGTACTCGGCCTTGGGATACCTGGGCGCAATCTGGAGTACGTGCTCCGCATTTGTCAGCGCAGCTTCGATGAGTCCCTGCTGCAGGTCCAGGTTTGCCACGCTCGACAAGGCCACATAATTGTCGCGGGTCACACGCATTGCGTGCGTGAACAGAGCCCGGGTGTCCTCCCAAACGGCCACCTGCCGATGCGCTGTCACCGCCAAGGCTGCGATCCCGGCAGTCGCGAAACCTGCCGCCGCTAATCGCCATCGCGGCCAATGCAGGGCCAACGCTCCCAACCCCCAGGCAATCGAAATGAAAATGCCGATTGAAGGCAGATAGGTGTAACGGTCAGCACGGGCCTGCAGTCCCACTTGCACCAACCCGATGACAGGAACCAGCATGCCCAGAAACCAGCACCAGCCGACGAGTAAAAAGGGCCAGCTCCGCGCCAGGACGAGTCCGGCCGTGGTCGCGGCAACTATCGCCGTGCCCGCTGCGAGGATTCGAACGGTGGATAAATCAGGCGGGTAAGGATAGAATGCTGCCAGACTTACCGGCCAATAAATTTGTCGCAGGTACTCGATGCAGGTAACCATTGCGTTCCCGAGCCGGTGGCTGAACGGCAGGTCACCTGGATTCATCATCGCCTCGTTTTGCACGACCAACGTAACTGCACATGAAACGATGCTCAGTGCAAAGAACGGAACCTTTTCCAGAAGAAGGTTTTTGATTCTTGACTGTTGATTTTTGATTTCCAAGCGCTGGAGCGGCCAGTAATCCAATAGCAGAAGGACAAACGGAGTCGTGACAAGCATTGGCTTGCTCATCAGACCGCAGGCGAAGAAAAACAGCGACAAGGCGTAGAAGCGTGGAGCGTTCGAGCGTGGGAGCGTGCAGCGTACGGCCATGGAATCTATGCCCTCCGGCGACACTGCGTGGTCACTCTCTATCGTTTCCTCGCGCCTTTTCACGTACTCGACGTAACATATTACCGTGAGGAGGAAGAAGAACGCGCTGAGCACATCCTTGCGCTCGGCGATCCATGCGACGGACTCGACGTGCAAGGGATGCACCGCAAAAAGCGCCGCCACAAGGGCGCTACGCCAAACGGTGGAAGTTGCCCGTTTGAGCAGGAGAAAGAGCAGGACAGTATTGGCGGTGTGGATGAGTAGGTTGGTGAGATGGTGCCAGCCCGGTCTCAGGCCGAAAAGCTGAGCGTCGAGCATGTGTGACAGCCAGGTGAGGGGATGCC
>Ga0073928_10003931_pt1 | contig 22666 bp, 21 predicted proteins | sample PaiPotPPA55metaG_FD_76969 | JGI IMG/M metagenome (GOLD analysis project Ga0073928, IMG submission 76969) | Iron sulfur acid spring bacterial and archeal communities from Banff, Canada, to study Microbial Dark Matter (Phase II) - Paint Pots PPA... ...
CGTCATCTGGGCGCACTTCCTGGGCCGCGGCATCATCGAGCCGGTGGACGACGTGCGCATCAGCAACCCGGCGGTCAACCCGGAATTGCTCGATGCGCTGGCGGCAAAACTCATCGGTTACGATTACGATTTCAAGAAACTCGTGCGCGACATCTGCACGTCGCGGACCTACCAGCTCAGCACGATTCCCAACGAGTTGAACTCGGTCGATGACCACAACTTCAGCAAAGCGTCCATCCGCCGGATTCGCGCCGAGGTCCTGCTGGATTGCATCAGCGAAGTCACGGGGACGCAGGACAAATTCAACGGCTTGCCGCGCGGCGCGCGGGCGGTGGAAATCGCCGACGGCAATACCGGAAATTATTTTTTGAAGACGTTCGGCCGGGCCACGCGCACGACGGTTTGCACGTGCGAAGTGAAGATCGATCCGAACCTCTCGCAGGCGCTGGACTTGCTCAACGGCGAACTGGTCCAAAACAAAATCGAACAAGGCGGGGTGGTGAAAACGCTGCTCAAGCAGGGCAAGACGCGAGAGCAGGTGATCGAGAATTTGTATCTGCGCTGCTTCGCCCGCAAGCCCACGAACGAGGAATTAGCCAAGCTCGACAAATTCTTCGACGCTGACGCGAAGCCCGAGCAGGTCCTCAATGACGTATTCTGGTCGCTGCTCAACGCCAAAGAGTTTGTGTTTAACCATTGAAAGCGTGCTATAAAATTAGTTTCCGGGTAGCACAGGCGACCCGCCTGTTCTGTCCGGCGACTCGCCGGACGGAATGGCGTCGACGCGGCATAACTCTTAAAACTGCCTTTGCTCTATGGGGCTCTCCCCAATTCCGGTCGGCGGGTCGCCGACCGGAGCGGGCGAGTCGCCCGCGCTACCCATTCTTCAGGCGCGCTTCCAGTCGAAGTTGGATCGGCAGCGTACTTGTGGCCGCCTGTTTTGCCGCTTTGGCGACGGCATCGCGCGCCCAGGACAGAGCCACTTACCAGGACGATGTGTTGCCACTCATCGAGGCGAACTGTTCGAAGTGCCACAATGCGGACAAGAAAAAGGCGGACCTGGATCTGACCAGCTACGCGGACGCGCTCAAGGGCAGCGGCTCCGGCGTCATCGTGGCCTCGGGCAGCCCCGATTCGAGCAAATTGTGGAAGGCCCTCACGCACGCCGAAGAGCCGTTCATGCCGCCCAACCGTCCGAAGCTGCCGGACAAGGAACTCGACGTTTTCAGAAAATGGATCGCCGGCGGCTTGCTCGAAACGGCCGGCGGCAAAGCGGTCGTCACGGCCAACGCATCGATGGACCTCGCGCTCGTCACGGAAACAGTCGGCAAGCCCGACGGCCCGCCGCCGATGCCCGCGAATTCGCCGCTGATGCCGGTCCTTCACACCTTACGGATGAATCCGGTGACAGGCCTGGCCGCCAGTCCCTGGGCGCCGCTGCTTGCCGTGGCTGGACAAAAGCAATTGCTCTTGTTCGAAGCCGACACGCTCGCGCTCATCGGCATACTGCCCTTTACCGAAGGCCAGCCCTACGATGTGAAGTTCAGCCGCAACGGCCAGCTCGTGCTCGCCAGCGGCGGGCGCGGCGCCAGTTCGGGCCGAGTGTTGGTGTGGGACGTCGTCACGGGCAAGCGCGTCATGACTCTCGGCGACGATTATGACACCGTGCTCGCGGCGGACATCCGTCCCGATCAATCCCAAGTGGCGCTGGGCGGACCGAGCCGTTTGGTAAAAATCTGGTCCACCAAAACCGGCGAGTTGCAGCACAAGATCAAAAAGCATACCGAATGGGTCACCGCCGTGGCTTTCAGTCCCAACGGCCAGATGCTGGCCACTGCCGACCGCAACGGCGGCATCAGCCTTTGGGACCCGGACAATGCGCAGGAGCTCTTCACGCTGGCCGGCCACAAATCCGGCGTCACCGCTTTGAGCTGGCGCGGCGATTCGAAGTTTCTGGCTTCGTCGAGCGAGGACGGCACGGTCAAGCTCTGGGACGCGCAGGAAGGCCGGCAGGCCAAGAGTTGGACGGCGCACGGCCCTGGCGCACTCTGCGTGAGTTACGCGCACGATGGCCGCTTGGTTTCTTGCGGACGCGACAACGCGGTCACGCTGTGGAACGGCAACGGCGGCAAAGTGCGCAACCTGGATACCGGTGGCGATCTCCCGTTACGCGTGGCTTTCAGTTCGGATGGCAAACGGATTTTCGCCTCGGGCTTCTCGGGCCGCGTCGTGGCCTGGACAGCGGCCGATGGCAAGCGAGTGGGTGAGGCGACTTCGAATCCGCTCGTGTTGGCCGAGCAAGTCGCAGCCAAAAGGCCATAGCCAGCCAGCAGGCCTGATAGAACGGATACGAAAGCATCGAGTCGAATTTTGCGCGCGTTTCTGTTTTCGTATGTTTGCGGAGGCGGTCCTTCCGGGACTTCTCGCAAAGAAGGCGTAACGCCTTCGGGATAATCTTGAGCCAATCCCGGCCGACTCAATACACGACGAGCGAACGGACGGGGCAGCCTTTGAGCTTGTCGCGGCCATGGAGGAAGCTGAGCTCGATGAGGAAGGAAATTTCCAGGATGTCGGCGCCAAGGCGTTGGACGAGGGCGGCGGCGGCGGCGGCGGTGCCGCCGGTGGCCAGGAGATCGTCGATGAGCAGCACGCGGCTGCCGGGCTTGAGGGCGTCCACATGGACGGCAACCGAGGCCGAGCCGTATTCGAGGTCGTATTCCTGCTCGTGAGTTTGGAAGGGGAGCTTGCCTTTTTTGCGAATCGGGACGAAGCCGGCTTCGAGCTTGAGTGCGGCGGCGGCGGCGAAAATGAATCCGCGCGCATCGATGCCGACCACGGCGTCAATCGTGCCTGGCCGGAAACTGTCCGTGAGCAAATCGATGCAGCCGGCCAGGAGGCGCGCGTCGGCCAACACGGGAGTGATGTCTTTGAATTGAATTCCGGGTTTGGGAAAGTCCGGAATATTGCGGATGGCGCGTTCGATTTCCGAACGCGTCGGGGGGTTCTCGATCATGGGTGGTTTTTAGGATTCAGTCAGGTTCGGAATTCACTTTTTGGTGGCTTCCATCTTCTCGATCATCTTGCGGAGTTTGCGCAGGGCGATGTTCTGAATTTGACGCACGCGCTCGCGCGTCACGCCGAATTTCTCGCCGACTTCTTCCAGGGTTTTCTGCGGGCCGCCGTCCAGCCCAAAACGCGCGCGCAAGATGGTTGCCTCGCGAGGATCCAGCGTTTTGACCATTTCCTGGAGCATCCGAGTCACGGTCTTCTCTTCCAACTGCTCGTAGGGCGTGTCCGCGCTCTCATCCTGGACCACTTGGGCAAAATGGTTCGAGTTCTCGTCGCCGATGGGGGCGTCGAGCGAGGCGGGCCGGATCGCGGCCATGCGCATTTGGGCCACGCGCGAAGCGGTCGTTCCCAACTCCTCGCCGAGCTCCTCGTCGGTCGGCTCGCGGCCCAGCTCTTCCTGCAGCCGCATGGAAGTCCGCCGCATCTTCGAAATCTTGTCCACCAGATGCACCGGCAACCGAATCGTCTTTGATTGGTTGGCCAGCGCGCGTTTGATGGACTGCTTGATCCACCAGGAACCGTACGTGGAAAGTTTGCCGCCCTTGGCCGGGTCGAACCGCTCGACGGCCTTCATCAGGCCAATATTGCCTTCGCTGATCAAGTCCAGCAGAGGCAAGCCGATGCCTTCGTAGTCGCGGGCGATCTTCACCACCAGGCGCAAGTTGGCCTTGATCATCTGCTCGCGCGCCTTCTTATCGCCCTTCTTGATGCGGGCCGCCAACTCGATTTCTTCCGCCGGCGTGAGCAGTTTGACCTGACCGATTTCGCGCAAGTAAAGCTTGATGGCCGTGTCGCCGTCGTAAGCAGAACGCTCCCGCGCCCGCGGCGCAGCCGTATCTTCTGTTTCCGCCCGCGCTTCGACTGCGACAATACCGTCCAACTCTGCGGGCTTCACGGAATCCGCCGCTGCCGGCGCCGCCGGCTCGGCTTGCCGCTCTGCGGCCGAGGCTTCGCTCCGGCGCGCGGGGGGACGTGCGGGAGAAAGTTTTGGCGAGCTCGACACCCGCGAAACCTTCGCTCGCGGCGGGCGTTGACGGCTCTTGCGGCGAGCGTCTTTGCGTTTCTTGACGGGAGCAACCATAAACCGATTAAAAATGGGGTTCTCGGGCGCGCCTTGGCAACTTAATTCAATTATCGGGATCTTCTGCATGGTCGTTGCCAAGTACCAGATTGCGCTTTCTGCGGGTATGGGTTGTGTCACCCAACACCGCACCATCTGCACTTTGGCCAAACGTCATGAATCGATCCACATATGTCCGACGAACCAGCAGATTCTTTTCTTCACGACCATTGTCACACTCACAAGTGAGACACCCAAATTCGCCCGCCGTTCGAATTAGCCGGTTTTGTGCCACGCCAGCGGAACTCAGAGGCACCGGGCCAGCTCAATGCCGACTCAGGTACTGCAGAGGGACCACGGGGCAGTCTCGCGAAACACGGGTAGCGCAGGTTGCCCAACCGGCAGTCTGTCCAGACGTTGGACGCGTTCGCCGGTTTGGCAACCTGCGACACGGCAGCCCCGAAAGTTCGGGGTTCACTTGGCAGTCTGCGTTACTTCCTGGCACCTCAAATCTCGAGGACTTTTTCGCAATGGGTGAGATTTCGTGGATTATTATTTGTCACGAGCGCGACGTCTTCCAAACGGACTCCGCCCAATCCGGGATAGTACAACCCCGGCTCGACGGTCACGACTTGTCCGAGCTTTAATTTCCCCGCCGAATGCGGTCCCGTCCGCGGCGGCTCGTGGATGTCCAAACCCAGGCCGTGGCCAGTGCCATGGAAGAAACCCTGCATCCGGCCGCGATGTTTGCCGGTGCGATAGCCCTGGCTTACGAAGAACTCGTTCACCGTCCGATGCACCTCGGCCGTCGGAACTCCCGGGCGCATTTTGTCGAAGGCCAGCCGCTGGCCTTGCTGCACCGTGGCGTAAAGTTTGCGGACGGCCTCGCTCGCCCGGCCCCGGACGACGGTCCGCGTGAGGTCGCCGAAGTAGCCGGTTTTTTGCGAGCGCGGAAAAATATCCAGGATGATCGGCTCGTTGGCGCGCAACGGTCCGTGTCCCCGTTCGTGCGGATCACAAGCCTGTTCGCCGCCGGCGACGATCGTATGCGCCGCCAGGCCGCCGGTTTGCGCAATCGTCGTGTCGATGACAGCCCGCAGCCCCTCGGAGGTCAGCGGAGTTCCCTGGAAGAGCAAACGTCCGGCCGGGCCGGCCTTGGCCGAACGCAGCACCTGCATGGCCGCGGCCATGGCGCCCTCGGTGATCCGCATCGCCGCGCTAATTTTTCGGACCTCGTCCGGAGACTTCGCCTCGCGTTGGGCAAAAAAGGTGTCCGGCTTCGGCTTGACTCGGACCCCGAGCCGCTCCAGCTCAGCGGCCAGGCCGAGCGGGAAATTGGCCGGAACCGTCACGCGCCTGACCTTTTTCGCGCGCAGGATGGAGTGAATCGCGCAGCCCAGGCCGGGTTGCTTCACGCCGCGCGCGCGCGCTTCCTTTTGGTAACGGCTCAAGGGAAGTGCGCGGCAGTGCGGCGCTTGTTTGCGCGCCCGGTCGATTTCCAAATCGCTCATCACTACGTAACTGCGGCCCTGGATGCGCAAGTAGATGAAAGGATCGGGCACGAACATCCCGACCGCGTAGAACATGTTTGCGTCCCGCTCGCTGTCGGCCACGATGAGCAAATTTTCCTGGTCCTGCATATCAAACTCCAAATAACCGATCCCCTGCGTCCCCGAGGCCCGGCAAAATATAGCCGCGCTGGTTGAGTTTCCGATCGATGGCGGCCGTGAAGATCGGCAGCTTTGGGTACCGCGAGCGAACGCGGCGAATCCCTTCCGGCGCCGCCACCAGATTTACCATTCGCACGCAGCGGGCGTCCAGTTCGGTCAGCAAGTCCATGGCGGCCACCGTGCTGCCGCCAGTGGCCAGCATCGGATCAATCAAAATCACTTCCGAACGGCTCAAATCGGCAGGCAGACTTTTATGATAAAACGTGGCGCGCAGGGTGGTCTCCTCCCGTTTCAATCCGATGAAGCCCACGCGGGCATGTGGTATCAATTGGAGAATGGAGTCCAGCATTCCCAGGCCCGCGCGCAGAACAGGCACTAGGACGACTTCGCGTTTGAGCCGGAAGCCGCGGGCGGCCGCCAATGGGGTTCTCACTGGCACGGGCCGCAATGCGAACGAGCGAGTTGCCTCATAAAGCATCAGCGCGGCAACTTCGCTGAGGACGCGGCGGAATTCCTGCGGTTCGGTCCGCTGGTCCCGCAGCCGGGTAAGACTATGCTGCACCAGCGGGTGCTTGATGACCGTGACCCCCTTCACTCAGTGCAGGAAGGTGGGTGACAGGAAATAGAGCTGGCCCGCCTGGAGTTTGGGGAAGTCCATTCCCAGATCGACTTTGATCGACCTGCTCTCGGCGCGGCCACTCTGGCCGAACAACCGGAAGAAGTCGGAAATATCGTAACGCTGCTGATACTGGACCTGATTGGCGGTGGAGATGCCCGCGATGGTCTTGGCGCGCTCGACCGCGTCCTGGTAGGTGCCCAATTGATCGACGAAGCCCAGCTTGTAGGCCTCCGTACCCGAAAGCACCCGTCCATCGGCGTAGTCCGTCCAGTCCGGAATCAACGCGCGGCCCTGGTCGCCATTCTTTTTGTGCGCCTGCTCGCGGCCATTGGCCACGACGCCCTTGAATTTTCCGTACGTCTCGTCGATCAGCGACTGCACCATCTCTTTCTCCTCGGGCAAAATCTGGTCTGGCTCGCGCTCTCCACTCAGCATGTCCTTGAATTTACCACTTTTGTACACTTCGGGCAACACGCCGACCTTGTCCATCAGACCGCGATAATTCCAAGTGTGCATAATCACGCCAATGCTGCCGGTGATCGTCAAATCATTGGCGACGATCCATCGGCACGGCACCGAGACATAATATCCGCCCGACGCGGCCAAATCGCCCATCGAGACCACGACCGGCTTGGAAGATTTCTTTTGGAAATCAGCGAGCTCGCGATTGATTTCGTCGGAGGCAAGCACTTCGCCCCCGGGAGAATCCACCTTCAAAATCACGGCCTTCACTTGGTCGTCGTCTTCCGCATGTTTGAGCTGCGCCTTGATGACATCCACCATGTTGAAGCCGGACTGGTCGATGACGCGGCTGGTGATGACGCCGTTGATCTCCAGAACCGCGATTTTGTTGTTGGCGCCGGCGTCTTCGACGACGATCTCCTCGAGCCTCGGACCCGCGGTGCGCGCCCCGTACCGGGCGCCTTTGCCGTGCATGATGTTGCTGGCGTAGTTGCGAATGTTGTAAAGCCCGCTGATGGCCAGCAATGCCAGGAGTATGATGGCGAAAACCATCCAGCCCCGGCCGCGACGCGGGGCAGGAGAAGGCGGAAGCGAAATCATGGGCGGCGGAGCCGCGACAGGCGGCGGCGGGATCGGTGGCGGCGCCGGCGGCGTATACGGCGGCTGGGCGGTGTTCTCATCCATATAGCCGCAAGCTAGTCCAACACCCTCGATGCGGCAAGTGGATTACATCGGCACCATTTCTGCTTGCTTCCACGCGGGATTCACTGTCGCCCTCGCCTGATCTCATTTGGGGGCGTTTGCGCCCTTTGGCTGATTCTTATGCGAAAGAAAGTTTTGATAGTGGATGACAATGGCGAGTATCTGGCGCTGCTGCGATTGAGCTTCAAGGCGGCGGGTTTCTCGATTGCCACGGCCACCAATGGCATCGACGCCCTCAAGAAGGCGCGCTCGGTGTCGCCGGATGCGATTCTCCTGGACCTCGTGCTGCCGGAGTTGGACGGGTTCGCCGTATGCGAGACTTTGCGCAGAGATTCCACCACGTCGTCGATTCCAATCGTGATCCTGACGGGTCTGGCCAGCGAGTTCAGCCGGCTGGCCGGATTGGAATGCGGCGCCAGCGCCTACTTCACGAAACCGGTCGGTCCGCAAAGCTTGGTTTCGGCCGTGCAGGACTTGCTCGGTAAGCCTCCATCACTTCCGCGCCCCGGCAAACACACGAAAGGGGAATCGTCACCCGCAAGAAGGTTGGAAGCCAGCAACCTGGCTTGATTCCCGGTACTTTCGGAATCGCGGCCGTCATCGCAGGTTCTCACCCTCGCCTGAAAACTCGGGCGCCGCCTGTTGGCCCAATTCGGAACGGACCTGTGAACCATTACAAAGGATTACCCCGCTCACCTTTCGGTGAGCGGGGTAACGCACCTCGCGTTTTCCACCCATCCCCACGTGCTTGCTTCGTCTTCTAACTGCCTTTTCCCCGAAGCAGGCCCTGCCATCCCTCTTAGGTGTTGCCTCCCGGATTTGTCACCACAACTTGCAGCGTGTGGCCGCGAATCCGGATTGATCCTTGCAGAATCAACAGGCTCCCGTTCCGATCGCCGGAGCCCGTAACCGATACGTTCAATTCGCCAAAATTGCTCAGAGTAGCGTTTTCGAAGAAGTTCTCGGTCGCCAGGCCGTTGACGTTGAAATGGACGTTCAGCGGCGCCGTGCCATCTTGCAACACGAACTGTTCGATGCTGTAAGAGCTGCTGGAGGATCTTCCTGTTCGGGTGTTCGAAAAGGAATTGAACACCGAGCCGCTCAATGGCTGGAACGAGAAAAAGCTCGAGACATCGACGAAGTTCGTCCCGTCCTCGACTTGCACGCCGGGCGTTCCGTTGGGCAGGGGCGTCACCACCACCAGTGTTGCCGCCGATGAAAAGGTATTGCCCGTGGCCGTGCCGATGGCGTTGATGATTTCCCCCGAGCCGAGTGTGGTCACGTTGGCCGGGGTGATGACGTAGTTTCCATTGGTCGTGGTGGTGCCTTGTTTGAGGCCGAACAATTGGATGTTCAACGTTTGCACCAAGTTGGTCTGGAGAGTCTGAGCTTGCGTTGTTGCCATGGTGAACAAGCCGACGATTGCGATGAGTATTATTGTCTGCTTCATTTTGACTTTCTGTTTTGTTTCTAGTTCGCCGTTGTTCCTCCCACGTCCATCGTTGCCATAATAGGCTTGCAGTTTCTGTGCCATCGGTGCCACGGCTGGTTCGGAAATGAGTCACTATCGCAATCTGGCCGTCCCGCTTTTGAACAGTGGCGAAGTGCGGCCGCTTTTGCGGCGGCTGCCTGTCCTGTTTCGAATGGACTGTCCACGGAGAAGACAGAAGCGCGGCTGAATGCCGAGAGGATCCTCAGAATTCGAAAAATTGGGAGCGGAGGATCCCGTCAATCAATGCGGCGCCGAAGCCGGACCAAAGAACGCCGGGGCGCTAATCAAGACTCGGACCAGACTGTCCAATTGGGACCGGGTATGCTCGCTCGAAATGACGAATCGATAATAGCCGCTCGCGGGACCGCCAGGATACCTGATGAAGGGGGGGTAGATGCCCGCCGCAAGGAGCTTGCGCTTCAGTTGCTCAGCCTCTCGATCGCCGGTGGGGCGCAGCGCAAGAATCGGCCCCGGCGTCTCGGGCATAGTCAAACCGGCTTGGCGCAAAGCGGTTTTGACATAGCCGGCATTCTGGAACAGTCGCCGGCGCAGACTTTTGTCCTTCGTCAGTATCTTGATGGAAGTCAGCGCGGCGTTGGCCAGAGGCAGCGGCAACGGCGTGCTGCCCACGAAAAGTCGGCTGCGATCCAAAATGCGCTGGCGCAATCGGGCCGTGCTCAGAATGGCTCCCCCATAAGCGCCGAAGGCTTTGCTCAAAGTGATAGTTTGGATAATCCGCCCCCGGTCCACACCCGCGTGTTCCAAAGCACCTTTGCCCGTCCGACCCAGCACTCCCGTGCCATGCGCGTCATCCACGATGATGACCGCATCCCTGGGGAGAACCTTTCGATAAGCCGCCAGCGGCGCGGCTGAGCCGTCGCGTGAGAACATGCCATCCGTCAACAGCGCGAGATTCGCTCCCGGACCGCAGCGGCGGACCGCGCTCGCCAATTGATCCGGATTTCGCGAATCGAATTCCAGCATCGGACAATCGAGAAGCTGCGCGGCATCCGCCAGCGAAGGATGCGAGCCTTTGTCCAGCAGCGCGTGCGAAACATTCCCAGCCATCGCTTGCGCCACCACCAGGTTGGTCATGTAGCCGCTCGAAACCAGCAGCGCATCCTCCGCGCCGAAAAAATCGGCGAGGCTTCGTTCCAATTGGCGGTACAGAACGTGGTTGCCTGTCGTCATCCGCGAGGCTGCCACATTCAACCCATATTTTTTGATCCCTGCCGCCGCCGCGGCCAACACGCTTGGGTGACTGGAGAGCCGGAAATAATCGCAGCCCGAAAAATACGAGAGCTTGCGATTCTGCAAGCGAACGTATGTCCGCTCTAATTGCTGCAAGGGTTCCGGCTCATTCATGGCCGCTTAGGATGATGCGTGAGCCGACCCATATCGTTTTAGAGAGTGGTCGGTTCCCCGAACAGAAATGGGTTTCATGTGGTTCGGGGATGCATGATGCGGAGATTATCGCATTGGGGACGTCAATCCCCTGACTAAGGGACTGACTGATTCCCAAATCGTCTGCCGCAGATTTTCGACGGTCCCGGTTGCATCGAAAGGGCGGAGGCGTTGTGGTTCGGCGGCGGCCAGTGCCTGATAGCCTTTCGCCACGCGTTCGAAAAACGCGCGGTCCCCTTCCTCCATTCGGGCGCGCATGAAGGGCATCGTGGCTTGCCGCGCCAGGCGCCGCTCCTCGCTCATGCGATGGGGCACGAGCAACAGCAGCGTCAGGTCTGGCCGCGTCGGACCCACCGCGGCGTCGATGATGGCCTTGACCAGTTGCAAATCGAGTTGCCGGCCATAGCCCTGGTAGGCCGTCGTCGAATCATAGAAACGGTCGCACAACACAACCTGACCACGGCTCAGCGCGGGACGGATCACTTCGCGCACCAACTGCGCGCGGCTCGCGTTCATCAGGAGCAACTCCGCCTCGGCGGTCATCGCGTGATTGGCGGCGCTATGTTTGAGCGTGTGGCGAATTTCCTCGCCGATGGGCGTGCCCCCCGGCTCGCGCAGTGTGCGCACCGCAAGGCCCTGCGACCGCAATTCTTCCGCCAGCAACGAAATCTGCGTCGATTTGCCGCTGCCCTCCGTTCCCTCGAACGAAATGAAAACTCCTTTCATGGGTTTGTTCAGACGCGTTTCAACCGCGGTCCCTTCGGTGTGTCCTCGATGATCCAGCCTTTGGATTTCAATTCGTCGCGCAACGCGTCGGCGCGCTTGAAATCCTTGCTTGCGCGCGCGCCCTGGCGCGCTTCGAGCAGCGCAAGGATCTCCGCTGGCGCCTCTGCTTCCGCCGCGGCAGCCACGCCCAGCACCGTATCCACTTTTTCCCAGGCCGCCAATGCAGCCGCCGCCTCGGCGGCCTGCATCGAGTCGTCCGCCAATTGACGGTTGGTGTCCCGCACCCAAGCGAAAACCGCTCCCCAGGCGCCGGAGACATTCAAGTCCTCGTCCAGCGCTTGCGAAAAACGTTCCAGCAAAGCCGGCTGGCCGGAGGGCGTGGCATTGCGCCCCAACACGCGCAGTTTTCCAAGGCATTCGTCGATGCGCATTAGCGAGGCGCGCGCGCCCTGCAAATTTTCCAGGGTAAAATTAAACGTCTCGCGGTAATGCGCCTGGAGCAGCAGCCAGCGAATCTCGCGTCCGCTGAATCCCTTGCCCAGCAAATCGCGCAGCGTGAAAAAATTGCCGAGCGACTTGCTCATTTTTTTGCCCTCGACGAGGAGGTGCGCGCCGTGCAGCCAATACTTCACGAAGGGCTGGCCGGGGGGCTGCACGCCCGCGCCTTCGCTCTGCGCGATTTCGTCCTCGTGATGCGGAAACACCAAGTCCTCGCCGCCCAGGTGCAAATCGAAGCTCGGCCCCAGCAGCTTCATGCTCATGGCGCTGCACTCGATGTGCCAGCCGGGACGCCCCTCTCCCCACGGGCTGGGCCAGAACACCGCGCCGTCCTCCGGGGTGCGCGCTTTCCAGAGCGCGAAATCGGCCGCCGCTTCCTTGGCGTACTCATCGCTCGCCACGCGCTCGCCGGTCCGCATCTCGTCGAAGTTCAGCTTCACCAACTGACCGTACTGCCCGCCCCCGGCGCGATATTTCTCGATGCTGAAATAGACCGAGCCGTCCGGGGCGCGGTACGCCAGGCCGCGCGCCATCAGCTTCTCGATGAGCGCGATGATTTCCGGAATGTGCTCGGTGGCGCGGGGCATCCGGTGAGGCGGACGGCAATTGAGCGTTTTCATGTCCTCGAGGAACGCCGCCTCGTATTTTCCCGTGAACTCGCGCAAATCCGTCTTGGCCGCGCGCACGCCCTGGATGATTTTGTCGTCCACGTCGGTGATGTTCATCACGTGCGTCACGGCGTAGCCCTTGAATTCCAGGTACCGCCGCACGAGGTCGCCCAGCACGAACGTGCGCCAATTGCCGATGTGGGCAAAGTCATAGACCGTCGGCCCGCAGCAGTACACGCCCGCTTTCCGGCCCGCGGGATCCAGCGGCACAAACTTCTGCAACGAGCGCGACAGTGTGTTGAATAGTTTCAGACCCATTTCACAACGCGCGCAAGACTAGTACTGCGGCCGCGAATTGTCGATACCCGTCCGAACGCGCTGGACGAGACTCCGATTTATCTTTTCCTGCGCAGCGACGCGAACTCGCGCAAGCTGCTTCCCCTTCCACGCGCCGGACGCGCTTGGGATCGGTTCCTGGAAATTCGAAACTTTGACTGGCTTTGACCGGCGTTGATCCAACGGTGCCTTCGCGGAAGCGTGGCCCTGGGAAAAACTTCTATGCCGGTATTAAGCGGTATTAACCGGTATCAGGCGGTATTGCATGCAGTCGACGGCGCCCAACTCCGCAGAGCAGGACGCCGGGCCGGCATTTCAAAGAACAAGCATCTGAATGGCCGCAAAAGGGCACAAGAGAGCGCAAAACTAAGGTCGTCCGCTTCCTCACGTCGGCGGCTACGAGCCCTGTCTGCTTCACAATTCAAAGGCTTGACTGGGCTTGACTGGGGCGTCGCGATGGAATCGAGGGGGCCGCCTAGTGCCGGGATCCCCCTCAATGCTTTTTTAGCGTGTTTAGCCGTGTTTAGCCGTGTTTTCGACGGTTCGACGGTTTGCGTTGCCCGGCTAGTTGGCAGCCTCAGCACATCTAAATTTCAAAGAGCGATGGCACATCTGCCCGCGCGGCCCTGGATGCGAGGTCGTGCGCCGAAAATGTAATGTTTTTTGTTACGCTGTGCCGAATTTCGGCCGCGGAACGGAAATTTTAACCTTGAATAGCTTTGAATAGCCTTGAATAGCTCCGCGTCGCCGCACCGATTGGAGCTTCGTGATTCTGGTTTCCTTCGACATTTGGCATTCGGATTTCGTCATTCCGCCGTTGGCGGGGCTGTTCTTTACCGAACATGCCAAGACTCATACACCACATAGACATTCTTGTCAATAGAAATATTCAAATAAAAACGCTTTTTCTCACAATCTCACGCCAAAAACCGTTGTCACCAGTGACACTTGCGAAGGCTCGAGCACGGGCACCTAGAACGATTCGTGAGGCAGGGGCAGGCCGTGGTATAGACTCCCCACGTCACATCCGACTCTATACTCGGCGCCGAAACCGCCGAGTTGGAAAAGTGCTGCAAGATCCAATTGCGGATTTTTGGGGCAGAGTCCTGCCGGCTGATGGTATGGGTGTCCAGCAGATACCTCAAACAGCTTGTAGGGTTTCACCATCTCCCGATTACGCTTGCCGTTGACCAGGGCGCAAAGACTTAAAAAAGCGTCCGCGGCGACCGCCGCCCTTGCGGGGTTCTTCCGACCGTCCAGCCGCTTGACCACCTCGGGCAAGCCGATCCGCAGGGCCGAGCGCATCACTGCCGCCTGGCTCAGTCGTGTCCTTCGAGATGTCCGCTTGATCGAGTCTTTGAGTTCGCCATCGACGGGGATGGGAAGGATTCGGTTGCCGTTGCGCGAAGTAATTTACTATAGACGTGCCAAAGTCCTGCGTCAACGGTGCCGCGTATCTAAAACTCCCAGTGCAGCCTAGCCCCGAAGACCGAGACCGGGCCGCGGTCGCGGTTGTAGGCCGGGTCCACGATGAACTGGTAATCGAACGCGCCGCGAAGACCCTGCCAGATGTGGAAGTCGTAGTAGGTTTCGAGGACTTTCTCGATTCCATAGGTCAGGGTGCCATCCCCGGCGAGGATGCCCGTCCCGCCGGCTTCGAAGAATTCCTGATGCACCTTCGAAGCGTCGCTCAGCACGCCCGCGAGACCAAACGTGTCTTTAGGCCGCCCCCAGAACTCTCCCTTGACGCTTGCGCCGGCCGTCGCCGTGTGGTCGACATCGGAGAACGCCCACGCCTCGTTCCGGCCGTCGCTCCAACCCAGCCGGGTGAAAACGCCGACGTTCTTGCACAGCTCCTGGTCCGCGTTCAAACCGAAACCGTATTTGTAACGATACTCGCGCGATGCCGTAATGTCGGCGGGGCGAGTCGGGCTTGCAAGCGCGGCTTCGTAGCTGCCCATGTGCGCGCGATTCAGGTAAGCCAGCAAGCGGATCGCGCCCGGATGGCCGTTGATGGCAAAGCGGCGCTCGAACTCCGTGACCATTGCCCAGGCGTCCAGGTAGTGCGCGTCCTGCGCAACGCCGTTGGATACGCGCGGCATCTGGAAAAATCCGTAGCGAGCCGTCCAGGTGGGCTGGTTGAGCTCCGCGGCAAACCCGGTTTGGTATCCAATGCTGTCGGCCGGGTAATCCCAGGCTTCGTTGGCGACCAAAGCCCAGTTCATGAACTGCGTGCGGGGATCGTTCGCGTAAGCGTTGTTGTCGAAGATGTCTTTGGCGCTCATTTTGCCAAGGGTAAGCGTCAATCGAGATACGTCCAGTTTGCCGGCCAGGTGGAATGCGTCGTCCTCGATGGTTTCCTGCTCGCCGCCCAGGCCAAAGGTCTGCCGGATGTAGGCCCGCGCGAGATTCAGGTTCGGAACTTTCGTTCCGAGACGATACGCCTCGGCGTTGGGAAAAGCCTCGACGCCGAAAGTTTGGCTCAGGCCGTAACCTTGCCACATCAGGCCGTCCAGGTGAGCCTCCGCGCCGTGCCACAACCGCGCTCCCGCCATCAGATCCAACGAAACCGTCTCGCGGATTTCGCCCCGGCTATCCAGGCTGTTCGGGCCGGAATATTTGGCTGGAAAAGCCAGGTCGCCTTGCAGAATGTCCGTGTTCTGAACGTGCCAGTTCCACGACTGTTCCCGGGATTGGGTCGATGACGCCGCGCCATCTGCCGCCACCTTGGAGAGCGGCGCAGATGGAGAGTTGGTGCCAGACTGATTCGGCTCGACCGCCAGGAGCACCGTGGTCGCAATCGAGGCAAGAAAACTAACTGCGCAATGACGAATGACGAACTCCGATAAATCGCGAGCGGGTGACGCATGACGAAAAAATGCCGAAGCCCGAAGCCCGAACCGTCTTCGGGCTTCGGCATTTGATATTCCTTCGTCACATTGCTCGCGATTCATCGGAGTTCGTCATTGATCATTCGTGCTTCTTCGGACTTCACTTCGCGCGAAGGAGCAGAACGGGCACGCTGATGCTGTGCTGTACGCGGCTGGCCGTGGTGCCGAAAACCAAATCCGCCAGGAAGCGGTGCCCGTGCGTGCTCATCGCCACCAAATCGCAGCCTTTTTGCCGGATCCACTTGACGATTTCCGTCGCGGGATCGCCAAACGCCAATTCTGCTTCCGCGGGAATTCCGGCGGCCTGGAATTCGTTGCGAATTTTTTCCAGATACTCGGTGTCTTCGGCAATCTCGGGGCTGACCGCGTCTCTTCCATAGGTGCGCGCCGCCCAGCCATCGGCCACATGCAGCAATACGACGCGGCTGTGCGCGAGTTTCGCCAGTTCTCTGACATGCCCGATAATTGCCCGATCCGTCGGCGTGCCGTCCAAGGTCACAAGAATGGTCTTATACATGAGTCGATTTTCCCGGCGCACATCCTTAGCCGCCGACGATGACATGCCAAGCCGATTTCAGCGAGTCGGGCAGTCCGCACACGTCCATCACCGTGATCAAGAGGGCGCTTCCCCAGCCGAAAATCAGCAGGAACCAGCCGAGCTTCCACGGGCCCATTTTCTTGCGGGAACTGGTGAAATGCAGCAACGGAAACATCGCGAACGGAAGTTGCAGGGCCAGCACGACCTGGCTGAGGGTGAGCAAATCGTTCACACTGCTGTCGCCGCGGATTCCGATGACCAGCACCGCCGGGATGATGGCCAGCGCGCGGGTGATGAGCCGTCGCAACCAGGGTTGCAGCCGCCAGCGCATGAAGCCCTCCATCACCACCTGGCCCGCGAGCGTGCCCGTAATGGTACTGCTTTGTCCGCTTGCCAGCAGGGCGACCACGAATAGCCCGCTCGCCAGCGACGTCCCCAGCAAAGGCGCGAGCGTCAGGTACGCGATGCGAATCCAGTCGCTGTCCGGGCTGAACGTCACGATGCGCCCGCCCGCCACGGTGACGCTGGTCTTGCCGTAAAACACCATCGCCGCCAGCACCATGATCGCGGCGTTGACAAAAAAGGCGACGGTCAGCGCGGTGGTGGAGTCGATGGTGTTGAACCGGATCGCGCTGCGCATGGACGATTCGTCCTTTTGGAGTTTGCGGCTTTGCACCAGCGCGGAATGCAAATAGAGATTATGCGGCATGACCGTTGCGCCGACGATGCCGATGGCCACGTAAATCATCCCCGTCTGGCGCAGACTCGGGGTAACCAGCGAGCGCCCCATTTCCAGGAAGCTGGGGTGGGTTTGCGGCAGGACGAAAATCTCGATGCAGTAGCACACGCCAATGGTTGCCACCAATAGCAGAACCACGGCCTCGATGGTGCGGATCCCGAAGCGTTGCAATCCCAGGAGCAGCAATACGTCGAGTCCGGTGATGATGACGGCCCAGAGTAGCGGGATGTGGAACATGAGGTTGAGGGCGACGGCGCTGCCGAGGACTTCGGCGAGGTCGCAAGCGCCGATGGCCACTTCGCAGAACAGCCAATTGGGCCAGCGGGTCCAGCGCGGATACCAATCCCGGCAACACTGCGCGAGGTCTTTGCCGGTCACCACGCCCAGGCGGGAGGAGATGATCTGCATGAAGATGGCCATGAGGCTGGCCAGGCCGACCACCCAGAGCAATCCGTACTTGAACTGCGCCCCGGCCGCCAGATCGGTGCCCCAGTTTCCCGGGTCCATGTAGCCGACGCTGATCAGAATGGCCGGACCGACGAACGCCCGCCATTGCCGCCAAAAACCGGCCTCATGATGGGGCACGTCCACGCTGCCGTGCATCCCTTCCAGCGAGATATGGCCGGCGGGCGCCGCCGCCGCCGCGGGCGCCGCGCGGTCGGCCGCCGGCAAAGCGCCATTCGTCTGCGGTTGCTTGGCCGTCATTGCTCCACCACCCATACGCCATCCGACGATATTATGTCAAATAGAATGTTTTATGGATAATACTTATCTTCCGCGCGGCGGGCGTCCGGCGCGCACCAGCCGTTGGATGCCATTTCATAATCAAAATTCCCAATGCCATCTCGCGCCGAACACGGATACGGGGCCTCGGTCGCGGTTGAACGCAGGATCCGTAACGAACTGGTAATCCAGCGTGGCGTGAACCGACTTCCAGATTCGAAAATCATAATAAATCTCGAGGATTTTTTCCGGGGCATAGCTCAGCGCGCCGTCGCCGTCGAGCATGTCCGTGCCGCCTGCCTCCAGGAATTTTTGGTTGTCGCGCGAAGCGCCGCTCGCGATGCCGGCCAAGCCGAAAGTGTCGCCGGGCCGGCGCCAGGCCTCGCCTTTGACGCTCACACCCAGCGACGCGGACCAATTGGCATCGGTGAAGGTCCACGTCTCTTCGTGGCCGTCATTCCAGCCGAGGCGCGAAAACAGGCCCAGGTTCTTCATAACTTCCTGTTCCCAGTTCAGCCCAAAGCCGTATTTGTAGCGGTAGGCGCGCGCGGCGTCCGGGATGGTCACTCCGGATCCTTGCCCGACGTTCGGACCCGGAGGGTTAGCCCGCAGAATGGCAGCCGCCACAGCATAGCTGGCAAAGTTAGCTTCGTCGAGCCAGCCCAGAAACCGAATCGCCCCGGGATGAGCGTGGATGCTGTAACGGCGTTCGAATTCCACCATCATTCCCCAGGCGCGCAAAAACGGGCCATACGCTCCCATTTGGGGAGACATGAGAAACTGGTCGTCGCCTGTGAAACCATTCTTGTCGCGCGGCATTTGGAAAAATCCGCAGCGCAAAGCCCATTTTGGCTGATTCAATTCCACGGCAAATCCGGTCGTGTACCCGATGGTGTCCTGCCCGTAATCCCACGTGAGGTTGCCCATCATCGCCCAATTCATAAACTGCGTGTGCTGGTCGTGCGCGTAGGTGTTGTTGTCGCAAATGTCCAGCGGGCTGAACCGGCCGAGGGTGAAGGTCAGCCGCGAAATGTCTTGCTTGCCCGCAAGTGTGAGCTGGTCGTCGAGCACGTCCTCCTGTTCGCCGCCCAGGCCGATGGTTTGGCGAATAAACAAGCGCGCAAAGGTAAAGTAGGGAGTCTGGGTGCCGGCCTTGTAGGCGTCGCCGTTGGGAAATCCCTCGACGCCAAACGTATGGCTCAGGCCGAAACCCTGCCACATCAGGAAGTCCATGTGCGCCTCGGCGCCGCGCCATAACCGCGCGCCGGCATACAAGTCGAGCGTGACTGTTTCCTGAACCTCGCCCGCGCTGTTCAGGCTGTTTGGGCCGGAGTACTTTGCGGGAAATCCGAGGTCGCCTTGCACGATGTCCGTGTTCTGCGCGTGCAAATTCCAACTCTGCTCCGGGGCCGGAACCGGCGCTGCCGCCACGCTCTTGTTTCCGCCCGGCCCAGGCGGGTCGTCCGCGGGATTCGCGGGTGCTTGCCACGCCATGGCCGCCCAGATCAAACCACCAACAAACCAGGGCGCGATTTCGTTATTCTGGCACATTGACCTGCCACGGCCTGTTTCCAATCTTCGAAGTCTCATCGTTTCTTGTGTTTTCTACGCCAATAAAAGTATTGTGTCAAAGGTAATGTTTTACGCATAATACATTCAAGCGTTCCTTCGCCTCTGGGCGCGGCTCTTTTCGGCCCGCTGCATTGCTCTTTATCCAAATCCGCGTCCGGGTCGCCCCGGGGAGAGCAAGATTAGGAGCGGCTGGGAAAAGCTGGCCAAGGCCGCCGGCCTTTGCCACGATGAGGCCGGTGAGACGAAAACGCGGGAACTCAGCGGCGGCAGCCCGGAACCGGTCCGAATCCACGGAAGACCACTTGGAGCGCATTCAAGAATTGGTGGAGCAGAAAGGCTATGCCCGGGTGGCGGACATTGCGGCGTCGCTAGGCCTGAGCCGGTCGTCCGTATCGAACATGGTGCGCCGGCTGGCCGCGCGCGGTTTCGTGAATTACGAGAAGTACCGCGGCTTCACCCTGACGGCGCAGGGCCGCTCCGTGGCCCAGCACATCAAGGTCCGCCACCAGACGCTGACCGAATTGCTAGAACTTCTCGGTTTGACGCCCGAAACCATCGAGCTGGAGGTGGAAGTCATCGAGCACCATCTTCGCCCGGAGACGCTGCGGGTGTTCTCCCAGCTCGTCCGCTTTTGGCAGGCCCACGACGAGCAGCTTCGGGCTTTTCTAAAGTTTAGCAAAGCCCGGCGGTGAGGAAGGTTCAGGCCTTTTTCGTCTTCCAGGCGAGCGCGGCCATATCCTCGGTGTAAGGAGGAGGAAGAGTTCCCTGCGAGGCATAGAGGAAAAGGGCGCAACGGAATATTTGACTGGCGACGCTCATGATGTAACTCCAAAGAACGACGGCCACGAGCCAGGCCAGGACGACAACCGCTATCAGCCAATACAGGTGCAACGCCACCGAAAGAGCGATGCCGCAGCCGAGCCAAATCAGGGACAAGAACATGATTACCGCGCCGCCAAAGCTCACGCCGGCGTAGCCGATCAAGGATTCTCCCCACGTCTTCTTCAAAGTCAGCGCTGATTTCTTCAACACCACAAACGGGTTGGATGCCTCGGCGTCGGTGATGATGACCGGAATGACGAAAACACAGGCAATGCTCCAGGCGGTTCCCAGCAATTTCAAAATCCACTGTCCGATCAGTCCGGACCGCTCTTCGAGGGACTTGATGATAAAACCCACCAGCCCGGCAAACAGGGTCCACATGAGGATAGGTTTCCATTTCGAGCAGGCAAATCGAATACCTTCGGAAATGGACACCGGTTGTCCGCTCAAGGCGGTCAGGATTTGCTGGTAAAAAGCGACGTTGCAAAAGGTGGCGCAGAACATGGAAACGAAATACATCACGGCGAAATACGCCGTCGCCAGCGGACGCACCCCGCGGACACCATACTGCCATGAGCCGGAGCCGGCATGTCCAGCATGGTCGAGCGTGTAAACGCTGTTGCCCACGGCCTTCCAATGGTCGACCGTCCCATAAGCAAACCCCGTCCTCTGAAACGCCACGGGCATCAGGAAAAGCACTGCCACCAGCACCGTGAAAATCGTGGTGAGGATCGGGAACACCAGGAGCCGTTTATCGCGGCCCATGACGACGAGGGAGGTTTGGAAGAGTTGCCAGCTTCTGCGAAACTTATCCATAGTAGTTTTCCTTTCGTTGCTTGCGTTCAGTAGAGCCGAAATGTTGCTTTGGGTCAATCATTTTACGCCACGATTATAGCGGACGATTCGGCCTTGTCGCTTACAAGAAACCGCATGGTTTGTAAGCACTTCAAGAGTCAATCCTGGCCAGCAAGTCAGCCTGCCAGGGGCGCAGCATGTACTGAGCTCGGGCCAGCGCCACCCAGGCAATACGCAGGATTTCATGCTTGCGCTGATGGTGATGTCGCCAGCGATGGAAGAATGGCGCCTCGGCCTTCCAGAGGTAGAACCGCGCGCGTTTGCGGCCTTTTGCGCCCCAACCGACGAATTCGAGCGATTGCGGCTCATGCCCGGTTTCTTCCCGGCACTCGCGCAAACAGGCCTCCCGAATCGATTCTCCGGGCTTGGGTTTCCCCTTGGGCAGGCTCCAGCGGCCGTTGATTTGCTGGACCAGGAGGACTTCCATGCCCTGCGGGTGCCTTTGCAATAGAGCTATGCCCGCTTTGCATTTGCACGCAAGCATAGGATGGATGGCTTCATTTTCGGCATCCATACATAGCAAGCGGCGTTCCAAGCTGAGGAGCGTCAAACCCAGTTCTTGCGGACCAACCACATTTTGATGACTTGCGTCAGGCCGACGTAGCAAAGCAGGGTCACGAGCAGAATGGGCCAGTAGAGCAGCGGCAAGGGCACAAACCCCAGCGCGGGGCCCAGAGGCGAGTACGGGAGCCAGGCGCCGAGCGCCATGATGAGCACGGTCGTCAGGGTCAATTGCCAGCTCGCGCGCGATTGGACGAACGGGATGAGGTTGGTGCGAATCACATGAATGATCAGCGTCTGGGTCATGAGAGATTCGACGAACCAGCCCGTGTGGAACAAGGCGGCGGCGTAGGTCTTGTCGGGATCGGCGGCGTTCGCAAAGCGCGCGGCCAGCTCCGGCGGCGGCGGCAAGTTCAGGCGGTTGCACTGGAAAACAAACCACATCACCGCATACGTCGTGTAATCGAAAATCGAACTGATGGGACCGACGAAGAGAATGAATTTGGCGATTTCGCCAATGTTCCATGGCCGGGGTCTGGTTATCTGACGCGCACCCACATTGTCGGTGGGAATGGGCACTTGTGAAAAGTCGTACAAAAGGTTGTTGGTCAACACCTGGATCGGAGCCATGGGCACGAAGGGAAACAACGCGCTGGCGCCGACGACGCTGAACATGTTTCCAAAGTTCGAACTGGCGCCCATGCGAATGTACTTGAGGATGTTCACGAACACCTTGCGCCCTTCGAGCACGCCCTCTTCCAATACCATCAGGCTTTTTTCGAGCAAGATGACATCCGCCGATTCCTTGGCGATGTCCACGGCATTGTCCACCGAGACGCCGACGTCGGCGGCGCGCAGGGCCGGGGCATCGTTGATGCCGTCGCCCATGAAACCGACCACGTGTCCCTTGCGCTGAAGGGCCTGGACGATGCGCTGCTTGTGCGCCGGAGAGAGCCGGGCGAAGACGTCGGTTGTCTCGACGGCCTCCGCCAGTTGCGGGTCGGACATCGCCTCGATCTGGCTGCCGAGGGCGATTTTCTGCGCGTTGATTCCGACTTCGTTGCACACTTTGCGCGTGACCAGGTCGTTGTCGCCCGTCAGGACCTTCACGGTAATACCATGCTGCCGCAACACGGTAATGGCCTGGATGGCGGTGTCCTTGGGCGGATCCAGGAAAGCCAGATAGCCCGTCAGGACCAGTTCGCTTTCATCGGCTTTGGAATAGGCGGCGCGTTTTTCCAGCTTTTTCGTCGCGACCGCGAGCACGCGGAAGCCGTCTTCGCTCAGATCATTGACCTGTTCGATGAGATTGCCGGCCAGGATGGGTTCCATCGGAAAAATCTCGCCGTCGCTCTCGAAGTGGGTGCAATGAGTGAACA
>Ga0073928_10003933_pt1 | contig 22652 bp, 24 predicted proteins | sample PaiPotPPA55metaG_FD_76969 | JGI IMG/M metagenome (GOLD analysis project Ga0073928, IMG submission 76969) | Iron sulfur acid spring bacterial and archeal communities from Banff, Canada, to study Microbial Dark Matter (Phase II) - Paint Pots PPA... ...
AAAGTTACAAGCGCCACGTCGATCGCAGCTTGATTCGCGAGAACCTCCGCCTTTCGGTAACCGAACGATTTGAAAAGCTCATGGCCCTGCAGCGTTTCGCCGAGGAACTACGGCGCGCGGGTCGCGAAGCAACCCGTAAAGCATGACCGACTTTCGCGTATTGCTCACCGCCTTAACGGATGCGGAACTCGAGTTCATAATCGTTGGCGGGGCCGCGGCAACAGCCCACGGTGCGTCGCGCTTGACCGAGGATCTTGATATCGTATACCGGCGCGCCGCGGAGAACCTCCGTCATTTGGTGGCGGCTCTGAAAGACTATGCGCCCTATCCTCGCGGCGCTCCGCTTGGCCTGCCCTTTTGCTGGGAGGAACGTACCATCGCGAATGGCTTGAATTTCACCTTAACGACCACACACGGTGACCTGGACATCCTGGGCGAGATTACAGGCGGCGGTGGTTACGAGCAACTCTTGCCGCACACCGTTGTACTCAAGCTCTTCGGCGTAGAATGCCGCTGTCTGAGTGTGTCACGCCTCATAGAAGTGAAGCGTGCAGCAGGCCGGCCCAAAGACTACGATGCAATCGCGGAGCTCGAAGCCATCCAGGAGGAACGGGATCGTTAGACCCGGTGAACCTGTCTCACTTCTGCCCCGTATTTAGCAGCGTCGAAACCGCCACCCCCGCGGTACTCGATGGTGTGAAGAACGTGTTCAGCGCGCCATCGAACGTCACCAAATCCGGGAAGCCGGGCAACGTCTGCCCCTGGTAATTCCCGAAGCCCAGCCACAGCAAGGTCGACGCCGCCCCAAACTCCACCCCACTACCGAACGTGCCATCGCCATTGCCTGCGAATAGGTACAGAGCGTTGCCCCCATCATCCATCACAGCCAGATCCACCTTGCCGTCGCCGTTGAGGTCAGTCGCCACGATGCTCGTCGGATATACCGCGAACGGCAACTGCACGAAAGAAGGCATTTGAAACGATCCATCGGCATTACCCAGAAACACGGCTATCTGATCGTGTGGATGCTCAGCGCTCAAGATCACCACATCCGGATTGCCATCGCGGTTCAAATCGGCGATTGCGCCCCATGCCGGCAGGAAGCCCCACGTGTAGCTCACCGGATTCCGGAACGTCCCATCGCCGTTGCCCAGGAAGATCAGAAGCGGCTGCCCGTTGCTCACATCCTCTGGCGTCTGAAATGCCAGGTCGAGCTTGCCGTCGTGGTTGAAGTCCGCCGCGCCCAGCCACGTGCCGAGGGTCTCGTCCAGCGGGCTGATCGTATAAAACACCGTCGGATTCTGGAAGGTTCCGTCGCCGTTGCCCAGCGCCAGAAAACCGCTCGATGACGCCAGATCCAGTTTGCCGTCGCCATTAAAATCCGCCGCGATCATCTGCAGTCCCGTGATCGAAACGCTGAATTTGCTGCCGGCGGTGAACGTGCCGTCGCCGTTCCCCAGATACACGTGCACGACCGAGGAAGTGAACAGTAGGTTCGAGTACCCGATAGCCAGGTCCACCTTGCCATCCCCGTTGAAGTCGCCCGCCACCATCGAGAAAGGCTCAAACGTTCCCGGCGTGGCCAGCGCCGTCGACGGGCCCACCCGGAAAGGCGCGTTGCTCTTCCCAGTCCCGGCAAATACCTTGACCGCATACTGGCCGCTCTTCGAAGTCAACACGGCCAAGTCTCCTAACCCATCACCGTTGAAGTCCGCCTGCGCCACGGAAGCCGGCGAGCCAAATAGCACGCCGGCCGCCGTCACCCCTGGCAGGTTGAGGCTGCGCACGTCCTTCAATTGGCCCGTTCCGTTGTTGAATAAAATCGAAAAAAACACGCCGCCGTTATCCGTGACCACCACGTCGGGCCGTTGGTCCCCGGTCAGATCGGTGACCAGCATCGCCTGCCACGGCAACGAACTGATGAACGTCACCGGATACACCTGCTGCTGCGCAAAGCCCTTGCCCGCGCCTTGATTGAAGTAAGTTCAGACGAGTGAGCCAACATAAGGCGCGCCGGGGAGGCCGCCCAAGCCCGCCGCTACCAAGTCCGGCAAGCCGTCGCCATTCAGGTCGCCGATGCCCACCGAAAACACCGGCCCGATGTTGGTGTGCACCTGCAGAGTCGGTTGAAAGGTGCCGTCGCCATTGCCATAGAGCACGTACACCGAGCCGAGCCTGGGATTGCTGCCGTTCTCGTAATTGGCCACTGCCGCCACGTCGAGCTTACCGTCGCCGTTGAGATCGCCCACCGTGGCGTAAATCGCCGAGCTCGGAATTGCCGAGTTAATCGCCGCGCTGAACGTGCCGTCGCCGTTGCCCAAGAACACCGACACCGAGTTCAATCCGCAACCGATCACATCAGGCTTGCCGTCGCTATTGAAATCGCCCACCGCCAGGCAACCGGACGCACTCGATAGCACGGTTGGCGCGGAGAATCCGCCTTTGCCGTTGCCCAGTAGCACTTCAATTTGGTTTCCCGTGTCGATTGCCAGATCCTGATTGCCGTCGAGATTGAAGTCCGCGGCGACCACCGGCAGCCCGCCCGTCGAAAGCGTCGGTCCCGCCGTGAACGTGCCGTCCCCGTTGCCAAAGAAGATCAGCGTCTTGCTGCCCGAGACCACCAGGTCGGGCTTTCCATCGTTGTTAATGTCTGCCACGCACAGCCCAATGTACGAATTTGGTTGCCCGCCGAGCGGCACCAGCATGGGAGCCGCGAAGCGGCGGTTGCCCTTGCCCAGATAGATCTGGACGCTGCCCGCGCCCAGCACAGCCAGGTCTGCGACGTGATCGCCGTTGAAATCCGCCGATACCACGGCCACAGAAGAGATGGTCGTCAGATCGGTACGGGTCGAAAACGAAAAGGGTGGAGTGCCGCCGGCCGCGGTCAACGCGAACACGCCGAAAACAAGTGTTACGTGCAGAAATCGGGATGTCATGACGCACCTCGTCCTTACTATGCTATCGCTGTTCGAGTAAGCTGTTTTTATGGACGTGTGGCATTTAATCGCGGAACGCAAGATCGAAGAGGCCATGGCCGAAGGCTCTTTCGAGCACCTATCCGGCGCCGGCCGGCCGCTGCGCCTGGATTACGAACCGTTCGTAGACCCGTCGTTGCGCATGGCGCACCGCCTGCTTTGCAACAACGGCTTCGCACCCGCCTGGATCGAGGAGAGCAAAGAAATCGATGCAGCGTTGGAAGCGCTGCGCGCGGATGTGCGCCGCCACGATCCGGAGTGCATCCGCCAGCGCGCCCGCGAGCTGAACCGGCGCATCGCCAGCTACAACCTGAAGACGCCGGTGGCCACGTGCCAGAAACCTCCGGTCGATGTCGGAGGCGTAAGATGACCGCCCTTATCACGGGCGCTTCCGGCGGCATCGGCGAGCACCTGGCGCGGGTCTTCGCCGCGCACAAGCACGACCTTGTGCTGGTCGCGCGCAGCGCTGATCGGCTCGACGCGCTCAGCACGGAGTTGTCGCGGGCCTTCGCGATCAACTCGCGCGTGCTCACCGCCGACCTGACGGATCCCGCCGCGCCTCCGCAGATCTTCGAAACGCTGCGCGGGCAAGGCATCACCATCGACGCGCTCGTCAATAACGCCGGCTTTGGCGCGTGCGGCCCTTACGCGCAAATCGACTACCAGACCGAGGCGCGCATGTTGCAGTTGAACGTCGCCGCCCTGATGCACCTGACCCGCCTGTTTCTGCCCGGCATGATCGAGCGGCGCAGCGGCAAAATCATGAACGTCGCCTCCACCGCGGCCTTCTTGCCAGGTCCGCTGATGGCCGTCTACTACGCGTCGAAAGCCTTCGTGCTTTCCTTTACCGAAGCACTGGCCGAGGAGACGCACGGCACGGGCGTGATCGTGAGTGCGCTGTGCCCCGGCCCCACGCAAACGAACTTCGCCACCACAGCAGGCAACGCGGATTCCGTGCTCTTCCGCAGCGCCAAACCCATGAGCCCCTTCGCCGTCGCGCGCGTCGGGTACGAAGGCATGATGAAAGGCAAACGCGTAGTGGTCCCCGGCTGGACCAACCAGGTCTCGGTCTTCTCCACCCGCCTCGCCCCCCGCACCATGCTGGCCAAGATCGCGCGCAAGCTGAATACATGACGTGGCGGAGGCACTCCTGCCTGCTGCGGCGGCACTCCTGTCGCCGCCCGGCGCGCAGCGCCGGTTTCTCTTCCCTGTTATGGACGGCCGCCCATCCGTAATATGCTCGACTACCTTTATGATGGACCTTATGCGCAAATTCCGCGTATTCGCCCTCATCCTCCTAGGCTCCCTCGCGCTGGCCGCCGCGCCCCATCCACCGAAACTGGTACTCGCCATCGTCATCGACCAGTTCCGCTACGATTATCTCACCCGCTTCCGCGGCGAGTATCACGCCGGCCTCGACCGCCTGCTCACGCAAGGCGCCGTCTTCACCAACGCCCGCTTCCAGCACTTCCCTACCGTCACCGCCATCGGACACAGCACCTTCATGACCGGCGCCACGCCTTCCATGAGCGGCATTGTCGGCAACGACTGGTACGACCGCGAAGCCGGCAAGGTGGTCACCAGCGTCAGCGACGACTCCGTCAAGATGCTGGGCGCTACCGGCGACGGCGCTTCGCCCAAACGCCTGCTGGTCAGCACCCTCGGCGACGAGCTCAAAATCGCGCACACCGCCAGCAAGGTCATCGGCCTTTCGTTCAAGGATCGCAGCGCTATTCTGCCCGCCGGTCACATGGCCGACGGCGCTTACTGGTTCGATCTCGGCAGCGGCAATTTCGTCAGCAGCACGTTCTATTTCCCCGAACTGCCGGCCTGGGTCACGGACTTCAACGCCGGCCACCCTGCGGATCGCTATCACGGCGCACGCTGGATCAGCCATGTGATCCCGAACGAAGGCGCATACGCCGCCATCGAAGCCAGCCCCTTCGGCAATGAATTGCTCGAAGCCTTCACCGAGCGCGCTATCCAGACCGAACAACTCGGCCAGCGCGACGCCACCGATTTGCTGGCCCTCAGCTTTTCAGCCAACGATCTCGTGGGCCACGCCCACGGCCCCGATTCCCTGGAAGTGCACGAAATGTCCGTCCAGACCGACCGCGTGCTCGGCAAGCTGTTCCAGTTCCTGGATGCGAAGGTTGGCATGGCCAACGTGCTGGTGGTTCTGACCGGCGATCACGGCGTCGCGCCGCTGCCGCAGGTTTCCGCCGCGCGCAAAATGCCCGGCGGGCGCATGCCGACAGGGATCGTGCAGAAAACCGTCGAAGCGGCGCTCACGGCCAAATACGGGGAAGGGAAGTGGATCGTCAATTCGCCCGGCTATGCGGTCTACTTCAACGACGAATTGCTCCGCGAAAAGAAGCTCGATCCGGCCGATGTGGATCGCACCGCAGCCGACGCCGCGCGCGGCATCCCGCACGTCTTTCGCGTCTACACGCGCGAGCAGTTGATCGGCGAGTCCCTGAACGATCCGGTCGGCCGCCAGGTGATGAACGGATTCTACGGCCCGCGGAGCGCCGACCTCTACATCCTGCCCGAGCCGTATTGGATGTTCTTTGGCCAGGGCACCACGCACGGCACCACGTTCAGCTACGACGCGCACGTGCCGGTGATCTTCATGGGCCCGCGCATACGGCCCCGCCGGTTCGACAACGAAATCAGCGTCAACGACGTCGCCCCGACCCTGGCCACTTACCTCGACCTCGAGACGCCCAGCGGCTCGGTCGGCCGGTGCCTGGCGGAAATCTTCACGCAGTAGGTTATCCTCAACTTTAGGAGCAATGATTATGGAACTACGTCCCTTGCACGACCGCGTCGTCATCCGGCGCGTGGAAGAAGGCGAAACCAAGCGCGGCGGCATCATTATCCCGGATACCGCCAAAGAGAAGCCGCAGGCAGGCGAAGTGAAAGCCGTGGGCAACGGCAAGCTGCTGGAAAACGGCGAGCGCATGCCGCCCGACGTCAAAGCCGGCGACCGCATCCTCTTCGGCAAATACTCCGGCTCCGAAGTGAAGATCGACGGCGAGGAATACCTGATCCTGAAGGAAGACGAAATACTCGCCGTCGTAGAGTAACTAAACCCCGACCCCGGCGCATGACACGCGCCCTATGGGCTAAAGCCGGTAGAATCCACTGAAAGTCGCCTGAAGTGCGTGGCGCACGCCCGTGGCGTGCCGTGTCCCAACTCTTCGGGACACCTGAATTATTCAAAAGCAAGCGCCCGCAGAAGTGGAATGACCGCCGGAAAAAGGCACCGCCGCATGACGCGCGCCCCACGCGCGGCGTGGCATGAAACCATCGCCGTACTGGAATCACTAAACCCCGACCCCTGACCCCAGGCCCCCGGCCCCGCCGAGCGAAGCGAGGCCACGTGTGTGTTACCCTGAAACTTCACACAACACAAAGGAGCATTTGTCGCATGTCGGTAAGGTTTGGGTTGCGGCTGGGCTTGGCCTGCCTCGCGGTTGTTTCCCTCAGCAAAGCCGGGCTCGCTCAGAGCAAGGTGGGCATCGTTAGCCTGCAACGGGCGGTGCTCGACACCGCGGAAATCAAGAAAGCCTCGGCGGATATGGCGGACAAGTACAAACCCCGCCAGCAGGAAATGGAAAAGCTGCAAAAGGACATCGATGGCATCAAGCAGCAGTTGCAGACCAACGCCGGCAAGCTCACCGCCGTCGCCGAGTCGGACCTCACCTCCCAGGGCCAGCGCAAGCAGCGTGAACTCCAGCGCCTGAGTGATGATCTCCAGGCCGACGTAAACGCCGAGCGTAACGACATCCTGGCGACGACCAGCCGCAAGATGCAGCAGGTCGTCAAGAAGCTGGCGGAAGAGAAGGGGCTAGACGTTGTCGTCGATGTGCAGAGCGCCGTGTACTTCAAGCCGGCCATGGACATCACCACCGAAGCCACCGCGGCCTTCGACAAAGCGTATCCCGCAAAATAGGGGCCATGCCTGGCTATCTGGACCAATACGGGGCAGGCGACGAACAGCGCGAAAAACGCAATAAGCTGCTCTTCATCGGCGGTGGCGCAGTCCTCGTATTGTTGTTCCTCTGGTTCTTCTTTTTCGTGTGGGACAAGACCGAAATCGTGCGCGCCGAGCCTGTCGCGCGCCTGGCTCAGGTGCTCCGCAACCATCGTCAGGAAGGCCGCGTCAAGGCCTTTGTAGGGCTCGTGCAGCATCAGGATTATCAAGCGGCGTACGCCATGTGGGGCTGCACCGAAGCCAAGCCTTGTAAGGATTATCCGCTCACCTCATTCATGCAGGATTGGGGGCCGGGCGGTACCCGCAATCTCAATTCGTTCGCGATTCCCAAGAGCCGCTCGTGCGGCACGGGCGTCATTGTTACTGTGGATTTCGGCCGCGGCCAGAAGGACGCGCTTTGGGTACAGCGCAGCGACCTGACCATCGGTTTTTCGCCGTTTCCGGACTGTTCGCCGGGTGCATAATAGACATTGGAGGAACATGGGCACAACAGCAGCGGGTTTTGAAGGCGTCGTAGCGGGCGACTCGGAGATTTGTTTCATCGACGGCTATGCCGGCATCTTGAGCTATCGCGGGTACAACATCCACGTCCTGGCGGAACATGCGACTTTCGAGGAAGTCATCTATCTGCTTTGGAACGGACGGCTGCCTAAGCGCGCCGAACTGGATCAACTCAAGAAAGATCTGGCGGCGAACCGGGCGCTGCCCACCGCCGTGGTTGATTTCCTCAAGAGCGTGCCGCAGGCTGGCCCGATGGATGCGCTGCGCACTGCGCTCTCCATGCTCGGCATCTACGATTCCGAGACGGCCGACATGACGCCGGAAGCCAACGCGCGCAAGGCGCTCCGCCTGATGGCGCAGACTTCCACCATCGTGACTTCCTTTGATCGCCTCCGCAAGAACCTGCATCTGATCTCAGGCGATCCGGCCATGGGCTTCGCCGAGAACTTCCTCTACGCGCTAACCGGCAAGCGTCCCGATGACATCATGGAGCGCGCCTTCGACATCGCGCTGACCCTCCACGCCGACCACGAACTGAACGCCTCCACATTCGCCGCGCGCGTGACCGCCGCCACGCTCTCCGATATCTACTCCTCGGTCACCTCCGCTGCCGGTGCGCTCAAAGGCCCGCTGCACGGCGGCGCCAACCAGGATGTCATCAAGATCCTGCTACAGTTGAATAGCGAGGAAGCCGCCGTCGAACGCGTGAAGACCACCCTCTCGCGCAAGGTCAAAGTCCCCGGCTTCGGCCACCGTGTCTATCGCACCGAAGATCCGCGTGCCACGCATTTGCGCGTGATGTCGGAAGAACTGGCCAAGCGCACGGGCCAAGAAAAGCTCTTCCGGATGTCGCGCGCGATGGAAGAGACCGTCAAGGCCGAAAAAGGCTTGATCGCCAACGTGGACTTCTACTCCGCCTCGACTTATTATGCGCTGGGCATTCCCGTGGATCTGTTCACGCCGGTCTTCGCCGTGAGCCGCATGTCCGGTTGGACCGCGCACGTGCTCGAGCAATACTCCAACAACCGGCTCATCCGCCCGCGCGCCGAATACAAGGGCAATCCCGACGGCATGCCCTGGATACCGATGGACCAACGCTGACATGGACGAGCGCGCTTATTTCACCGAATCGCCGACCACCAAACCGGCCACGCTGCACTGCCCGTTTTGCGGGTCGTCGGAGTCCTACGACCTGCGCTGGATGCTGCGCAAGAAGAAGGACCGCCTGCCCCCCGGCGCCGACGAGCGCGACCGCGCCCGCTTCGCCAAATCGCAAAGCTACATGGTGCTGCTGGATGACAAGGTGGCCTGCAAGAATCTGCGCTGCAGGAAGCGGTTCGACATCTCCGGCGTGAAGACCATGGCGTTTCTGTAGGCAGTGTAGCCCCCGATATGAATCGGATGAAGTCTTCACTCAACGGACTATGCCGAGCGAGAACAAGATGGCGTCTTCAACCGCGAGCAGCTTGGCAGGATGCAAGGTTGTGATTCGTCCCTTCAGCAGACTCCTCGAAATCGTCATGATCGTATCCAAATTAACGACACAGGCCTTGGGCATTCCGTCTTGAGTTCCGAGCGGCACCTCGGCTGTTATGCCGCGGATTCGCGTTGTGACCGGTGCTACCGTCATGAGGTTCCGGATGATGTAAGACTCATTCCTGGAGAGCAGGACGACTGGACGCAGTCCGGCAGGTTTTGGTAATCTTGCCCACCACACTTCGCCTCTGCGCATCACCACTCCTGAGAAGCCAGCAGTTTGACAGCGGCAGCCTCAGCCGCCTGCACTTCCCGTTTAGTTTCCGGCATTCGCCGGTACCCCGCTACGTACTCTCGTACGAGAGCTGCCTCATGCTGCGCAGCAAGCCAGCACCGCAGCGCGTCCTGTACGACGGCGCTGCGGCTCTGGCCCGTTTGCTTGCGAGTGCGTTCTACGGCCTTCTGGAGATCAGACGGGAGACTGATTGCGACCTTCGCGGCTGTTCTTGGCATGTTAGGTCCAGTATAACCCGGTTCATACCTTCGTGATCCCTACTCCACGTCAAAATCCACCGACCGCACCGCCGAGCTGTTCTTCGAATCCACCGCCTTCAACTCCGCCTTATAAGATCCCGGAGCAAGATCGGCAATCGGCAGCCGCAGCACAACCGGAATCACCGGATTGCCCGCTTGCACCATATTGGCTACCCCCACCACCCCCGAGTCCTTCTTCTCCTCGTTGGTCTTGCGGTCCAGCACGCGAAGCTGAACCCCCACCACCGGCGGGTTCTGTCCGGTCATCAGCGGCTCGTAAATCTCCGCATACAGAGCCGTAGCATCCGACTTCTTGAAGCGGTTTGCGGGTGAGGGAGTCACCTGCATTCCCGCCGCCACCAGAGGCGTGTGACCTTCCAGCAGCACCGCGTCCAGCCCCGTGCCCAGATCACTGACACGCCGCACTTGATTGCTCAAAGCCATGGCGCTCATGCTGAAGTGCTTGCCGTCGTAAGCATCCACGGTCAGCGGAGTTTCCACCTTGCCGAAACTCTGACCGCCGGAGCTGAAGGCTACCTTCAGCGTGTACTGCCCCGGCCCGATTTCGAATTGATCTTCGTAGCGCATAGGATGCTCGGCAAACGACTTCACTTCCTGCTTGTCCTCCACCTGTAGCTTGACTGTGTCGCTGAAGCGCGCCGCCACGCCGCCATCCGGCCGGTACGCAATGCCCAGCACGTTCACGTTGGCGTGAAACTTCCCCTTGGTCTTGTCGAACTTGATGTTGCCGGAAGGGATGTCCAGCGCCACATTGACTCGCGCGACATTGGGCGAAGTGTAGAAATAGGGTGCCTCGATGGTGGCGCCGGGAGTTCCGGGTGCCCCCCCCGCGAGGCGGCTTTCCAGGTCTTTCTCTGTCGGATCGCCCGCCAGCAGGTCTACCGGCTTGATCACGCAATAGCCGCTGCGGGCACGCACGTTGGTTCCGGACCGGTCTACTTTGACCTTCAGGGTGTGGCAGCTTCCTTCGGCTGACTCCGGCGGTGTATAGCCGAGCAAGTAGAACTGATCCTGCTCGCGGCCGATTTTCTGAAGCCCGCCCAGTAGGTCGTTCGTGTTGACAATCACGAACCCGCCGGTGCCGGTCGCCAGCGCGTACAGAACCTCCTGGTTCCTCAGTGTGTTGGGAGGAGCGGGCGGGATGAGATTGCGCGACTGGTTATACAAGCTAGTAGCGTAGGGATTGATCACCGGTTGCTGGATAGGGCCGCCGGGATTGCCGCTGCGGGCGCCGCCGGTGCCGCCTGTGCCGCCTGTGCCACCGGTGGTTCCTCCTCCGCCTTTACCTCCACCCGTGCCTCCGCCAGTGCCGCCGCCAATCCCGCCGCCGCCCCGGCCACCACCACCACCGCCGCCTCCACCGCCGTGTTGGAAAAACGAATTGCCGAAGCCGAACGCTGCCGGCACAACGCGCACCGGTCGGGAGTCCGTCTGCGGGTCATCCGGCGGCATCCGCAATTCCGCCTCGCCACCCGGTCCAGCGGCACTCACTGGCGCCGCCAGGCCCTTCACGTCAATCGGATAAACCGCCACATTCGCCCGGTTGCAGGTGCTGATCGTATCGGTCAGCTCCGAAGTGTATTCGGCCGTCAGCGGGAAGCCATCGGTGAACAACACCAGGATCTTGCGGCCCGGCACATTTGCCAGATTCTTCGCCATACTGCGCAGCGCGATCATCACGCTGCGCACGCCAAAATCATATTCCGCGGCGCCCAACGACGGCACGCCGAGAGAGGCAACTTCGACCGGCGCATTCGGTGAAACCGTCGCAAACTGTTTGCCTGCGACCACCGCCTTCAGCCGTTCCGTGTCCGCCGTGAAATTCTGCGCGACGCGCACACTGCCGCCGTAATTCACGATCGCCATCAGACGGTTGGGCCCGGCATTGGAGTCAATGAATTTCCCCGCTGCCTCCCGCGCCCGCGCCTGATCGGCAAAATCCATCGTCGCGTTGTCGAAGAACAGCACCATGTAGTGCTTCTCGTTGTTCGACGGATTCTTGGGATCCGACGAGAACGTAAAGCTGGTGATCTTCTGTTCCTTGCCGTCTTCAAAAACCCGGAAATCTTTCGCCTCCAAGTCGCGCACGTAGCTTTCTTTCTTGTCGGTGACGACGGCGTCCACCAGCACCACGCGTGTCTCGGTCCGGATCACAGCTTCCCCGCCGGCGGGGGCTTGCGCGCCGCCCTGCTGGGCCAGCGCCGCGGCGGCCGAGCACCAGGCCGCCACTGCCGTGAACACGATATATCGTAGCCTCATCGTTACACCTCCTACGGAATCTGGACAGCGCCGTTCGCCGCTGTCATCAATTGTCCTTCGGAATCCCGCACCACCAGCCGCACCGCATAACTTCCCGGCTTGATGTCAAAAGTACTCTTCAACGTTAGCCCCGTGGTCAGGGTCTTTTCCAGCGTCGCATCTTTTAACCGCAGTTGCACGCTCTGCTTGTTCCCCACCACCAAGTTGCCGTTGCGGTCGAACAAGGTGGTCACCACCGTAAGGTCATCGCGATTTCGTCCATCCTCTTTGCGAAACGGAATGTGCTTGGCATCCACCCGCGTCAGCACGGTCAAATGCGCGCTGTCGTCGGTGGGTTTAAAAAACTGGGTGTGCATCACTACCGGAATGTCACTCTGCTCCTCGCGCGAGAAGACCGCCTCTTCGATCTCGCGCTTGGCGGTCTCTTCCGGATCGGCCAGGTGCTTGGGAGCGAAGTAGCCATGCCGCGCCCGCAGGGTCAAGTCAGGCCGCTCCTTAAGAGTCACCTTCAGCCCGTGAAATGTGCCATCCAACTTCAGGCTTTGCGGTGAGAATCCCAGCACATAGACATATTCCGGGCGCGCCGCCAGCCGCTCAAACCCTCCCAACAGGTCGTTCGTGTTGTGAATGTACGTGCCGCCCGTGCCATCGGCCATCTCCACGAGTATATCCTCTTCTGCCTGCGCGCTCGCGGTAGCCATGCCGGCCTTCAGCGGCGCGGTGACCAGGGGCTGCGCACTTGGCTGGCTGGCGTCTCCGCCGGGAATGATGGTGTACAGGCCCCGCGCGTTTAACGTATTCACAATGACGTTGCCATGCAGCGCTTTTTCCAGAATGTCGGTCTCGTCCGACCGGTGATCCAGCAGCAATAGAAAACCAGGAGAAATCAGGATCACGCTGCGCTGCCCCGGCATGGAGGAAACGCGCCGCACCACAGTACGCAGCACGTCGAGCGCTAAGCGGGTTTCGTGATCGCCGGCCGCCAGCACTTGCGCGGCAGCGCCCTGCACCATGCCCGAGGCTTGCTGCGGCGTTAGGCCAAGGCAGGCCGCCGCGTCCACTGCGGCAATCTGGAGCGCCTGCGGGTCATTGCGGTTGATAATGAGGTCCGCCTGATAGAAACTGATATCGGGACACTCATGAACCCCGCTGCGCGCGATGGGTTGCGGCCGCAGGCGCATCAGCGTCTCCCGCAGCTTGTCCCGATCGTCCGTGAAATCCAGTGTGGTGCGGCCCGACGTGGTGAAAATCGCCGCCCGGTCTGCCGGCCCCAGAGACTTGTCCAAGTGGTGCAAGGCGGCGTCCCGCGACTGCACCAGGTCTTCAAACGTGATATGCACATCGTCGAACAAATACGCCGTGTAGTGGTCGGCCACCACCGGCGGTGCGGGCGTGTTCTCCCCCGGCGCGGCTTCCGCGGGGAGGGCGCCGGCGGGCGTTGCCGGCTGGCTCGACGCCGCGTCGCCCGATTTTTCGACCGTGAAGCTGCTGATCACCTGCGGCTTCCGCCGGTCCAGGATTTGGAAGTCCTCCTTGTGCAGATCGCCCACCGCCTGTCCCTTGCGATCGCGCACCACCACAGGCACCAGCACCACGTTGACTTTCGTGCGAAACGTGGCCGGCGCCTCCTGCGTGTTCATTTCCGGGGCTTGCCCGGATGCGCATCCCAGCGACGCCAGGAAGAGCGCGAAACCGAAACGACAATACATACCTGTTTGTCTAATTTTACTCCTATCGGACGCCCTCCGCGTAGCCGACCGTTTCGCCCCAATGCGATACGCTGGAAAATCATGCCCGATTTTCTGTCCGGCTCGGCTGCTTCGCTGGCCCGCGCGATCCGCGAAAAGCAAATTTCGTCCTTGGAAGCAGTCCAGGCCTGTCTGTCGCGCATCTTAGAGGTGAACCCGCAACTGAACGCAGTGGTCCAACTGACGGCCGACACCGCCCTCGAAGGCGCGAAATCCGCCGACGCGGCGCTGGCTCGCGGCGAAGTCAAAGGCCCGCTGCACGGCGTGCCCGTTACCATCAAGGATTCGTTCGACTTGGCCGGGGTAGTTTCCACCGCCGGCACCAAAGGCCGCGCCGCATTTGTGCCGGAACGCGATGCCACGCCAGTCGCGCGGCTGCGTGCGGCGGGCGCGGTCGTGCTCGGCAAAACGAACGTGCCGGAGCTGCTGTTTGCCTTCGAAACCGACAACCTGATTTATGGCCGCACAAACAATCCCTACGATCTCGCGCGCACGCCCGGGGGCAGCAGCGGTGGCGAAGCAGCCATCCTCGCCGCAGGCGGGTCGGCACTGGGTCTGGCCAGCGATGCGGGCGGTAGCATTCGTTGGCCTGCGCACTGCTGCGGCATCACCGGCATTAAGCCGACCTCCGGACGTTGCGCGCGCACCGGCCACTTCTCGCCGCCCGGAGGCATCATGGACGCGCTGTGGCAAATCGGCCCCATGGCCCGTTACGTGGAAGATCTGGCGCTCGCGCTGCCGTTGCTGGCCGGGCCGGATGGCCGTGACGTCCACATTCATCCCATGCCGCTCGCCGATTGCCGCGCGGTCGCGCTGCCGGGTCTGCGCGTGGCTTTCCACGCCGATAATGGCGTGATGGCTCCCACGCCTGAAATCGCTGCGACCGCTCGCGCGGCGGCCGCGGCATTTGCCGAAGCCGGTCTGGCCGTCACCGAGGAGCGCCCCGCGGCCCTCCGCCAAACCTACGATATGGCGATGGCCTACTTCGGATTCGATGGCGGCGCCAGCCTGCGCCTGCTGCTCGATATGATCGGCAGCACCGAGATACATCCGCTGCTCGGGCGGTATCTCGACACCATCGGCGGGCGCACGCCATCCGCCACCGATTTCGCGGTCCTCGCCGGTCGCCTGGATATTTACCGCCGCTCGATGCTCGCGTTTATGGAGCGCTACGATGCGATCCTGTGCCCGGCTGCCGCCTGCCCGGCGAAGCCTCACGGCACCACCTTCGACAACTTGCGCGCCTTCAGCTATACAATGGCGTACAACCTCACGGGCTGGCCCGCCGCAGTGGTGCGCTGCGGAACGTCGCCCGAAGGCCTGCCCATCGGCGTGCAGATCGTGGCCCGCCCCTGGCGCGAGGATGTCGTGCTCGCGCTGGCGCAGCATCTCGAAACGGCCATGGGCGGCTATTGCGCGCCGGCCATGATCGGAGCCGCCTATGCCCACTGACGAAGAGAACGTAGCGCACTATTACGATACGGCTATTTTCGAGCTGGAGCTGATACGCTTGAGCCGGGATTTTCCGGTCGAGGGAGCCATCACGCTGCGCTGGTTGGATCGCCTGATGCCGGCCGCCGCGAGCGTGGCTGAGATCGGCGTCGGCGGCGGCCTATATTCGGAGTATCTGGCGCGCAAGGGCTGCCGCGTGCACCTGGTCGATATCTCGGCGCGGCTGCTCGATGCGGCGGCGAAACGCCTGCGCGATGCGGGGCTGGAACAGTCGATCGCCGGCGCCGTGCAGGAATCGGCCACGCGCCTGGATTCGCTGGCGACTAGCGCATTCGACGCGGTGCTGCTGCTCGGCCCGCTCTATCATCTGTGCTCGCCGGAGGCACGGCGGCAGGCCGTGGCCGAAGCCGCACGCATCCTCAAACCCGGCGGCCTGCTGTTCGCTGCCGGCGTCAACAGGCTGTCTTACCTGCGCGAGTTATTCCGCGATTCGCCGCAGTTGGTCGTCGAACGGAAGGCATTCCACGAGCAGTACCTGCGCGACGGCAATCTCAACCCGCAAGTCGCTCCGCCCATCGGCTACGCACACATGACCACCGTGGCCGAGTTTCGCGAGCTATTCGCGCCCGCCTTCACGGAATTGGCATTGGTGGGCGTGGAGTCGTTCATAGGACCGTGGCAGAAGGCCATTAGCGATCTGACGCCCGATCAGCAGGCGGCTTGGCTCGACATCTTCGATTGCACCGGGCAAACAATAGAAGGTTTGTGCGCCTCCGACCATTTCTTATATGTCGGTCGTCGCAGCGCTTAGAATTTCACAACTGTATCCCACCCTCGGAATCGCCTTTGTGAGAACATGGAAATTGTGAGAGCATCTTTCGTGGTTATATGTATCGCGCTGGTTGCCACCGCATTCAGCGCCCGGGCCGCCGCGGATGACGGCGCCGCCATCTTCCAGCAGTTGTGTATTGCCTGCCACGGTTCGGACGGCAAGGCCACCACTGATATGGGCAAGAAAGTCCAAGCCGCGGACCTGACTTCAAAAGAGGTTCAGCAGCTCAGCGACTCCCAGTTGACCAAGACCATCAAGAACGGTCAAAAGAAAATGCCGGCCTTTGGGGACAAGTTAAGCGACGATGACATCAAAGCCGTGCTGGCGTTCGTGCGGCAGTTCGGCAAGAGCGGCCACTAGAACCGATACCGGCTGAGCATGTCCGCGATACGCATCGCGAAGCCCGGGACGCACTCAGAGCGGAATTCATCGTTTTCAGGCAGGACGACGCGGCGGTTTTCCGAAAACAGGAAAGCCTCCCGGTTTTCGAGATCGAAGATCCACTTCGCGAGTGCCGCACCGGCGATAGCGCAGTGCCTTGCCGATGACCCCTTCAAATGTGTCCTTGCTCGGTACGATCTCTATCGCCACATCGGGCACAAACCGCTGCACGCGAAGTTTTCGCTCGATAAGCGCCACTTTCGGCTCACCAATGAAGCTGACGTCCGGTCCGTGTGCGTTGCCGCCGAAGTCGAAGTCCATCTCGCACATCACCAGCCCCAAGTGATGCTGTCGAACGAACGAGCCCAGTTCGCCGCTCAAGTAGCCGCGAAACAGATTGTGCTCCGCCGTATTACCGGACACGTCCACCAGTTCCCCGTCCACGAGTTCGTGGTAATGCGCAAGCGGCTGCGGAAGCCGCTCGAAGTCATCAATCGTTAGGCCGCTCATAAATCACTCTCCCGTCGAAAACCGTCATCGCCACCCGCGCCTTCTCGATCTCCGCCGCCGGAACACTGAGAATGTCCTCCGTCACCACCACCATATCCGCCAGCTTGCCCGGCTCGATCGAGCCTTTGCTCTTCTCCGTGAAGCTGGCGTAGGCCGATCCCATGGTATACGCGCGAATGGCTTCCGCCACCGTGATCTTCTGCTCCGGCACCCACCCATCGGGATGCTTGCCATCCAGCGTGCGCCGCGTTGCCGCGCCGTAAATGCCCATGAGCGGCTCCATCGGCGCCACATCCCAGTCTGAGCCGAACGCCAGCACCGCGCCTGAATCGAGCAGCGACCGGAACGCGTACGCGCCCTTCGCCCGCTCCGGCCCGATGCGCTTCTCCGCCCAGCGCCCGTCGTCGATCAGATGATACGGCTGCATCGAGGCGATCACGCCCAGCTTGCCGAAGCGCGGGATATCGTCGCTCGCCAGATGCTGCGCGTGCTCTACACGGAAGCGCCGGTCGCGCGCGCCGTCCTGCCGCTCCGTTTCTTCGTACAAGCCGAGCACAGTGTGATTGGCCTTGTCGCCGATGGCGTGGATGGCCACCTGCAAGCCCGCACGATCGGCGCCCAGGATGTTGTTCTGCATTTTGCTCTCGGGGATCATCTGATCATTCGCCAGACCGGACGTATTCGGCGCATCCAAGTACGGCGCGAAGAACAGCGCCGTGGTCGATCCCAGCGAGCCGTCGGCAAATCCCTTCAGCGCGCCGATCTGCAATTTCTCGCCGCCGAATCCCGCGTGCAAGCCCACCGCCGACAAGCGCTGCCAGGATGCCAGCGGCTGATGCCCCGAGACGCGCACGTTCAGCTCGCCGCGTGCCAGCAGCGTTTCATAGACGCGCAGAATCTCGGGCGCCGCCGACATATCCTGCACGCTCGTAACGCCATTCTCCGCCGCGTAGCGCATGGCGGCGCGCAAGGCTTCGGCGATTTCGTCCGCCGAAGGCGCCGGCATCACGTGATACACCCGCTCCATGGCAGCGTCCTTCAGCACTCCGGTGGGCTCGCCCTGCGCATCGCGCACGATCGTGCCACCCGGCGGATCCGGCGTCTCGCGCGTGATGCCCGCCAGTTTGAGCGCCGCCGAGTTGGCCAGCGCCATGTGGCCGTCCAGCCGGTTCACGAATACCGGATGCCCGGCGCTTACCGCGTCGATCAACTGCCGCGTTGGCAACTGCGCCGGCGTCCAATTCTCGTGGTCCCAATTGCCGCCCGTGATCCAGCGGCCTTCCGGCTGCTTGGCCGCGAACGCCGCGATGCGCGCGCGAAACTCGTCTTCGGATTTCGCGCTGCGAAGTTGCACGCTCGCCAGGCTGGCGCCGCCGTTGAAGAAGTGCACGTGCGCGTCATTAAACCCCGGCAGCACCAGCTTGCCGCCCAGATCGATCACGCGCGTGCCCGGGCCGACCCACTTGCGGATCTCGTCGTTCGATCCGACGGCCGCGATGCGATTGCCGCGGCAGGCCACCGCCTCGGCGCGCGGCGGCGCCTCTGCCACCGTCCAGATCTTGCCATTGAGCAATACCAGGCTCGCGGCAGGCTGCGCATCCGCGATGGCAAACCCACCCATTAACAGCATGGCGCTGCACAGCCGCCTCATCGCTTGCCCGCCGCCATAGTGGCCATGCGCGCCTCAAACTCCCGCGTCAGATGCGGCACCAGCCCGATCATGCGCTCGATCATCATCAACTGCGCGCGATGGTGCATCTCGTGCTCCTTCACGCCCAGCAGCATCTCGAAGCGAGTCTTGCTGGGCGGCGTCATGCCGGGTGGCAGCGTCACGCGCTCGCCCAGAAAGTCATCGGACAATCCGCCCAGCCACTGCGAGAAGCGGTCGCCCTCGGTGCGTAGCAGCTCAACGATTTGCGCTTTCGTGCGCGGCGTCTGCTCCTCGGCGATCAGCGGGCCGACGAAACCCGGAAAATCGAATCCCGCCAGAGTCGTGCGGCGCTCGACGGCATGCACTTGCTCTTGCACGCGGCAGAGCAGCGCGATGTGCACCAGCGTCTGCGCGACCGTGCGCGTGCCCGGCGCGGGCCGAAAATCGTAGCGGTCTTCGCCGATCTCTTCGGCAATGATTATGGTGTTTTTGCGAACCGTGCGGAAACTATCGGCTAGTTCTTTGGCTCCATAGTAGTTCATGTAGCCAGTGTAGCTCTACGAGCGGTCTATGAGACGATGCGGCGCTCGTTCTCAATGCGCGTGAGGCGGCTATCCATCTCCGCGAGTTTTGCGAGCATCTCGGAGTGGTTACGTTCTATGAGAATTCGCAACTCCGCGAATTGACTTTGCACCTCACCCCGCAACGCGCCGACCTCAGCCCGCATCTCCGCACGCAGCGTCTCCTTGGTTTCGTCTATGCTCCTGCGGAGGTCCGCATGCACATCCGCGATGCGGTGGTTGACGTCCGAAATCCGGCTATTGGAATAGATCAACAGGCTCAACGGCACGATCACCGCCAACACCAACGTCAACAGTTGGATGTCCGTCATGCTGTAGGCTCTTATGCTACCACAGCCCCTGTTGCCGCAATGTGATCTTAGAGGTAGGGTTACTGCACGATGCGACGCTCGTTCTCAATGCGTGTCAGCCGGCTATCCATCTCCGCGAATTTTGCAAGCATTTCGGAGTGGTTGCGCTCCATGAGACTCCGCAGCTCTGCGATCTCAGCGCGGAGCTCCGCATTCTGGCCTTGCATTTCAGCCCGCAGTTCCGCCGTCTGAGTGCGCATCTCCGCCCGAAGCGTCTCCTTGGCCTCATTTACGCTGGCGCGCACGTCCGAGATCCGGCTGTTGGAGTAAATCAACAGGCTCAACGGCACAATCACCGCCAACGCCAATGCCAACAGTTGGACGTCCGTCATCTATCGTTTTCATCCTACCACAGCCCTATCCGCCCGAACGCGCCCGAATCCGCACCGTCCGCTCCAATTCATCCAACACTTCCAGCACCTTCCGCGCAAGATCCGGCTCGGGCGGATGCGCCGCCAGCCACTGCCGTACCTCGTGCGCCGCATCCGCGCTTTGCTGGCCGCCGATGAACGCATTCAGCCATGCCAACACGAAGAAAATCTTGCGCTCGCGCTTGATCTGGGGCAGGGAAGTGAGCGCCCGCTCCAGGTAGGGCCGCGTCAGCGCCGCCTGATTCCAGTAGTTAAACGCGCTTAAACTCTGCTCGATCCAATCTTCCGGCACCTCGCGATCCTTCAGGTAATCGTTGAAGTATTGCTGCTTCACCGCCGCATCCGGACGTGCGGCCGCCGCTACATACGCGTACTTGCGCCCATCGTCGGTCGCATCGCGCTGCTGCTCGGCGCGATAAATCGACGCCGCGTCCGCATCGCCCTGCGCCATCAACGCCGTGATCATAGTCCAGCGGTCCAAAGGCTTGATCTCCAGCCCCGGTACCTTCGTTTTACCCGCCAGCAGGCCCTTCAACTGCGCGAGCCCCGCGGGCGTGGTCGCCACCGAGCGAAACGCGCGATAGTAAAGAATGCGCAGCCCCAGATCCGGTGCCTCCTGCATGCGTTTCTCAAGTAACGCTTCCAATTCCGAACCGGCCGCCCCCCGCTGCGCGTCCGTCATGTATCGCTCGAAAGCCGTCGCCGTATGTGCCAGCAAGCTCTGCGTTAGAGCTTCATCGCGCTCTTCGGGCAGCGCGTGCATCACCAGCTGTAGATACTCCGCCGGCGCCATCTGCACCTCGCGCACCGCGTCCCACAACGCCCCCCAAAGCAGTGCGCGCTCGAACGCATCCCCGATCCCATCCACATGCGCGGCGACCTCCGCGCGGCTGCGCTCATCCAGCAGAAATCGGCCATAAGCATGATCGCCATCGTTGGCGAAAACCCACGCCGGGCACGGCTTGCCGATGACCTCCGAAACTGCTGCTTCAGCCGTCTCAATCGAAACCGGCACGCGCACCGCCGGCGCTCCGCCGTAGTCCAGCAGCACCTGCGTGCGTATCGGCCATCGCTTTCGCTCGCCCAGTACGTCCTCCTGCCGCAGCGTGAACTGCCGCACCGTCCCCCCCTCGCACGACCAATCCGCATCCACTTCCGGCATGCCGCGCTGCCCGATCCAGGTGTCCGCCCAATGTGTCAACTGCTGTCCTGACGCCCGCTCCAACGCATGAATCAGATCGCCCCACTCAGCATTGGCGTACTCGTGCTCGTGCAGATACAGCCGCACGCCGTCGCGAAACGCCGTGTCCCCGATCGTGAACGCAAGCTGCTTCAGCACGCCCGGTGCCTTCGAGTACACGATCGCGCCGTAAGCCGATTTCGCGTCCGCCAGATTCGGAACCTCCTGGTGGATCGGCGTGGTGCCCTGAGTCTCGTCAATCGCGTACGCCGTCGGCTTGAACGATTGGTAGAACCGCTTCCAAATGTCATCCGGCGGATAAAGCGTTGCCAGCGTCTCGTACGCCATGTACTGTGCGAAGCCTTCCTTGAGCCACAGATCGTCGAACCAACGCATGGTCACCAGATCACCGAACCACTGGTGCGCGGTCTCGTGCAGCACCAGCGCCGCCCGCTGGATCTTGTCTCCCTCGGTCGGCGTCGCGCGAAACAACACCGACTCTTCGCGCAGGAACGTCGCCGCCGCGTGCTCCATCCCGCCGTACGCCAGCCCCGGTATCAGGACCAGATCGTATTTGGCGAAGGGAAACGAGCGATGGAAATATTCGGCCATGTGCCGCACGCCCGCGCGCGTGATGCGGAGAACCTCCGGCGCCTCCTGCCCGCCGCGCACAAACTTCGACTGCCGCACGAACATCCGGAAGCCTTCGCCCGGAATCATCCGAAAAGGTCCCGCAGCGAACGCGAACAGATAGGTCGGCAGTGGCAGCGTATCGGCGAAATCGCTTTTCCGGTAGCCCGGCTTGTCCGCTGGCGTGCTGCTCTCGATGCGCGTGTTCGAGATCACTGTCCATGCCGCCGGCGCGGTCACGTCCAAGTCGAAGCGAGCCTTGAGGTCCGGTTGGTCAAAACAAGGAAAACCTTGGCTTGCGTCCATCGGCACGAACAGCGTATAGATGTATTGCGCGCCATCGTCATGATCCCGATAACGTGTGATGGCGCGGCCGGCGGGCGCGATGCCCGATTCGAAATCCATCGCCACTTTATTTTCGCCGGCGCGTAAGTATCGCCCCGCAAGGATGATGTGTCCGTCAACCTGCGTGGCCTCCGCACGCGTGTCGTTCACCGTCACGTGCGAGAACGATCCATCGCGGTAATCCAAAACCACATCGCCCGTCCCCGCCCACTTCCACGACACCTCGATATGTCCCGGCATAACTGCCACATCCGGCGCCAGTTCAATCGAGAGCTTGTACTGCACATCCGAGATCTGCGCCGCCCGCTGCCGCGCTAAGTCGCGTGACACTCCAAGGCCGGGGCCCTGCGCCAGCGCCACCCCTGCGATGAGTGCCAACCGAACCGCGAGCGTCAGCGACCGGTCTGGTCGACTTAAACTATATCTTGAACAATCGACCAGCTTACGCACCGACTTACCGCCGTGCCCCAGCCAAATAAGTAGCTTCTATACAAATGCTTTTCGTCTTAGAGTTCAATCGAAACAAGATCAGATCCGCGCGTTCGCCAACCACCAGTCCGCGCGTCCGCCCCGACACTCGCCCCGCCCGCGCCGCATTGGTCGTCGCCATGCGCACCGCGTCCGCCAGGCTCAGCCCCGCGATCCGCATCAGGTTCTCAACCCCCCGATCCATGCGCAGCGCCGATCCCGCCAGTCGGCCGTTCGCCAGAACCACGCGCTGATCCGGCGTCAGATCCACCGCCTGCTCACCCAGCATGTATCGGCCGGGCGGGCATCCGGACGCCGCCACCGCGTCCGTAATCAGCACCGCGCGCTCGATGCCCTTGGCCCGCAGCGCCACCTTCAAGAACGAAT
>Ga0073928_10003934_pt1 | contig 22644 bp, 16 predicted proteins | sample PaiPotPPA55metaG_FD_76969 | JGI IMG/M metagenome (GOLD analysis project Ga0073928, IMG submission 76969) | Iron sulfur acid spring bacterial and archeal communities from Banff, Canada, to study Microbial Dark Matter (Phase II) - Paint Pots PPA... ...
AGGGGAAATGCTGCCCGTCGCCTTCGTGAACTTTTCTCCTTTCAATCTCCGGTCGCAGAAAAAACCTGGGTCCGGCGTGATTTCAACGTCAAGTCGGTACGTGTCGCGCAGCAGGCAAAGAAGCTCATACTTCGAGATCGCGGCGCTGGCGACCTGGTACAAGCCCGAGAGGTTGGAATGATCTTTAATTAAGCTCTCCACTAGGCTCGCCATATAGTTCGTGGTTACTCCGGAAAACATCGCGCGCGTGTATCCGGAAATGTGCCCGCGGTCTTGCCTGAGAAACCACTCTAGTAGCGACTCCCGATGTGCGAGCTCCCTCCCAATAATCGATGTGCGCAGAGTTATCGCCCTTCCGGTTGCAACTTCTCCCAAGAACTTGGTGCGGCCGTATAGATCATCGGCATCTGCAAAACTCTCCTCTTCGTAGGGGCCGCCCTCGCCGCTGAAAACACAATCGGTACTGAAGTGGATGAGACGTCCGCCCCAGCGATCGCACAACTCGGCGAGTTGATGGGGTAACAGTGCGTTAACGGCTATGCTCGGCCCAGCCCGTGTCGCCTCATTTCTCTGTTTCACAATTCCGATGCAGTTAACGACGACCTTGGGCTTATTCTCCAAGATCAGCTGCTCGAGAGCCGCGAACGCGCCAGCGTCAATATTCTCCACTACGCCACCAGTGTGAAACAGATCCACGTTGCGCAGGGCGCCGTCATCGATTCGGCCGCGAATCGTACAGTAGGTTCCTGGACATCGCTTCCGCAAGTACTGGAACAACTTGTGTCCAAGCATCCCAGAACCACCAAGAATTAAAATTTCCATTTCGGGAACATGCTTCCGGGTTCGAGGCGTATTTTTGCCCGGCTATCAGTGCTCTCCTCAGGACGCTCCGAGTGAGCGTGACGTGCTTGATCTGGGATGGCCCTCAAGCGCGCGGTTGAACAATTGAAACGTTCTTTCGAAGTGATCGTTCGACGTAGCCCAGAATTCCACAAACTCCCGCGCCCGTAAGGAATATCTTGCATAAGTCTGCTGCTCCATATCGATGCATTGCTGTAAGACGCTGCGCCATAATTCGCGGTCTTCGAGCGGCAAACTCCATCCAACTCCTCGATCCGTCGCACCCCGCCACGGCGTCAGATCACTCAAAATCACGGGACATCCTGCTGCCATCGCCTCCAGGATCACGTAACCAAAGTTCTCTCCTCGCGTCGGCATCAAAAAGAAGTCATGGTTGGCAGCGACGCTCGGGACGAGTTCGCGAGGAATCGCACCGCGATACCGTACGACCACAGTGTCCGGCAGAGACTCGGTTCGCTTTTGGCACTCTTCCCAATATTGGAGATCATCGATCGGTCCATAAACGTCGAATTCCACGTGCCCGACAAGATTCCTGAGCAGTTCAATGGCAAACACAATATTTTTCATGCGCGAAATGCGGGAAATCAATAAAAACCGAGCCCCGGTCGACTTCAGCGGCTTAGGCGGTCTTTTCGTTGCATGGGGCCAATCGGGATTTGGCAAGTCCCAAGCAACATGAACACGCTCATCCCGCAGCCGGGCTGCTCTCAGCTCAGTAGCGATGTGATCTTGCTCGAGCGGGGAGGAAGCTTGCCATATCAGATCGCCATACAGTCCGGCGCGCAGGGCGGCAGTTCTGTAAATCGATTTCCGCCATCGCTTGATTCCCAGGGCGCCCGGCGAAAACTCGCCGCGGGGGGCGAGAACAACCGCGCAAGCCGGCAGCAGGCCGAGCCTCCGAAGACAGAGCGTCTTGCCCGTCAGTTTCGAAAAGAAACTATTCAAGTAAATGATGTCCGGCTGCACCTCGAGGATGCGCCGCCGCAGATGGCTGAACGACAAGTCGCTGGTGTGGAGCACGCGAGCTTTGCCGATTTGTGTCCATTCGTTGTGGCGGATACCCGCATATCGGTCGGCATCGGTTAAATCCGAGTCACGAGTGAACACGAATAGATCAAACGCGTCCCCGATAAACTCGACCATATTTGCAATCGCCGTCACAAGGCCACCCGCCTTAAAGCCGGGCAGGTACCAATCGGCGACGATGAATATTTTCGGCGGCATTCAGGCGGGCGCCCTCAGTTGCAACACTGTGCCGCGAATGAATTCCGCTAGTTTTTGAGTTTGCGCAGCCCATGTTTTGTGTTTCGCCATATAGGCGCGCGCCCTCTGGCCGGTCTTTCGTCGTTCTTCCGGATCGATTGCCGCCACGTACTCGATGAGTTGGCACAATGCTTGGGGAGTTTCTTCTCGCAGGAGGTGGGTGAAGGCTCCGAACTCCTCTTCGACATGTCCGGTGCAAGTGGAAATAACCGGCACTCCCGAAGCTAGATACTCCATCATCTTCGACGGGAAAAAGTACTTCGTGTTCCGCGACTTTGTTATCCGCATATTAATCAGAACGCTTGAGGAGCTATAAACCTTGAGTACGCCCTCGAACGAAAGTAGGCCGAGGAATTCAATCCGTTGATCCCTGGCCGCAGCCGCGCGAACCCGCTCTTCGAGCGGACCTCTTCCAGCGATTCGCAGCCGAAATCGTTCACCGCGCAGCAATGAAAAAGCTTCCAGGAGGACCGGCAGGCCATTCGTCTCGTTCAAGTATCCGGCCGCTGCAATCACAAAGGGTCGCTCTCCATCCTGCTTATTCTCGCAGAGCTCGTACCCGTCCGTCCGGTCCAGATCCTGTTGGCGAATCCCTCCCTCTAAGCGCAGGTGCGGCTTGCCGTCCAGGAAATCGCGTGCGATCACATCAGACGCAACAACATGACCATCGAAATGGCGGATCAACCGGCGCTGCATCCAGTAGTCCAGTTTCCAGAACAGCGTCTTCGGGACTGTCTCTCCCGGCACGTCGATGTCACAAAGCGAAACGACCGTTCTTGCGCGAATCAACCAGGCGCTCAAGAGGATAAATATCCCTGGCGGAACGGACAGGTTGTAACAATAGACGACACGAAAGCGCGCGAGGCGATTCCGCCATCCCCAGCGCAACAGCTCGATCGCTGTCCCGATTCCAATGCTGATCTGCTTGAGCGGCGTGACATTGATGAATGGAACAAACTTGATCAACATGCCCTCCCACAGCGTGGTATCTCCGCCACCGAACCATCTCCGCCCCATTTCTCCGTGCCGCCGTGACGCAACCGGAATCACCGAAATGATTGCCGAAGCTGGCAACCCAGCACGCTGTAAGCCGACCAGCAATTCCTGCTGGTACATCTGACCGGCCTGCGAAAAAGCGGAGGTGCGAAATCGCGGCTCATCGGGGACAATGGCCCCGACAAACGCGAGAGCAATGCCGTCTCGATCTTTGTTTGGCAGCTCGGTCGGCAATTCGGTTATTCCATTTTCTCCACTCAAATCGATTCCAGCGGGCCATCGCGCGTGTCGTGCGAAAATTCAAGCTGCTGTCGAGAAGACCCTAGAGCGCGCCGAGCCCGGCCGGCGCCGTGTCCGCAACCACAGAAACAATGTCACCCAAAATGCTGTAAATCCTTCGCCGGATTGAAGAAGCTGGTTATTTGCGGGGAAATAAAACAGCATGATCAGAAACTGTGAAAACATCACCACGGCAAATGGATTTGCTCCTCCCAACGTGTCGAGCCACGACAACGCGAAAAGGCGCCCAATCAGATACACGATAAAAATAGTTCCGGGAAAGGAAACATCCGACGCAATCCAGGGATAGATTGAGGACCACAGTCCGTAGGCGTCCCATCCGTATTTCTCGATCCGCGCTGGATAGGGCTTTTTCATAATGTTGCCGTCGCCCGTCAGCCGAGCCGCCTGCCTATAAAGGAACATCGAATTCCCTACGCCATACATGGGAACAAATGGCTCGCGGAGCGAAAGACTGAGTGCGTAGTAGCCCGGAGTGAGGTAAATATCGAGCCCCATGATCACAGCCGCCGGCCCCGCGCTGAGTCCACTAACCAGGAAATTGTCGGTGTCCGCCCTTGCGCCGGTGGCCGGAAAATATCCGGTCACCGCAGGTGAACCCGAGCGCCCCTCCATCGCCAATCCAAAGAATGTGAAAAACAAAACGAAGGCCGATACGCTGCACAGGCCGAGAGTGACAATCCGACCAGGCTTCAGCCGCAGCTTGCCCGCCTTGTATCCTGCGAAAGCCATCCAGGGAACCAATAAAACCGTATCGGCAACCGCTTTGTTGGTGCCCATGGCAACGAACAATGCGACAGTGCCTAAGATTCCTGTGACCGCCAGCGCCCTCGTCATTTTCGCTAATTGCCTCCAATAAAAAACTGTTAGGGGAAGGAGGAATCCGATCAAAGGTCCCGAAACAATTCGTATATATTCAACGATTGGCAATCCAGCGGGCTGCTCCGACAGAGATACTGTTCGGGCGTACGCATCGCCTGTGTTGACGATCCCGTCCGCTACATCGGGTATCGCGTTGCCTGTTCGGGCCTTGCTCGTGGGCACGAGCAACACCAGGCTGACCGTGGCGCTCCAGAGCAGCAGTTGAGGTGCCTTCCATTTGCCGAGGTAGTTCCTGGGCTGGCCCGAGGCGGCGCGCCAATATCCTGCTAACAGGGCCAAATGAGCCAGCGCCAGGAAAAGGTAGAGAGTCCATGGATTGTCGACGGGATATTCGAACGGGCCGGCCACAAAGAACGACACAGTCCCTGTGAGATAAACCAAAAAGAACACAATCGGGAGTACACGAATCCACCGGGAGAACTGTTTGGGCGCAGCACATTGACTGGCGGAAATTCGCATCACGATACGCTCACCCGGCCAAAGCGTTTTTTCAGGGCTGCCGTTACCACTTTCATTTCGTGAAATGTTGCAGCATCGAAAGCCCAGAACAATCCCGGACGCATGCGCAAGTAGAAAATGCAGAGGCCGATCAACACGAGAAGATTGGTGCACTGTCCTAGAAACACCGCGGCAGCGAGCCCGGTGATTCCAAAATGCAGATATGCCGGCACCCCCGCGCTAAGAAGTATCGCCAAACCCAATAGATTCGAGAAAATGCCTAGCCCCGGATGTGACGCAGCACGGAGACCCTGCTCAAGAGTTTGTCCCATCCCCCAGAATCCGCTCGCGCCGATCAGAAAATACGTCGCGGCGGTAGCCGCAAGGAATTCAGGGCCAATCAAAACCCGGATGGCCCACGACGCCGATGCGGCCGCAAAGATCGCCATGCCCGCAACGGCCACCTGAGCCAGGCGGAAATGCCGTGCGAGCGTTTCGAGCGCGCGGTCGTGCTCGGCCTCCCCTGCAACCGCTGCGAAACCCACCTGCACGAACGGATTGACTATGCCGACTTGCCCCATCGCGATCGCTTGTGCCACTGCGTAGGCGCCAATCGCCGCCGCCGGAGCGATACGCACGAGCAAAAGCATGTCCGCACGCAGAAGCGCCAGCCCCGCCAGTGCTGGGATGTAGAAGGTAAACCCCCGTCGAAGTAACCGGGAAGCCATCGACCACGTTGGACCCACTCTCGAAATCTGGCGCCAATCCAGCGCTACGCGCAAAACAGTTGCCGACGTCACACCCGCCAAAGCCGCGACAGCAAACGCCTGCGGCGAGTTGCGATGCGCTGGCCAAATCACGCAGACGATGGCCAACAAATACGCCATTCCCGGCATGATCTGGAAAAGGCTGAAGCGTCCAAAGCTCCCTCGACCCTGATCGATGCCCATAAGGGAAACCGTCACGTATGTTGCCGGCAGGTACAGCGCGAACCATCTTGCCGAGCTCAGCAAATGGAGTTTGTCGGCAGGAAGGACAAAGCGAAGCGCCAGCGCCAGCAGCGCCATTTCCGCGCAGCCCAAGACGGCGGCTACCCAAAACGCAGTGGGCGCCAACACCGGGGATGCTCCGCCGTTCTTGCTACTCTCAACTATCACACTTCGAGAGAATTCGAACTCACCCCATGAAATCAACATCATCGGCATAAAGACGATGATCGCTAATTCCCCGCGCCCGTTGGGACCGAGAAGCCGCGCCGCGAGGACTCCGGAGACCGCGCCGAAGCAGCGCACCGCAACTGTCGCTGCCATCGTCTGCGCGTAGGCTTTTCTGTTCGAGAACCGCGCGGCGACTCTGGCGATGCCAGCGACACAATCCCCGTTCAGGGTCTCCAGATTTTCAAAAGAAGACACAGTTATTTCCCCGCCCGAAAATGGGTCCGCCAACAGGATTGCGGAGTGGCGTTTCCCCGGGTTTCCGGCGAACCATGCTGCGGCACGTCCGACAAGCGCCAAGCTGCGAGCATCCGTCCCGGCGACACCTCGTCATCTGGAATAAAAAGTTGGGAACGAGGAAAACAAAACGGTGGCTTGGTTAGATTTAGTAGCCGAAAATCGCCGGACAGAATGTCTGCGTTAAAGTCTGTGCCAGCATCGTTGGTTGCAATCATCGTGGAGACGCCACTCAGACGCATGTTTCGAATCAGCGCCCAAATGTCGGCGAAGGACAAATGGAAGAACACCTCTCGGCATAGAATCGTGTCCGCGGACGGAAGTGGATCAGTTGTCGCGTCGAGATCATAGAACGTCCGGTTCACCGAGCCGTAGTTTCGAATATTCTGTTCAATAACGCTTGAGGCGACATCCACACCGATGTAGCGGCAATCGAGTTCGAGTCGGCTCATCCAGTTGAAATCTCCACACCCGACGTCAAGTATGGTTTTGGTATGGAGGCGAGTAAGCAATTCGGGCAAGCGTCGCCGAATTGCCTTCGTGTTCTCAAGCTCGGATCCAAGTCCCGAGAGAGAACCGTATGGCCGGCCCGTAAGCCACACGCGGTTTCGATAAATCGTCGAGAAGCGTTCGCGGAGCGTCCGCGCACGAAGATGGTCCATGTTTTGCCCCCGGGCGGAGCGGAACGCAAGGTATGCTCCATTCAGGCCGCTCCTTAGAAGGAGGTGGCGAAGAACTTCTTTTGCGTTGCGTTTGACGTGCATGTGGCTCACTGTCGCTTCGATATAACCCTCATCTTCACTCTTGTTTCCACGCTCGGCCGGGCACGCCCGATTTCAATGTCGCGAAAACTTTCTGTGCCAATACTTTGCGCGGATCCCGAACATCCGTCCCTCGCCAACGTTTCGAACCGACAATCCAAACGGCGCACAATGCGACCGCAGCAAGCGTGCCGCTGACGATGATCAACGAACGCGGCGGAAAGGTCTTCCTTTCGGGAACCTCGGCTAGGTCGAGAACCTTTATACTGGGTGTTTCCTTGGCTTCTTCCACCTTGGCGAGCTCGTACTGCTCGGTCAGTAACTCGTAGATCGTTTCCTGGATCTTCGCGCGGCGGTGGTAATCCGCATACTGCACTCCTAGCAACGGCAGTTTGCGAAGTGAAGGGTAGGGCATGCCGCCGGACGAATCTGCCGCAATCGCAGTGCTCTTTCCAGTATCTCCATTTTCCCCGGAGAGTTTGCCAAGTTCCTTGCGGAGTTCGCCGACACGCGCATTTAACGCGCGGATACGCGCGTTGTTCTCGGAATAGATTTGCCGGAGTCCCTCGAGTTCCGATTCGGCGGCGATCATCTGGCCGGCTAGATTTCCGGCCGCCTCCAGCATTGCTTTTCCTTGTTGCTGTATGTCGAGCGTGTTGTTCTTGCTGGAAAATTGAGCGAGCTGCATATCCGCATCGTCCAAGTCCTGCTTAACGGTTCGCAGACGCTCTTCCAGAAATATTCGTTCCCGATGTGCGGAAGAAGTCGAGAGCTGTGAAACCGTCGAGTTCAGTTCCTTGACGTAGGCATTTGCCAGGTCAGCCGCCCGCGCGGGACTTCTGTCCGTAACGCCGATGGTAATAATGCCGCTCTTGCGCTCTTCCTGGATGGAAGTGCTCTCTCCCAATTTTTTGCGCGCCTCTTGCTGGTACCTTGTTCCGTATACCTTTCTTAAATCGAATTGCTGTATCAAATGATTTTGGACTGTCTCGCTTTGCAGCACCCCAACAAAAAGCGCTCCCGAGCTTTTCATTCCGAGCAGGTCACCGGCCACCGCGCCCAGCCCATTGCCTGCTCTTTGCGCTAATCCCGCCAGCATCATCATGTTGGAGGCTGACTGCGTATCCGGCGGCATGAGCCGTGTCGTAGTCGTGTAGCGCTTGGGAATCAGAAATGCAGTTAAAATCGCAACCACGAATCCGATAACTGTGACCCGGAAGAGCAAGCGACGTTGGTCCCAAAGCACGCCGAGCCATTCCGTCAACGTCGCCCCGTCGAAATGGAATTCGTCACTGGGCTCTCCGTTGAACTCGGAGTTGTCCATTGGCAGGTCAACCGCGGCTTCGCATTGGTGTTGAGTCGAAGTTTGCGTCATTTCGGCGCGCCCAGCCCGCTTCCATGCGAAAAGCCCATTTCCACAACGGCTGCAAAATTCCGTTGCACGCCGCTGAACAATATCGGGTAGTGCGAAATATGTTCATATTGGAGTTGGGCCTTTAGGTAAAATCCGGACTTCCAATACGTCTCGTTCCTCACGCTGTAGTCCTGCCAGGCTCCCCCTCCCGGAATGAATGCATTGGAAACGGAACTGTTCTTGTAAATGAGCTGCAATATGTTCCGGGGAGATAGCCAGTAGCTGAGCCAACCTTGGTAGGCCTGGCCCATACGCCCCACAACGTTGCCTATCAAATTACCGTTGTTGGTGTATCCATCCCGGTAGATAAAGTTCCAGTAATTTAGATCTCCCGTGTTGCCCGCTCCACTAGGAAAAACTACGGGCGATTCCGTGTTCGCCGCTTCGATATGTAAATCGAGTTTGGATGCGCCTGGAAAATGGGTGATGTAAATTCCGGGACGATAGGCGCTTCTCGTGGGAGCCGTGATGCCGATGGCGTCATCATCTGTGTACCAATCTCCGTAAAAGACAATATAGTTTCGAACTTTGGGCACATTGAATGTCCAATCGAAGCTTGTGTGAGTGTCGCCCGGCACCGAACCACCCAAGGTGCTGTTTGTGTGGAGGCCGAAAAAGCTGTAAAAGAAATTGCCCGGAGTAAGCGGGTCGCCTCCCACCCCTCCAATTGTTATCGTGCGCCCATAACCGAACTCAAGGTTCGGCAACGGCTTGAAGTTTATTTTGTTGCCGTAAATGAAAGGCCGGCGAACGAACGCATCGCCACCCAAGCGTCCCAAAAATTGGTCGACGCGAACCGGGCCTAGATACTTGAGGAAGCCCGGCAATCGCGTAGGCTCGGAATTCACGACGCGAACCATATCGACTGGCTCGGCGTTGTCGCTCCACAACAGCGACCCACCAGGGCCAGGACCCCACGACAAGCTTTGCTTGCCAATTAATATCTGCCAGTTGTTCAAATTCACGGCCACATACGCATCGAGCAATCGAGGTCGGTTGATTGCAGCCACGGGAGTGGCCGGCGGTTCGGGCACCAAGTCGCGAAGGGCTATGATGCTGCGAACGGCGCCGGAAGGCGCCGGAGACTCTGGTGCGTGCTGATACTCCGTTCGGATATAAATTGCGATCGGCCCGATCGCCGCGCGGAATGCCCCGCCTGCCTGCCCATTCGTGCCGCGCTCAAACGGCCGGCCGAAATCGTAAGATACCGTTTGACCGAAGTGAAATCCGTCGGTCAGGGCGGGCCCGCTAATCGACACGGTGCGAACGTAAACCGATTCGACGTTTGCGCTTATGTTGCGTCCGCCGTCGAGAAGCCCCATTTCGACTGAAAATTCCCGTCGCAACCGATCCAGGAGCGCACTCGCCGCGCTATCGGCAGTCTGGTTGTCCCGTAATTCTTCACTTGCTTCTTCAACCAGGCGGGCGCACTCCATCCGGGTCCAAGGCCGCAACCCTGCTATTGAAGTATGGATGTAGCTCAGCCCGGCTAATCGATCGAACGCTGGATACACCCAGCTATCGAGCGCAACGAAAGTCGTTCCCATTCTTTGCCGCGGCCGGTTTTCTTCCAGATAATCGAGGGATTCGGCCAATGTATTCCATGTTGAGCCGCCTAACTCTGGGTCATGATGCCGGCGATAGGTTACTTCTCCCGAAAGCCAGCCGACCGCGCTGCCAATCAAAATATCCGAAGGGAAATGCTGTTTCGCCGTCAGGCGGGAAACGCTTACGGCCGATGCCATGCCGTAAGCCAGTACCTGCGTCAATGGACTGGGATATTCATGCGCGATCACGCTGGCAATCGACCACGCCGCCGCAGCATGTTCAGACGGAAAGCTGTCGCCGCCCTTCCAGAACGCGCCTTGAAAATCATTCTGTAGAGGACGTTCTCGTTGAAACGAATATTTCAAAGCGTAGACTACCGCCAGGCTGTTGAGCGCCGCCTCACCGGCCAGGAATCCAGTCTCGCTCTTGTGATCGTCGTGACTCCTTTGGCCCCAGAGGTAAAGTCCCCCTGCCAGTCCTCCCATCCCCCCAAGCCCGTAGTTCGAGAAGTCCTTGCTCCGTTTTATCCGGCTCGGAGAATTGGAGAGGTGCTTTGAAAACTCTGTGTCGGTTGCGAGTGTCCCGGCCGTAGCCAAGCCCAGAGGCACAAGCCAGGCTGCATCCGAAAGACGGAGCTGCGAATGACTCGTCCAAATGGCCTTTTGGTCCCCGAGAAAACGAGGCAACAGTTGCGGGCGCAGCGAGTTATCGTAGTCGGCGGTTTGCGCGGGCCGGTCGTCGGAATTCCTGATAGCGTCTGAATTGAGTGGGAGCTTGGAGGGCGGGCGGTCATCTTTATTTTTCTCACCGGATGTGGGGGCTGCGGGACACGCACATTGTGCTTTCGGCTTGGCGTAGCACTCCTTTCGCGTACCTGCGAGGGTCATCAGTGAGCAGCATCCGACAGCAAGGATCGTCCGTATTTGGCTCATATGGCCGGTTCGCGCTACGGCTTGGCCGCGACGTACGCCGTTAAGGCGATCGACGAGACCACCTGCGCGAGCAATAAAATGTTTTGCCACGGTACGTTGCCCGCTAGAGCCTTTTCCGGAACAACAACGATGTCACCGGGTTGCAGTGCGGCACTCAGCGAATCCCCGCTCCACAGTCCGCTCTTGCCTCCGATTACCGTTCCGTTAGCTCGAATCACGAAAATTCCTTTCTTGTTGGCCATCGGCGTCGGTCCTCCGGCCCGGTTGAGGTACCAGTTCGCACTCCTGCCCGGACGGTAAGCAATCGCCGTGGGATTAAAAGCTTGCCCGGACACCATCACGAAACCCGGTCTCTTGGGAATTACCAGCGTGTCTCCGGCGCGGACCTCGATATCCGCGGAAGTGTTCTTCCAGCGCTCAATCTCCGACGAGATCCGGATGGATACCCGGCCGACCGGCGGGTTTGCCGTTAACTGGTCGATGCTGGACTGCCATTGCTGCAAGGCCAGTCCTTTCGCCAATTTCTGTTTGGGTTCGCCATCTGGGGAAAGCTCCAATCCATCCTGTGCCTGTTTCAAACGCAAAAGCATCGCGTCTCGTTCCTTTTTTTCCAGCTCGCGGACTTGAATTCTTTCGAGTACGGCGCCATACGGATAAGCATCCGGCTCAAATCCGCCCGCTCGCTCGAGAACCGAACTCAATCGCTCGCCGGGATGGATTCCGTACGTCCCAGGATGTTGAGCCTCACCGTCGATGTGAACGACCGCTCTCAGATCGCTCCATCCACGTACCTTCCGAATTGTAAGGACGTCGCCGTCTCGCAGTCGCGGGTCACGTTCCGGATCTCCGCTCATGGCCGCGGCAAGTGAGACGTCCGCATGGGTCGCCACCAGCGGGCCGGTGCTCGACGCTTGATACTCCGTGAGGTCCGCGCTCTCGGTGTCGGCGCCGCGGCTCAAACCTCCCGCGATCTGCACCAAGTCCGATACGTGCAGATTTCCAGCGAGCAGGTACCGCCCCGGATGGACTACTTCTCCACCGACCAATACGGAGGGAGGATCCGCGTGGTTTAGATTTTGTTGGATCAAAACGCGGTCCCGGGTCTCGAGAAGTATGTTGTCGGCGGCGCCGCCTTCCAGCGCTTCCTTGACCCGCACACTCAGAATTTTTAGCGAGCCATCCGGCGTCACCCGGATGATTTGCGCTGAGTCCGTCGAAGCGTCCCAATTCAATCCGCCCGACAGCTCGATGGCGTCTCGAAAACGAATCTGGCCCGGGGGTTCGAATGTTCCCGGCTTCCGCACGGCGCCGGCCACCGAGATTGTGGGCGGATTCTCAACCTCAAACCGGTTGAAAATTCGCACGGTATCAAGCGCCTGAAGAGCTGGCGCAGCCGAAGGATTCGACAGCGCCGCGCTGAGATCGAAGCTTTCAACGCTCGGATGGAAGTCGGGTGGATTCAAACGAATGATCTCGGCGTACTTCAGCGCCGGCTCAGGTAACACGTCACTGTAGGACGAAATCAAATCCGTCACTTTCATGCCAGGCTTGTAGGCGTAGCGTCCCGCGCGCAACACATGGCCTTCCAGGTAAATGGCGTCTTGAATGAACTGGGCGATTGGAAAGATGTGGATTTCGTCACGATCTCGGATGGCGAAGGACGACAACTGGGTCTCAATTGATGCTGAATCGGCCGCGCCCGAAATCTCTAGACTCAGCATCGTGCGCTTCTCGTGAGCCTCCAGTCGTTGCACTTCGACGTGGCTGAGGGCTGCCGTGGGAAGTATTCCTCCCGCCATTTCGAGCGCCTGCTCGAGCGTGTTCTCTTTGTGCAGCTCATAAATCGCGGGACGGCGGACCATGCCGTCCACTCGAATCTGCGATCCCACCGGAGGGACCAGCAATGTGTCTCCCGGTTCCAAGCGCTGGATGTCGGTGCGAATTCCGCGCAGCAACAGGTCGTACAAGTCCACTTCCTGCACCAGCTCGGTTCCCCGGTAGTGCTTCACGATGCGCATCGACCCATTCGCGGTCGGCCCACCCGCTGCCAGCAGTGCATTCAGTGGCGTCGAAAGCGAGCTAACGTCGTAGGCGCCGGCGCGCTTCACGTCTCCCACTACGTACACCCGCACCTTTCGCAGACGCGACAGCGAAACATCCGCGGCGACGTTTCGGAACTGTGTGCGCAGCAACCGTTGCACCGTCAGTTGAACGTCAGAGAGCGTCTGGCCATTTACCGGTACGGGACCAACTTCCGGCAAAGAGAGACGTCCCTCATGATCCACCGTGCGTTCCAGCCGCTGCGAGACACCGCCCCATAAGTCGATCGCGAGTCCGTCTCCGGGCCCAACGACATAGTCCGGCGACGCCGGGAAATCGATCGGTATGTTGCCGGACGCTTTTGGCGGATTTCGAAATACCTCTTCGCCGAATCGTTCCACGGTCCCGACCGGCGCGACCGCGTGCACGAACATGTCGTACACCGAGGGAACGTCGGAATATGGAGTCCAATGCCGCGGCGTTCCAGGTGGTCCAGCCATTTCTGTGGATTCAATTTCAAAGGTGCCGCGCTTTCTTTTTTCTTCCCGCTCGGTCCGCTTGTCCAATCGTTCGGACGACGGCATTGACGTCGCTCGAGACGGCCGCCTCGCTTCAGAGTCTGTTACCGAGGGCGCGCGGTTGGTGTGCATCGAAGAACTGCCTGATTCATCCTCAGTTCCACCCTCGTGCTCGCTCGAGTTCAGGCTTACGCTCGAGATGCTTTCACCTCGATTGGGATCGTTCGCACCGGCCCGCGAAAGCGACGGGTTTGTCCCTCCCATTTCCGCTCCGCGATTAATGAGAAGCCGGTCGCTTTCTCTGTCCCTTGGTAGCGCTGGTGGATTGACATCGGTTTCGTCCTCTCCGGCCCTCGTACTCGGCCCTTTCTCGCAGCTCGGATCGGTGGAAGCAGTGGAGAGATCGCAGTTCGTGTGAGTGGGTCTCGTTTCTTTGATTGATTCGGCCGGTGCTGCAAGTTCAGCCGCCGCTCGCTGCCGGATCCTCTCTTTTCGGAGGTCCTCAGCCTCGCGGCCCGCCGCGGAACTCGGATTCAGTGTCGCGAGCAGATATCCGTACCTCTGCAACAGGCGTGTCGCCGCGGCTCGGAAATTTGGGTCACGGTGAAGCCGATGAAAAATCGCGGCGTCTTCAAGGTCTTCGTCCTGGACGATTTGTCCCTTATCGGACGCATCCTTAGCCATCCATCTCTTCAACTCCACGAGCAGTCCCGGGTTTGCGCTCAAGAGCCCCGCGATTTGCGGTTCGGAAGCCGCCACTCGGTCAAGGTTGTCTTTCGCGAGTTCAGACGAGGGTTTTCCGTCGTTCTCCAAAGGAACCCTGCGTTCCTGTGCACCAGCCGTCGTGGCGAACACAGCCAGCGATACAAATGCGATCGCTTTCAAGAAATGCCGTTCAGGTCGCGCGTGAGAATTGCGCCGTCTTGGGAGTCTCGGCCAATGGTGTATCTTCAAGCGCCACTTCCTCCTGTCTTCCGATTCATTCGCCGGACGCTCGCATTGCCCCCGCTGGTACTCTTCAATCGAAATAAGTCTCAACGCTTCATCTACGCTGACACAGGGACACTTCAACTCCGCGTTTTTCTAGACTTTCCTGGGACACGGCACCGACGGCGTCGTTATCATTAACGAGAGGAATGCAGTTGTGGTACCTTGCACCGCTTTCCGTGCGTCCTAACGCGCTTGCATCCGTTCATTTGCAAAAGGGTGGCCAAGCCTCAAAATCAAAGTTGCGAACGAGGGTTAACCGGAGGCAATACCAGCGGGGAGTAATAAAACCTTAATGTATAAGTACTTCCATGATGAGCGACAGCCCTTGGACTCTAAGAACAACCTTGTGTATGTCTCCTCCGAAGCAGCATCCCAGAGTGGGGGGCGGTTTCAGATGTTTCAATTCAGCAGGAATAATCCCGATCTGGGAATTGGTGCCTGCTACTCGAATCTAGTCTTGGTGTCTGGGAGCCGCGGTACACCAGCCTGAGATCCCAAGGACGATTGCTGTGCCGGAGTTCACTACCCTCATCAGCGGCTTGTCATTCACGGAGTGCCCGCGATGGCGCGACGAACGGCTCTACATTTCCGACTTCTACACGCACCGCGTCCTCGCAGTCGCCATGGACGGCACGTTCGAGATTCTGGCTTACGTGCCCCAGCAGCCATCTGGACTCGGGTTCCTGCCCGACGGCCGAATGTTGATTGTCTCCATGCGCGACCGAAAAGTCCTGCGCCGTGAGGCTGACGGTTCACTCGTCGTGCATGCTGATTTGTCCTCTCTGGCTCCGTGGCACTTGAACGACATGCTCGTCGATCGCGACGGCTTGGCCTGGGTCGGCAATTTCGGGTTCGATCTCATGGGCGGCGCCCCAGCCCGGACTACCGTGCTTATCTGCGTAAGACCCGACGGCACAGCTAAGGTAGCGGCCGAAGGGCTCGGCTTCCCCAATGGCATGGCGCTCACTCCGGACGGCCGCACGCTGATTGTGGCCGAATCAACGAGGAACCAGCTCACCGCCTTCCACGTCGCTTCCGGCTCGCTAAACGAGCGCCGCACATGGGCCGCGCTGGGAAATCCTGGGGCATCCACCGGCGCTGGCGAAATGCGCGGACAGGTGGCCGTCGTGCCGGACGGAATCTGCCTCGATGCCGAGGGCGCGGTGTGGGTAGCCGATGCCGCTCATGGCCGGCTGGTCCGTGTGGCGGAGGGTGGCAGCATCCTTCAGGAACTCAAGATCGAGGGAGCCGGCGTGTTCGCCTGCATGTTGGGAGGCGACGACGGGCGCACGCTGTTCGCGTGTGCCGCACCCACCTTCCAGGCGGCGGAAGCATCCGCGAACCACCGCGCCTCGATTTTAATGACCAGGGTCGCAGTGCCCCACGCCGGATTGCCTTAGCGAGACGGACACGCGGGGGATACGGTTTACAGACACACCTTAATTCGCGTCCGCTTGTCTTGCCAGCAACGCCATCAACCCATCACTGAACGTCGCGTACCAGGCAACATGTTCGTGACCGCTGAATCGGTCACTCCAGGCCGCGGCGCAATTCAGCTCCGTATCTCTAGCTTCGGGCGACGCATTCCCGACGAACAGCGCAACCACCGCCGGTATTTTCCCGGCATGAATCAAATTGTCCAGAATCGTGGGTGTTGGCACCAGCGTCGTGTATGACTCTCCGTCCATCACCACGAGCAAGGGATACGTCTTGGCCGGATCGTACGCGGGTGGAGTGTACAGCCACACGGAGCGTTCATTCTTCAATAAGGCGCTTTGTAGTTTTGCCTCTCGGATCGCTCCGTGCGGAACGTCCTGCCGCGCATGAATCCACTCGTCCGGCGGCGCTTCGGAAAGTTCGAGCACCGATGCTTTCATGTTGCCGCCATAGTCGAATGTCTTGGCGTTGAATGGATCGCGCTGGAAATGCGCCATTCGCGCAAAAAAGTTAGTCTCCGCCTCGAACGGCACCAGACTGTCGTTCGGCGCCAGCCGGTACGCCATTCGCGCATCATTTCGCATGCGGTAGGTGAGATACCAAACGTCCGTGCCTGGCAATTGATTCATCTTCGCTTGCTCCAAATTCACCAGCGCAAGCGGCGAAACCACCACAACGTTGTGCGTCTCCGCATCTCCTCGCCAGACAAATGTAACGAACGAATAGTGCGGCTCGCTCGCAATCGGCTCCGCAAGCGGCGTACCCGATCGTTTCATTTCCTCCCAGAAATTCTCCACCGCGTGCGGATCCTTCGCGATTTTCTCTCGCAGTGACTCGATCGCGCGACTTTCGATCTTCTCCTCGTTCTGCTGCGCCGCCGCCCAACTGTCGCAGCCCAGCAGTAGTATGGCGATCACCCCGATCCGGACGGAGAACCACAAACTCGTGCGCATGGACATAGCTTCGCCTGACCTCGTCTCAAGTACGCAATTGCCCGAGCGAATGTTCGGCCCAGAGTGGGAAAGAAGACAGCATCGCAATCAAGAAGCCGATCGGCGGCAGGGGACAGCGGGGCTGCGGCGCCGCCTTCAAACTGCAGAAGGTTCCGCGCCGATTTCTGGGATCGGCTCGACCGGAACCTCGGGAATTGCCGGCGGCCAGTAGCGGAACAGCAAGTAGCCCAGGATGCCCCAGAAAATCCAGTAAGGCATCGGGAACGGTAGCGACCTGGGACCTGAGTAGAGCCAAACATTGTACAGCCCATGTCCGAGAGCCGCCGGCCACACCGAGCCGGACTGCAACGTCAGCCACCCGAGCACGTAGCTCAGCGAAACACACATCGCAAGACGACTGGCCAGCTGCACGAGCACGTCCTGATCTCTGCCAATGTTTGCAAAGTCCATCGTGAAGTGAAACGCGCTCCAGACCAGCCCTAGCAGGAAAATACCTCGCAGAATTCCAAATCTCCGGACGAAGTGCGGCTGCAGAAAGCCGCGCCAGATGATTTCCTCGGCGGCAGCACCCGGAAGCATCCAGTACAACAACGGTTCCGGAATTGAAAAGTAACCTGCTAGCGAAGGCGGAGGAAGCCGGTAGAAGTCAAAAGCGGCCCAGTGAACTCGGTCCCAAGAATAAAAGATCAGTTTCGGAATAGCGCTGATCGCAACAGGGATAGCAACGCCTAGTAGCCCGAACTTCACTTCCGGAAGGCGTCCGAATTGCCGAAGCTTCCTCCATCGTTCCGCTCCACATGCCCATGCCGCGACGCTAATGAGAAGCAAAAGCCCGAGCCAGCCGCCCAGCAAGTCCAAAAACTGAAACCAGCGGTCATTCACTCCAATTCCAAAGCGCGAGGAAACTTCCAAAACAAGAAGAGCAGTGCCCCCTGACAGCGCGAATTCGCTCGCGGTTGAAATGCAGACGAAGATTTGAATTCGTTGCCACGCTTCATCCACGGGGCGTGCGGCAGAGTCTGGCAGCGAAAGCGGTAGTGAAGCATTTCCCCAACGCAGCCGCCACACGAACGCGAGCACCAGCGCCATTCCGAGAAGCCACATATGCAATGGCGTTCCTAAACCCCAAAAGCCAAGGATCGCCGACGTCGCGCGGAACGAAATCTTGTCCAGGACGCTTATATTTCCGGGCCAATGTGCCATTGAAACAAACCCGATGAAGAGAATAGCCAGTCCAAAAACGGCAGGCAAACAGACGAGCGTGAGAATGCGCCGCGCCGGGCGCCCTCCCGGCCGGAAGCAAATGAAGAGTCCTGCAACTCCAGCGAAAAACACCGGCAACCGCGCCGCCACAGAGAATCCATACCACACGAGCGGTTGATCGAATGAAAAGCTGGAAGGAGAACCAAAAACGGAACGTAAACCGACGGCGCTCGCGGCGTCCGCCGGGAAGCACCGCAATTCAAAATCGATCAACAGGAGGATCGACCCGCCAAGAAAGAGCAATTGCGCTGGATCCGCGGGAATCATGGAACGCAAAAAAGTAAGCAACCGCTTCACGAAATCCCCGGCGCGCACCGAAGAGGGTGTAACAATATCGTTATCTAAGCCCCTTAGCAACAAATTGCTGGTCGTGTGCCGCAGGATCAGCGCCAAATGGGGTCTAGGGAACTCCTTTCGTCAACGGACCGGACGCAAGCTCCCGTCAGTCGACTCAAGTTCAACGCGCAGCAGCCAATCGAAATGAAATTTCTCCACCGCGAGCCACTTCTCAAGATCTTCGCGGCCCGCTGCGTCGAACTCAACCAGCATTTTTCCTTCCTGCATATTCACGAGCACGCGCCGCGCTTTCACTTCCGTCGCGCCATGAAGACGCGTCGCGAGCGCTTCCGCTCCTTGCCGCGTGAGGCAAGCGAGCGTGTGTTGCGAGATGTATCGAGGCATCGAAGCTCCTGCCAAAATGTGAACCGCTCGAGATTGAATTGTTCAGATGCGCATGCGAAGCCTTCGGATACACTGTGCCGGGAGAAAAGGCAAATGCCCGAGCTTCGCAAAGCCCACCCGTACCACCTCTATGACGCGATCCATGCCCAGCCGTCGCTGATCGAAAAAGTGCTGGCGCGCCGCGCGGCCATCGAGCGTGCAGCCGACGCCGTCGCGGCGAAAGAGCGCATCACATTTGTCGGCATCGGCACGTCGTTTCACGCCGCGCAGCTCGCCGAATTCTGGATCCGCGACCGCTCGGCCGGCCGCATCCGCATCTGCTTCGAGCAGCCGTTTGAACTGGTCCACTACCCGGTCGCGCTTGGCCGCGACGACGCCGTGATCGTCATCACTCACACCGGCACTACCACGTGGTCCATCGAAGCGCTGCGCATGGCGCGCGCCGCCGGAGCGCTGACGGTGGCAATCACTGGCGAGATGAGCGGCGAAGCAGTTCGCGGCGCGGATTTTCACCTGGAAACGTGCGATCAGGAAGCGTCGTTCGCCTACACCAAGAGTTACACCACGGCGCTCGCGGCGATCGCGATTTTAATTCTGCGTGCCGCGGAACGCCGGAAACGGCTCGCCGAAACGAAATCCTTCGACGCGCTTGCCCAAGTGCCAAACCTGTTGCGCCAGGCGCTGGCGCTCGAACCGCAAGTGCGCGAATTCGCCAAGCGCGTTGTGCCCCTTTCGCGCATCGCTCTCTTTGGTTCCGGCGCGGGCTGGGCCACGGCGCGCGAAGCCGCGCTAAAAATAAAAGAAAGCTGCTACATCGCCGCCGAAGGTTTCGAGACCGAGGAAATCCTGCACGGGCCTTTTTCCGAAATCGATTCGCGCGCAGCAATCATCGGGTTGCTCACAGGCAATCCCGGCGACGACCGTGGCCGCGCTATTCTCCGCGCCGCGGGCGAGCTGAAAGCGCTGCGCGCCGCCGTCGCGGTCTCTTCCGCGAACCGCGACATCTCCGCCGAGCAGATTTTTGTGGTTCCGGAATGCGCCGGATGGCTCGCCGCGTTCGTTCACCTCGTTCCGCTTCAACTTCTCACTTACTACATGGCGCTCGAACGAGGCCTGAACCCCGACACCGGCCGCCAGGACCAGCCCGCTCACGCTGCCGCGGCAAAGCATTACAAATACTGAGCAAATATGAGCGACCATTGTCACAACTCGACTCAAACAGTCGGCTGCGCGTCGCTTCAAACCGGGCCTGTCCTCGGGGACAGCTGCCGATTCGAGGACATCGCGGCCTCGACTAACCTCTGGGCGCGGCTCCGGGCGTTAAAATTGTCTCAGTGCCCAGCAAGGAGCGTGCGATGAAACGATCCATTTTTGTGTTTCTGATTGCCGCGACGCTTGCATTCGCCGCCGCCGCGGGCGGGCGCGTGCCCGTCGGTACGCTCGCCGGAGTCGTTCTCGATGCATATGGAAAGCCGGTAGCAGACGCGAGTGTGACGATTCAAACCTCCGATGGACTCAAGCCCCACGCGACCCACACCGACGCGGACGGTCGCTTTGAATTCACTCGCTGGGCCACCGGCCAGTACGACCTGCGCGCCTATTCGAACGGCGCTTTTTCCGGGTGGGCGAAGCGCATTCTGATTCGCTCGAATAAAACCACGACCATCACCTTGCGTCTCGAGGCGGAATCAAAATGACATTGGCCCCGAATAAACTGAGCCGGGCAACTGTGGCGAAGAGTTGCGTTCTCGCGTGCGCATTCGTGATGTTGTTGGTGTTGTTGCCCGCGCTGCTCGCGTTCGCAAGTTCCGCGACGCATGAATCGGGCGACGAATACGGGATGGGCACTCTCGCCGGAACCGTCATCGGGACGAATGGCAAGCCCGTCGCCGGCTCGCGAGTTACGCTGCAAGACGCCGGCGCTTCGCATCCCGACATGACGTTGACCAACGCGCAGGGCCGATTCTTCTTCGCCGATCTTCACCACGGTTACTACGATGTCCGCGCGTATGCAGGCGGCGCGTGGAGCGAATGGAAGCACAACATCGAAGTAAAAACCGGAAAGCAAACCGAAGTCCGGCTGCAGGTCGTCGCAAAACCGAAAAACGCAGGTTAGAAAAATAAAATAAGTTGAGCCGGATCACGCGCAGCGCGGTCATTCATATCGAAGCGCTACGACGGGATCGACGCGCATCGCGCGCCGCGCGGGAACGTAGCACGCGGCGAGCGCCACGGCCGCGAGCAGCGCGAGCACGCTCGCGAATGTGGTGGGATCGTTCGGCGCGACGCCGAATAGCAAACTTCCCATCCATCGCGTCAGCGCCGCTGCGGCAATCGTCCCAGCGACGCTGCCGCAAAGTAGCAATCTGATTCCGTCGCGCATCACGAGGCCACAAATGTCGCGCGGTTGCGCGCCGAGCGCCACGCGCACACCGATCTCGCGCGTGCGTTCCATGGTGAGAAACGCAATCACGCCGTACACGCCGATGGCCGCAAGCAGCACGCCCATCCCGGCGAACAGCGTGAGCAGCGCGGCGTCGAACCGCGGACGCTGCTCGAGTTTGCTGACGCGCTGCTTCATCGTTTCGATGGTGAACGGCAGCGTGGGATCGAGTGCGGCGATTTCGCGGCGCATCCAATCGGCCACTTGCGGCGCGCTAAGCGCGCTGCGAATCATCACCGTCGAATGGTCCCACGCGTCGTCGGGCGTGAGCTTTCGCGCGAGGTAATATTCGGGATCGTCGTTCTCGACGATTCCCGCGTTCTTCACGTTGGCTGCAACTCCCACGACCGTGAACCACGGGCCCGCGAGTCCGAGGCGCAAGTTCTTGCCCAAAGCGTCTTCATTCGGAAATAGTTTCTGCGCGAGCGCGCTGCTGACAATCACCGCGTTCCGGTTCGCGGCGCGGTCGGTTTCCTGAAACGCGCGGCCGCGCACGATCGGAACATTCAAAACAGAAAAATATCCCGGAGTCACCAAGCGCCATCCGACCATTCCGCCGGTGTCTTTCGTGTAGCGCGGGCGTCCCGCGACTTCGACCGCGGTGAACGGCATCGCGTGCATCGCGCCGGAGGGAGGAATTGAATCGCTCATGGCGCAAGCGGAAACGCCGGGAATGCGCTGGAGGCGCGTTTCGAGGTCCGTGAAGAATTGATATTGCTGCGCGGGTTTCGAGTAGCGGTAATCACCGAGCGCGATGTTTGCGGTGACCACATTTTCCGCATTCATGCCGAGTGGCACACGCTCGAGATTCCACAAACTGCGGAGAAGCAATCCCGCGCCGACGAGCAGGACGATCGAAACGGCGATCTGCGTAGAAGCGAGAAGGAGGCGAAGCAGGCCGCGAGACTTTGAACCCGCGGCGCGTCCCCCGTGGAGCGATGACATCGCGGGACCCGGAGGCGCCGAAGCGAGTCCGAAGAAGATTGCAGAAGCGATGGCCGCAGCGAAAGTGAAAACGAGCACGCGGACGTCGAGCGTCGCTTCGCGCAAACGGAGAATTCCCTCTGGCGAAATGGCGATGAACGCGCGCAGCAGGGCGAAGCCGAGCAGCAATCCTGCGAAGCCGCCGAGGAAACCGAGCAGCAAGCTTTCGGTGAGCGTCTGGCGAATCAATCGCGAGCGAGCGGCGCCGAGAGCGGCACGCACCGCGAATTCCTGACGGCGGCCGGTGGCGCGGACCAGGAGCAAATTCGCGACATTTGTGCAGGCGATGAGCAGCACCGCGAAAACGGCACCTAGGAGAACCCACGAAGCGAGGCGCACGTTCCCGATCTGCCGATCGCGCAAAGGCCGGACGGCCAAATGAATTTCCTGGCGAAATTCCGGCGGCGCCTCGCTCATCAGCTCGCTGAACCAAGGCTGCAAAGAAGCGGCGGCCTGCGCGGGAGCGACGCCGGGCTTGAGGCGCGCGAA
>Ga0073928_10003936_pt1 | contig 22640 bp, 20 predicted proteins | sample PaiPotPPA55metaG_FD_76969 | JGI IMG/M metagenome (GOLD analysis project Ga0073928, IMG submission 76969) | Iron sulfur acid spring bacterial and archeal communities from Banff, Canada, to study Microbial Dark Matter (Phase II) - Paint Pots PPA... ...
CCTTCGAAGCGGCCGATGGGCATGTTGAATTGCCGGCGGATGCGCGCGTACGCCGCCGATGCATACACCGCCGCCTGCGCGCCGCCGGTGGCGCTCGACGGGAGCGAAATACAGCGGCCCACCGACAGCTGTTCGACCAGCATGCGCCATCCCTGGCCGGCCATGGCGAAACCACCGATGATGGCGTCGATGGGCACGAACACGTCAATCCCTTGAATCGGACCGTTCTGGAAGGGAACGTTCAGCGGAAAATGCCGCCGGCCGATCGTGACCCCGGGAGTATCCCGTGGAATCAATGCGCAGGTGATGCCGAGGTCGGTGCGTTCACCCATGAGCCGGTCGGGATCGAACAAGCGAAAGGCGAGCCCGACCACGGTGGCGACGGGCGCCAGGGTGATGTAGCGCTTCGAGAAATTCAGCTTGATGCCGACGATTTCCGAACCCTGCCACCGGCCTCTGCAGATGACGCCGGTGTCGGGAATGGAGGCGGCATCCGAGCCCGCGCGAGGACCGGTGAGGGCGAAGCAAGGTACTTCTTCGCCGCGCGCGAGGCGCGGCAGGAAATGATCTTTCTGCGTTTCCGTGCCGTAGTGCAACAGCAGTTCCGCCGGCCCCAGCGAGTTCGGCACCGCAATGGTCGAGGATGCAAGCCCCGAGCGTGAGGCGATCTTGATCAGCACGCAGGAATGCGCATACGCCGAAAATTCCAGACCGCCGTAGCGCCGCGGAACGATCATCCCGAAAAACCCTTTCGCCTTGATGAACTTCCACACCTCGGGCGGGAGATCCGCGCGGACGTGCGTGATGTCCCAGTCATCGAGCATCGCGCACAAGTCTTCGCATGGTCCGTCGAGAAAGGCCTGCTCCTCTGCGGTGAGCGCAGGCGCTTTGGCCGACATGAGCTTTTGCCAATCCGGGCCGCCCGTGAATAATTCTCCATCCCACCACACGGTGCCCGCGTCCAGGGCTTCGCGTTCGGTCGCGGACATCGGCGGCAGGAGTCTGCGGTAGCTCCGCAGGAACGGCCGCGTCACGGCGCGCAGCCGCAAGGGCCGGATATTCAGCAGCAACAACGCAGCGTAGGGGACGGAGAGAAGGATCTTCCACCATGCGGGCGCGCTTCCGAGCGCGAGGTACGCCAGCAGCAGTATTCCGAGAACCCAGGAGCTTAAGGCAAGACTCGCGCGGCGATAGGCGAGAATCAGGAGCGCCCCGAGGAACAACGCAGCCCAGGCTAGAAAAACAGCCGTGCCATGGGCAACGTCGGTCATCGGATCTGCTTCACGTCACATCAGATTCAGGTCAGATCAAAATCAGATCAGATCTTTCACGCCATCGCGCTCTTCCAGCAGTTCGCGATGCGTCGCCTGCATCTTCTCGCGGCTGAAATCGCTGATGCTCAATCCCTGAACGATGCTGTACTCGCCGTTCTTGCAGGTCACCGGATAGGAATAGATCACTCCCTCCGGAATTCCATAGCTGCCGTCGGAGGTGACCGCCATGCTGACCCAATCGTCCGGCGGCGTGCCCAGCATCCAATCGTGAACGTGGTCGAGCGCGGCCGATGCCGCGGAAGCCGCGGATGAAGTGCCGCGCGCCTTGATGACCGCCGCGCCGCGCTGCTGCACCGTCGGTATGTAGGTGTCCTTGAACCAACTCGGCTCGACCACGGATAGCGCCGGTTTACCGTCGACAGTGGCGTGATGCAGATCAGGGTACTGGGTCGACGAATGGTTCCCCCAAATGATGATCTTCCTGACCTTCGCCAAAGGCGCGCCGCTCTTTTCGGTGAGCTGTGCCAATCCCCGGTTGTGATCCAATCGGGTCATTGCCGTGAATCGATTGGGCGGCAACGAGAGGGCGTTGCGTTGCGCGATCAGTGAATTGGTATTGGCCGGGTTGCCCACCACGAGCACGCGCACGTCGCGGCTCGCGACCGCGTCCAGCGCCTTGCCCTGCGCCGAAAAAATCTTGGCATTTTCCAGCAGTAGGTCCTTGCGCTCCATGCCGGGACCGCGGGGCCGCGCACCGACCAGCATGGCGAAATTGCAATCTTTGAACGCGACTGCGGCGTCGCTCGTCGCGGTTACCTTGTTGAGAGTCGGGAAGGCGCAGTCGTTCAACTCCATCACGACGCCCTGCACCGCCGCGCTCGCCGCCGGGATCTCCAGCAGATTCAAGTTGATCGGCTGATCGGCGCCCAGCATTTGACCCGACGCGACGCGAAAGGCGAGCGCATAGCCGATATTTCCGGCCGCGCCCGTGATGGTGACTGTGACTGGCTTTTTCATTACCATTGCATTGCTCCTACTATATTGCTGACTTACCAGATTTCGCGACTACGCGCTGGCACGATTGAAGCGGCGCACCTGTTGCCGGTGCGTGCGACGGCTCGGCAGCTTAGGCTGTGAGAGTGCGTCGGGTAACAGAGCATTCAGTGCTCTGCGATCAGGACATTGATCGCCACCAGGGAATCTCCTTCATTCATGCAGGGGAGGATGTCAAGACTGGCTCCCGGCGCAAAGACCGGGAATGTTAGCCGAAAACGCGCCCTGGGGGGGCCATGCGGCGCATCCCCCAAGGGCGCGGCCTCACGGCCGAATCGCGAGATCGCCGGTTGAATAGTCCGGGTAAGCGCTGCGAAAGCGCCGCAATTCCTCGTCCGCTTCCCTGTTGAGTCCGGCGCGGCGCAGCGCGGCGATGTCGGCCAGCCAGATCGAGGGCGCGCGCGCGAGCTTGGGGTCGCTGCTGTAGAGCTGCAGCCTGCGATTGAGGGGAGGATTCGCCGTCGCGTCCGGATGCGCGGCGACACGCACCAGGCGCGGGGCATCGTCGACGCGCTTGGTGGTTTGCGGCCCGAACACGATGGCAAGCACCAACGCCACCGATAGTAAGACGCTGGCGGCAAACGCCAGAGGCGCCAACCACGGCGTCAGGCGCCGCGCCGTGCCATGCACGCCGTCCGACAATCCGAGCGCGCCGCGCGACAGTCCAAGCACGCGGCGATCGAGCGCGTGCGGCGGCGTCGGTGCGGATTCTCTCCGGTACTGACGCGACAGCGCGCTGTCGCCGCGCAAATATTCATCCAAGTCGTCGGGCGGTTCCATTGATTGCGTGTTGCTCAAATCGTTCGCGTCCGTAGCTGCGCACCGGGATCTCTGCCGGAAGCAGCGACTTCTTCAATTTGCGAATCGCGTAGCGCAGCCGGCTTTTGGCCGTCTCGACTCCGACTTGGGTCACGCGCGCGATTTCCTCGATGGTCAATCCCGTCTCTTCGTGCAGCAGAAACGCCTCGCGCTGCTCCTGCGGCAGAGCGCCCAGGGCCGCGAGCAGCGCGGATTGCTGCTCGGCGAATTCCGCGATCCCGTCGGGGCGTTGATACTCGGGCACTTCCGGCTCTGCTTGGTGCTCGGCGTCATCCGATCGTGCGGCGCGACGCATCTTGAGGTCGCGACGGAAGAAATCGATGGTGCAGTTGTGCGCGATGTGAAACAAATAAGTCGCGAATTTTGCGCGCGCTTCATATCGGCTGCGTGTGGCGACCAATCGCGACCAGACCTCTTGAAACAAGTCTGAGGCGGCGCCGGCATTGCGCACCTGCCTTAGCAGATAGCGATAAAGCGGACCCTTGTGACGAGCATACAGCGTCGAAAACGCGTCCGCGTCACCGTCTCGGTACCGCACCATCAGCTTTGCGTCCTCGTCGAGCGGCTCCATGGGTTCAAGCATACACGTTGCCGCTTCTCCGGCCACCGGGGGCCCAATCATCGGTGGCGCTTGAATCTTGTGCGATGCAGCGTGATCCAGATGCAACAATTTTTCTGAGGTGCTTGCATGTAGCGGTGATGTATGTAACTATATCACCAAGTCACCGAAACACCTCGATGACTGCCCTGACCCTCATATCGGAGACCTTATGAACACTCAAATCTCTTCAAAACTTGCCGCCCTCGCTGCCGCCCTGATGATGAACAGCCTGCTCATCGCCGGAGTAGCGTACTTGTTCAACGGGCCGCTGCACCAGCACGTGGCGGTCATCTCGGCGGCTCATACGGCCGCCCCGTCCCTGCACGGCGCCGGGTGAGCACCCATCGCGTATGTCTCGATCGCGTGCGAGCCATCGAATGAATGCGTTGCCTTACACTAGAGAGCTATATAGCCAGAACACCATATCGAGAGAGGAATGGACCCTAATTGGAATGACAACCAGCCCATCTATCGCCAGCTGCGCGATCGAATGGTCGCCCTGATCCTAGAGGGCGCGCTCAAGGAGGGTGATCCATTGCCCTCCGTGCGGACGGTTGCCGCTGATTACCGGCTCAATCCGCTGACGGTGCTGAAGGGCTATCAGCAGCTGGTCGACGAACGCCTGGTCGAAAAACGCCGCGGTCGGGGCATGTACGTGAGCGAAGGTGCTCGGCGGCTATTGCTGGCCGGAGAGCGGGAAAGGTTCCTGCACGAGCAATGGCCGCAAATTCTGGCCGTCATCCACAGGCTCGGATTCTCCGCGCAGGAATTGTTTGCGCAGACCCCGGCAGTTACCCACCCGGCCCCGCCGCCCCGCGGCGGCGACACCAAGGAAGATTGAGATTCATCATGTCTGCGCTCATCGAAGCTCGAGATCTCACAAAAAAGTATGGCGCGCACGTCGCGCTGGATCGCGCCAATTTCTCCGTGGAGGCCGGCCGCATTGTCGGCCTCATCGGTCCGAACGGCGCCGGCAAGACCACCGCTCTGCGCGCCATCCTGGGCCTTACCGCCTACGAGGGGCAGCTGAACGTGTTGGGTCACGAGCCATTTCGCGAACGCACCGCACTCATGCATGACGCCTGCTTCATTGCCGACGTCGCCGTGCTCCCCGCGTGGCTGCGGGTCGATCACGCCATCGACTTCGTCGCCGGCGTACACCCGCGATTTCGCCGCGATCGTGCCTTAGGCTTGCTGGCGAAGGCCGGCATCACGGGCGAGCGCCGCATGCGCGAGTTGTCCAAGGGCATGAAGACTCAGGTGCACTTGGCGTTGACGATGGCCATCGACGCCAAGCTTTTGGTGCTCGACGAGCCGACCCTCGGTCTGGATATTCTCGCCCGGCGCGCCTTCTACGATGCACTGGTCAATGATTACATGGACGAGACGCGGACCATCTTGATCACCACGCATCAAGTGGAGGAGGTGGAGAATCTGTTGACCGATGTGCTGTTCATCAACAAGGGCCGCATCGTTCTCGATTCTTCGCTCGACGACATCGCGACCCGCTACGCCGCGGTCGCGGTAGCCGCCGACAATCTGGATGCGGCGCGAGCCGAAAAGCCCTTTCATGAGCGATCCATGCTGGGCAAGGTGGTGCTGTACTACGAACAGCCCAACCTGGATAGGCTCGCGGCGCTGGGAGAGGTGCATGCCTTGAGCGTCGCCGACTTGTTCGTCGCCAAGCTGTCCGGAGGTGCCGAATGAACATCGCCATCTGGCTGGTGCGCCGGGAATTCTGGGAAAATCGCGCGATCTGGATGATTCCGGCGGTGATCGGCGGGTTCATGGTCCTCATCGCCCTGTTCGGCAGGGTCGATCTGATGTCGATCCCCTCGCAGGTGCCGATCCAAGCCGTCGGCGGGGGATTTCTGCTGGCCGTCGGGGCGACGTTTTTCGCCGTGATGTCGATTTACTCGACCTGGTATCTCCTGGACTGTCTGTATGCCGATCGCAAGGACCGCAGCGTATTGTTCTGGAAGTCGATGCCGATTTCCGATACCACGACGGTCCTGTCCAAGCTCGCGACCGCCTTGATCCTGATTCCTGCGGTGTACTTTGTCGCAGCCGACCTAACCACGCTCATCATGGCCTTCATCGTCTCCGTTCGATCGAGTTCATCCATCGACGGCGCACTGTGGCACGCCGACCTCTGGTTGCAGCTGCAGGCATTGTGGCTCTATATGATCGTGACGACCGCACTTTGGTATCTGCCGATCGCGGCGTATCTGCTGGTCGTGTCCGCCTGGGCCAAACGTGCCGTCATGCTGTGGTCCCTCCTGCCCCCGCTGACACTGGTGCTGGCCGAGCGCTGGCTTTTGGACAGCCATGTCGTCGCGAGCGCGATCGGCGAGAGGCTGTTGGGTTATCCGGCGCAGGCATTCCGCTACGATCCGGGCTGCTGTGGTTGGGTGACCACGGTCGTAGACAATGACACAATTTCGACGCCGACCAGCATCTGGGGGTTTTTCAACGTCGGCGGATTCGTTTCCAGTACGGAAACCTGGATCGGGGTCGCTGTCGGCGCCGCGCTGATCGTCTGCGCCATCCAGCTGCGGACGCGGCGCACCGAGATCTGACGAGCTGCGCGCGCAGTAGGGCGGCTAAACCGGTCGCGCCGTCCCGTTCCTTCTTGGGATTCAGACCCGAGCAGTGCAAAATAGCGGCGTTTCGACGTCATTATCCCGAGGAGCGCCGATGTACAAGACCAAGATTGATCTTTCGGAGAAGACCCGCCGCAACGTCATCGTCATACTCAACGACCGGTTGGCCGATGCGATCGACTTGCAGAGCCAGGTCAAGCAAGCACACTGGAACGTGAAGGGTCCGAATTTCATCGCCCTGCACGAGCTGTTCGACAAGATCTCCGATGTCTTCTTGGAACAAATCGACACGATCGCCGAACGCGTGACGAGCCTGGGGGGTACGGCGGAAGGCACGGTGGCCGTCGCCGCCAAGCGCAGCAAATTGAAGAATTATCCGTTGAGCATCACGGCCGGCAAGGATCATCTCTTTTATCTGTCGACGCAGCTATCGGTGTTCGGCAAGGCGGCCAGAGCGGCCATCGACGACGCCGACAAATTGGGCGATGCGGATACGGCGGACTTGTTCACGGGAATATCCCGCGACGTCGACAAGTACCTCTGGTTCCTCGAAGCGCATCTGCAGGAGAAAGCGTGATGGCCGATCCTGCGATCGGCAATCGGCCGGAGCCGGGCATCGACCCCGGCCTTGAGCCGGTCTTCAGCACGCTGCGAGGATTACTGACCGCAGGGGAGACCTTGGAGGCATGGGCCGTGCAGCACCGCTTGTTTGCACTGACGCATCGCCGCGCCTGCATCGCAGCCACGAGCGGGCGCTTTATTTCGCTCAATCGCCGCTTGCTCGGCGGCTATGAGTCCGCCGACATCCGCTGGCAGGACCTCAAGGAAACCCGCATCAGCGCGGGAATTCTCGCCGCGGACCTCACGCTGGTGGCGCAGAGCAGCTCCGACCTCAACATCGGATCCGAGGTGAATCGCGTATGGACCTTCGCCGGCTTGTGCAAGGATCAGGCGCAGTCCATGTATCGAATTTGCCAGCAGCACGACCAAGTGTGGCGCGAGAAGCGCCGAATCCGGGAGCTCGAGGAATTGCGCGCAAAATCGGGCGGCGTGCAAATCGGCGGCGGTCAGGGCGGCTACGCCGGCGCAGACTCCGCGGGCGCGGAATCGGAACCGGCTCGGCGCCTGCGGGAGGCGCGCGAAATGCTCGACGCCAAACTGATCACCGACTCCGAGTTCGAGTCGATCAAGGCTAAGATCGTCTCCGGCCTGTAGACCAACGGGCCTCTTCGCACCGTGACGTTGACCGGCCCAGCGCTAACGGCGTGGGGGGCTCGGAAGCCTGAGGGCAACTGTTCTTCCCCCCGTTGCCCTCAGGCTTCCGATCCCCCCACGCCATGTGCACCGGTCAAACTCACCGTGCAGACATGCTAGCTACCCCAACAGATGGGCAAAATAGCTGTTGCGCAGCCGGTTGAGCGGGTCCGTCCGTTGACGCAGCGCCCGAAACAGCTTGATCCGTTCGCCGAACGATTTCGCCACATGTTCGGGCTGCAAGGCGCGCGTTTGATTGAACGTGGGCGTACCGCCGATCGCCGACGCGAAGTCATTGAAATCGATCAAGAAGTCATCCCAGCCCGCATCGCCGGTGGACGAAGGCTCGAGAGTGAACATCGGGCCTGAATAACTGGCGCTGAACAAGGAACCGCGGTCTTGATGCAGCCGGCTCGCACCGCTGACCACGTTACAACGGTATCGATGTTCCTTGTAGTATGACTTGCAGAACGTGAAATATTCCGACAGCACCTTCGGGAAATTGCCCTGAGGGAAGGCCCAGAGACTGTAGGTATGGCGCGCCTTCCATGCTTCGTTCGGCATGTCGCGCATCCACTCGTGCGCATACATGGCCACCCCGCGGGTGCTCCGATCGAGCGTCGCACGCAGCGCCTTCTGCATCACAGCGCGAAGTCCCGGCGCTGCCAGCACACTGCCCACGGTCGAGCCGAAAGCCGGCAACACATTGCGCATCACGGAATTGCGGATTTGCCAAATCCCGGAGCGGCTCAAGGAGGCCGATTCGTCGAGCGTGCGGCGCTCAACCGTGATTCGATCGTTGAACGGCGAGATGTGCAGCCGCAACGCACCCGGCGCGTTGACGATGGAACCGAACCGCGTGCTGAATTCCTTGATCGACAGCACTTGATAGTCGATCTTGACCGGCGTCAGCGGCCGCACGCGAAGCACGACCTCGTGCACGACACCCAACAAACCGAAGCTCGAGCGCAGCACGCGCATCAGGTCGCGCTCCCGCTCGGTGACGACCATTTGCCTGCCTTGCGGGGTGATCAACTTCAATTCCGTGACGCAGGAGGACAGTTGCGCGACGCCCGCGCCGTACGAAGCCTGGGGCAGGGTGGTGACGGCTACGGCCCCGAGGGAAATCTGGCCCATTTCGGGGGTCAGCGGCAACTCGAGGCCGCGCTCGGCGAGCGCGCGCACCAAGGTACCCACGCGTACACCGGCCTGAGCCCGCACCGTGGTCTCGCCGAATTCGAGGATTTTGTCGAGCGCACCGGTGTCGACGGTGGTACCGCCGTCCCCGCCCACGCAGCGCGTCTGCGAATAATCGGCGCCCACCATTCGAATGGGGGTGGGATAGCTCTTCGTTTTGGACAGGACGGCCGGGAGGTCTTCGAAGCGCTTCAGCTTGAGGACGATCCGTGGCCGGCGATATATGCCCGATGAGTCCGCCCCGGGCGAACGAGTGACCTTACTTACCATATGCTTCCCCCCGGAAGAATAACGTGACGCTGAAGTTCCGCTGGCTGTCGGGGGGCACAAAACCGAGAGGTTTTCGGATTGTGCGATGCACGAAGGAAGCTGGCGACCCCGCTATCGTCAGGCTTCTCTATAGAAGCCCCTTAGACCGGTGGTTTTGCGTCCCCACCTTTCGGCGGGTTTGCCCTTAAACAGCATCCCTACTATGCGATGGATGGAGCGCTCCTGTAAAGCGGTTTTTTAACCCATGAGGAGCAGGGTTTCGGCGTGCTCGACGGCTTCCGGGGTGCCGCACACCACGACCACGTCCCCTTCCTTGAACAAGGTATCAGGGGCGGGTTCGCGTCCGACGATGCCGTCTCGGCGCACCGCGCTCACCGAGGCGTTCGATCCGCGGGCGGCGAGATCCGCGACGCTGCGGCCCACCGCCCAGGCGTGAGGCGGCAGAATGACGCTGTGCAGTTCCTCGCGAAAGGCGTGACTCGAATCGAGGTGCTCGGCATCGGCGGCGCGAAAGTACTGGCGCAACATCCCGTAGCGATGGCTGCGAATGCCGTTGATGGTCCGAATCACGCGCGGCACGGGCAACTTCAAGAGCAGCAACAAGTGCGACAGCAACATGAGGCTGGCCTCGAAGGTTTCCGGCACCACTTCCGTCGCTCCCGCCGCCTGCAGCTCCTCGAGTTTGGTGTCGTCCTGGGTGCGCACCAGGATCGGCACGTCATCGCGCAATTCGCGGACCGCCCGCAGAATGCGCAAGGCCACTTCAGGGTTCGCAAAAGTGATCACCACGCAGCTGGCATGCGCCACCCCGACATTTTCCAGCACCTTGACCTCGCCGGCATCGCCGTAAATGACCGGATCGCCGGCTTGCCGGCCCAGGCGAATCCGGTAGGCGTCGAGTTCGAGGGCAATGTACTCGAAGCCGGTCTTTTCGAGCACGCGCGCGATATTCTGGCCGACGCGGCCGAAGCCGCAGATGACGACGTGATCGCGCTCGGCGACAGCCAGGGTTGCCTGAGTTTCGCGCATCGCTTCGCTGTGCGGAGGGCCGGACTCGCCGAGCAGGGCACGCGTAATTCGCCGATTGTGCCGTATGAGGAAGGGCGATAGGACCATGCTGAGAACGGTGGCGGCCAGCAGCGGCTGTACGACTGCCGGATCGAGCAATTCGCGTCTCAACAACAGAGTCAACAGCGCAAATCCGAACTCCCCGCCCTGGCCCACCACCACGCCGGTGCGCAAGGATTTGAACCAGCTCTTCGTCGCGGGTTTGGCGGCGACGGTGACCACCGCCACCTTGAGCAGCAACACGCCGACGAGAGTTGCCGCCGCCTGTGGAAAATGCCGCACCAGCAACCCGACATCGAGCAGCATGCCGACGGTGATGAAGAAGAGGCCCAGCAGCACCTCGCGATACGAACGGATCGTCGCCTCGATCTGATGGCGGAACTCGGTTTCGGCGAGCATCATGCCGGCGAGAAAGGCGCCGAGCGCGAGCGACAAGCCCACTGCGTGAGTGGCCCAGGCCGACGCCAGCACCGCGAGCAGCACGGCGAGCGAAAACAATTCCGCGGAGCGCACCGCGGCGATTCCTAAGAACAGCGGCCGCAGCAGCCAGCGTCCGGCGGCAAGAACCAAGAGCAAGGCGAGGACGGCGATGCCGATGGCGCCGGCTATGTGCCTGGCATCGGCGACCCTCCCACCGCCGGTCAGCACCGATACCAGGGCGAGAAACAGCGGAAAGCTCAGGTCCTGAAACAGACAAATCGCCACGGCCAGGCGTCCGTGAGTCCGGTTGTTCTCGGACTGCTCGGTGAGCTGCGATATGATGATGGCGGTCGACGACATGGCCACGGCGCCGCCGATCACCACCGCCACCGCCGGTACGACATCAAAAAACAGGGTTGAGCCCGCTGCCACGATGCCCGTGGTGATCAGCACCTGTGCGCCGCCGACGCCGAGCACTTCCCAGCGCATCGCCACCAAACGCGGCAGGGAAAATTCCAGACCCAGAGTGAATACCAGGAATACCACTCCGAAGTCCGCCAACAGCTGCGTGGTCTCGTTGTCGACCGCCAGCGCGAACGCATGCGGTCCGAGGAGCATCCCCACCGCGAGATATCCCAGAATCGCCGGCAGCTTCAGCTTGCGCACGCCCGCGACCACGCACACTGAAGCCGCGAGCAGGATCAGGATTTGCAACAGCGGATCGTTATGCATCACGTCCTCGAAATGAACAGAGCGGCGCCGCTGCCTGCTAGCATATAGCCATGAGTCCAAGTATGACCGTCCTCAAGCTCGAAGGAGAAGGCGACGATTGGCGGTTGCGGCTCGACGGCGATTGGTCACTGGCGGCGATGGCGCAAATCGAGACGCAGCTGCGCGCCCTGCCCGGCGGGTTGCACGGCACGCTGATCTGCGACTGGTCGCGGGCCGAGGACCCGGGAATCGGTCCGGCGTGGGCATTGCTGATGCGGTTGGACGGCATCGGGACCCAGCACTTCGACGTTCGCCACACCGGAGATCCGCCGCACTTTTTGGAGCTGCTGCAGAAACTTAAGCACCGCGCCCAAGCCGCGCCGGCGGCGCCCGAAACCGCGCCGAGTCTGGAACGTTCCGTGAGCCGTGTGGGGCGGTGGGCCGTGCTCCAGGGCGCCGAAGGGCGCGCCGTGATCGGATTCTTCGGCCGCCTGGTCACGGTTCTCCGGGAGTCCTTCTCCCGGCCGCTGGCGCTGCGCCCGTCGTCGCTGGCGCGGCACATCTATGAGACCGGCATCACCGCCATCCCCATCGTGTCTCTCATCGCCTTTCTGATCAGCGTGATCGTGGCGTATCTGGGAGCGCAGCAGCTGGGCAGGTTCGGCGCCGACATTTTCGTCGTGGATCTCGTGACCATTTCCGTGCTGCGCGAAATGGGCGTGCTGCTGACGGCCATCATCGTCGCCGGACGCTCCGGAAGCGCTTTTGCGGCCGAGATCGGAGTGATGCAACTCAACGAGGAAACCGATGCGCTGCGCGCCATGGGCATGAATCCGATCGAGCTCTTGGTAGTGCCCCGGCTGCTCGCCCTCGTCATCGCTCTGCCTTGTTTGACGGTGATTGCGGATGCCATGGGGCTGGCCGGCGGCGGACTCCTGTCGCTGGTGAATTTGCACATCCCCTTGCCGCAATTCGTCAGTCGGCTGCGCGAATCGCTTTCACCGACGACCTTTTGGGCGGGCATGGTCAAGGCACCGGTATTTGCGGTGCTGATTGCCATGGTGGGCACTTACCGCGGAATGCAGGTGCGCGAATCCGCCCGCGAACTCGGGCGTTTGACCACGGTCGCCGTGGTGCAATCCATCTTTCTGGTCATTCTGGCCGACGCGCTCTTCGCGGTCTTGTTCGTGCAAATAGACTTCTGATGCCGGAACCAGCCGCAACTTCGGTCGTTCGCGTACGCGGTCTCGTCAGCCGCTTCGGCGCGCAGGTCGTCCACGACGGGATCGACATGGAAGTCAGATCGAACGAGATCTTCGGTATCGTCGGCGGCTCGGGGACCGGAAAGTCCGTGTTGCTGCGCACGATCTTGGGATTGCGGCACCCCGACGCCGGCACCGTCGAGCTGTACGGCAAGGACGTGCGGGAACTGGCGGCCGCCGATCGCAGCTCATTGGTCCAAAGCTACGGCGTGACGTTTCAGAGCGGTGCGCTGATCAGCTCCTTGACCGTGGCGCAGAACGTTCAATTGCCGCTGCGCGAATATCATCCCATGTCCGAGGACACCCTCAACGAACTGGCGGAATTGAATCTCGCGTTGGTGGGACTCCCGCGGGACGCCGGGACGAAGTATCCGTCGCAATTGTCCGGCGGCATGGTCAAACGCGCGGCGCTGGCGCGGGCGCTCAGTCTCGAACCCAAGCTTTTGTTTCTGGACGAGCCGACGGCCGGCCTCGATCCCATTTCCGCCGCGGCCTTCGATGAGCTACTGTTGTATCTTCATTCCCAATTGCGGCTCACCGTGGTCATGGTCACCCACGATTTGGATACCTTGTTCAGGACTTGCAGTCGGGTCGGGGTCATCGTCGACGGACGCATGATCACCGATACGTTGGATGGCATGCTGCAGAATCAGAACGCGTGGATACACGAGTATTTTCATGGGCCGCGGGCGCGCGCCGCCGAAAAGGATGCACATGGATAGGGACGCGAACTACGTGGCCGTCGGCGCCTTCGTGCTGCTGGTCATCGCCATGGCGGTGTCTTTCGTGCTGTGGTACACGAATCAGCAGGACAAGCGCATCTATCTGCGATATGAGATCTACTTTCCCGGTACCGTCAGCGGCCTCACCCCGGGCAGCCCGGTGCGCTACCTCGGAGTCGACGTGGGCAAGGTGGCGCGCATCTTGATCGATCCGCAACAACACAACCGCGTGCTCGTCATCGCCGATATCGAAGCCACGGCCCCGATCGATGGCCGCACTCGGGCTTCCTTGAGTCTGCAGGGCATCACGGGCCTCTTGTTCATCGATTTGAAGCAGGACGGCAAGTCCACGGCCACGGGCCCGCTTGCCGATGGTCTGCATTATCCCGTCATTCGCTCGTCGCCGTCGGACTTCGACGTGCTGTTGAGCAACCTGCCCGCACTCACCACGAATCTCGTGGAACTGGTGGACCGCGTCAATCACGTATTCAGCGATGAGAACGTGCGTTCTTTCAAGGCGACGCTCGACAATGCCCGGCTCGCCAGCGAGCGCCTGCCCGGCACGCTGCGCGAGGCGCAGGAATTGGTGGCTGACGCGCGGAGCGCCTTCCAGGAAGTGAAGGGAGCGGCCGCCGACCTGCGCGCAATCGAGGCGCAAGCCGCACCCGACCTGGAATCCGCCCTCGCGAACGTGCGGCGCGTCTCGGACAGCCTGGCGAAGACTTCGGATCGTTTGGACCGCTTCTTAGCGGACAACGAGCCCGTCGTCACGCGGTTCACGCATCAGAGCCTGCCGGAGCTCGAGCAGCTGTTGCGCGAAAGCCGGCAGGCGGCGCGCGATTTTCGCGACCTGTCGCGCAGCCTGAAGCAAAATCCCTCGCAGCTCATCTACGAGCCGAACTACCGCGGCGTCGAGGTGGCGAAGTGATTCGTTTGGCGGGGGGCGCGGGAATTTTTGTGGCCATTTGCCTCGCGGCCTGCACGGGGTCGCTGTTCCAAAGCAAGGTTAAACCGCCCACCGTCTATTGGCTGTCGGCCCGCGCGGAATCGCCGGCGCACGGCGCGCCGGCCGCGGACCCGCCCGCCACCGGTACGCCGGCCGCCGCCATTCCCGTCGATCTCGCGGTTCTCAAACCCAAATTGCGGCCCGGACTCGAATCTGACCGCATCGCCGTGCTGTATCCGGATCGGCGCCTGGATTATTTCGCCGACGCGCGCTGGAGCGGCCCGCTCGGCGAAGTGCTCGAGGACCTCGCGGTTCAAGAATTTCGCTCGCATGCCAACTTACGCAGCGTGAGGGGCGATGCGTCGGTATTCGGGAGCGCCTACTGGCTCGAGATCGAGGTCACGGATTTTCAAGCGGAATATACGTCCGCGGCGACGGCGCCCACGGTGCGCGTGCATCTTCTGGCTCGCCTCGGTGGTTCAGGCGATCGGCGTATCCTCGGACAGTTCATGGCGAATGCGCAGCAGCCGGCCGCCGAGAATCGATTGACCGCGATTGTCGACGCCTTTGCGCACGCGGCGGATGCGGCACTGGCGGAGATCGCGGCCCGTGCCGACGAAACCCTCGCCAAGACTTCAGAAACTCGATAGGCCGGTGGCTTCCGCGAACCGATAGTGCCAATAGGAGGCCGGAGATTGATGCTCGAAATCCGCCTCGGCAGCGGCGTTCGACCAAAGCTTGTTGAAATATTCGGTGACCGCGCGCGCCGGTGCGGCCCGCGCGGGCATGCGAAGTTCCACGCTTGATTCGAGATTCAGATCGCCGAGATTGCGGCGGGTGAAATTCGCCGATCCAAAGTTCATCCAAAGATCGTTGCGGTGCTGGACCACGAGCAGCTTGGGAAGCGACGCTTCCGTTCCGGATGGGCACCAACGCACCTCGATGCGGCCGCCGCCGCCATCGAGGAGTTCGCCGGCCACCGCCTGATTCGGCATCCGGTTCCGAGCCAGCAGCACTTGCAGGCGTGCGCCGCGCCCGGCCGCGCCTAACGCAGCCGCGACGAGGCGCCGATCGCTCCAGTTTTGCACGGCGATGCTGATCTCGTCGCCGCTGCCTGCCGCGGCGATGGCATCGAGGAGTGCAGTCTCGATGGCGCCCTCGGTGAGGAATCGAGCATCGATGGAACCTACTCCGCGGCCGTCCATGGGCGGGCCCGCCGGGAGGCGATCGTCATCCGCGGACCATGCTGCAATCTGAAGTTCGCCGGCGATCATCGAGCGGGCCAGAGATCCCCGCAGTATCAGCCCGGCGGAGGCGCCGGCGGACCCGATGACGGCAGTCCATCCACCGGAACCGTCGTCTGCCACCACGAGCTGCCGCTGGTCTGCCTTGAAGTTCTGCATCCGCGACCATGCCGGCACAGTAACTTGTCCCGGCGTCTCATCGAAGGGATCGCTCCACCAACCGAACAGCAGCCGCCACAACCCGGAATAGAGCGGGTTCGAATCGCGCAATCGTTCCAGCCGCACGCGAGCGACGATGATGCCGGACTTTTCCAGCGAGGTCAGGGTTTGCAGCGGAGTACCGCCGAATGCCTCGTTGCCGGGGTCGGTCACCAGCACGATTCGCAAATTGGGCCGGGCGCGCTTTCGCGCCAGCAGGCGTTGGGCGAGTTCCTCGCTCACCGGAGACCGGTCGACCACGATCATCTGTTCGGCGTGATCGATGGCCGACATCACCCACCCGGGACCCTCCCGGTGCCGCGCTGATTCCTGCACGAAATCAACATCCGCCTCCGATAAGCGGGAAATCTGCGAGACGATATGCGTTCCCGGCGGCAGGGGTTTCGCTGAATTCCAGAAGACCAGCGACAGCCACGCGAGCAGCAGCACCAGAAGAACGATCTGGGCGCCGCGCGTGAATCGCGACCGGGTGGCGGGTGCCGGCGGATCGGTGTCCGACATTGCGGTCAGTCCGGGCCGCCGGCCTGGGCTTCCGCCGCCTCGAGCGCCGTCCCCAGTTCCATCCAACGGGTCTCCATGGAAGCCGCGTCGCGCATCAAATCTGCGTGCTGCGCCTGGAGTCCGCGATGCATGGGATCCTTGCAAAGCTCCTCTTCGATCAGCGACCGTTCCGCCGCGATCGCGGCAATACGCTTCTCGATCTGCTCGAGCTCTCGGCGCAGCGCGCTCATTCGGCCGCGCGACTTCGATGCGGCCGCGCGGGCAGCCGCGCGGGCGCCCGCCGCTGCATCCTGCGGCACGCGCTTCGGCGCGGCACTCTTTGCCTCGGCCGGCCCGGTCTTGACGCGCGCCCTCAAGCCTTGCTGGTAGTCGTCCAAATCTCCCTCGAAGACCGTAAGCTTGCCGTCGGCGATCACCCACAGCGAATCCGCGACCGTTTTGATCAAGTGACGATCATGGGACACGATCACCATTCCACCCTCGAAGCTCTGCAATGCGACGCTGACGGCGTGGCGCATGTCGATGTCGAGATGATTGGTCGGCTCGTCCAGCAACAGGAGGTTGGGCCGCCGCGCCACCAGCAGGGCCAGGGTCAGGCGCGCCTTTTCGCCGCCTGAAAATCGGCCCACCGGTTCGAACGCCCGCCCGCCTTCGAAACCGAATCTGCCCAGATGATCGCGCAGGCGTTGCTCATCGCCCTTGGCCAAATCCGGTCCTCCCAAATTGCGCAAATGCCAAAAAGCATCGCAGTCAGGCTGCAGCTGCTCCATCTGCTGTTGCGCGAAGTAGCCCACGTTCAAATCCGCGGCGGGAATGCGCCGTCCCGCAAGCGGCGCCGCCTCGCCCGCCAGCATCTTGGTCAACGTCGATTTGCCGGCGCCGTTCGGCCCCAGCAAGGCGATCCGATCCAGCGGCCCGATGGAGACATTGATGTCACCGACGATGCGGGTATGTGCATACCCGCAGGCAGCGTCTTCCACGGTCAAGAGGGGGCGCGGCGTTTTGAGCGGAGCGGCAAATTCGAACTCGAACGGACTGTCGACGTGCGCCGGTACGATGCGCTCCATGCGCTCCAGCATCTTCAGCCGGCTTTGGGCCTGGCGCGACTTGGTGGCGCTGGCGCGAAAGCGATTCACGAAGGAGGTGATTTCCGCCACTCGGCGTATCTGTCGCGCCTGCAGTACCCGCTGCAATGCCAGTTCCTCCGCGCGTTTTTGCTCGAACTGCGAGTAGTTGCCTGAGTAGGCGTGGACGGCACGATTCTCGATGTGCAGCACCCGGTCGATGATGGCGTCGAGGAATTCGCGATCGTGAGAAATCATCAGCAGGGTTCCCTGGAACGTCTTCAGCCAATCTTCCAGCCAGACTATGGCGTCCAAATCCAGGTGATTCGTGGGCTCGTCCAGCAGCAGGAGATCGGCCCGCGAGCATAGTGCGCGCGCCATCGCCAACCGCACCCGCCAGCCTCCCGAGAACTGCGCCACGTCGCGCTCATGATCCGCGGTCCTGAAGCCGAGCCCGTGCATGACCGCCGCCGCCCGCGCCCGCGCACTGAAGCCCTCGATTGCCTGCAACGACGCATAGCCTTCGGCGATTGCCATGGCCGAAGCGGTTCCACCGTGATGGTCGGCCTCGGCGTCCGCGATGGCAGCGAGCACGCTGCGGAGTTCTGAATCTCCGTCCAATACGAATTCGATCGCAGCACGGCTGCTTGCGGCGACTTCCTGTTCAACGTGGGCAATCTTCAAGTTCGCCGGCCGATCGATGTCGCCTCGATCAGCGGCGAGCTCGCCGCGAATCGCCGCGATCAGACTCGACTTGCCGGCGCCGTTGGCGCCGGTGATCCCGACCTTGTTGCCGCGGAATACGGTGAAATTGACCTGCTCGAACAGCGGCTCCGGACCGCGCCGCAGGGTGAGATCCCGAGCAGATAACACAGCGGATGGCTACGAAGATAGTCTGATCGGCCGCAAGACCGTGGGAACGCACAAGGTCGCGTGATGGGGCGCCCCGCCGACCTGGGCGGACAGAATAGCGAGCATTTTGCCCGCTTCCATGGCATCGCCGAACAAGCGCCCTTGAGCGTAGTAGCAGCCGTGCCTACGCAGGAATTCGAGCTGCTCGGATGCTTCCACCCCTTCGGCAATCACCTCGAGATCGAGGCTCTTGCCCATGTCGATGATGGTACGGACGATGGCGGCGTCGTCCGAGTCCACCGCGACATCGCGAACGAACGATTGGTCGATTTTCAGGGTGCCGATCGGAAATTGCTGCAACGCCGACAGTGAGGAGTATCCCGTGCCGAAATCGTCGATGGCCAGGTTCAAGCCCATGGCGTACAGCTCGTTCAGAAGCCCGATGGTGCGTTTCGGGTCCGTCATCAAGGTGGTTTCCGTGACTTCCAGTTCGAAGCAGGTGGGGGAAACCTCATGCTTGCGGAACACGGCACGGCAGCGGGCGATGAAGCTTGCTTGCTTCAGCTGACGCAGCGAGAGATTGATCGCGATTCGGCCGGGTTCAGGCACGGATTTCTGCCACTCGCGGTAGTCCGAACACACGCGGTTCAAAACCCACTCGCCGATGTCGAGTATCAGGCTGGTCTCTTCGGCGAGGGGAATGAAATGCGAGGGCGAAATGTCGCCGTGGCCCGGCAGACGCCAGCGGAGCAGCGCTTCGGCGCCGACCACGCGGCCGTTTCTGAGATCCACTTTGGACTGGTACAGGATGACCAGCTCGTTGCGTTCCAACGCACGCCGCAGCTTGCTCTTCAACATCAATCTTTCGACCGCGGCGGCATTCATTTCGGGCACGTAGAACGCACAGGAGTTGCCGCCGTTCTGTTTCGAGTGATACATCGCCGCATCGGCATTGCGGATCAAATCGATCACATTCTCGGCGTCGTACGGGCAGATGGCGACACCGACGCTTGCGGTTAAGTAGACTTCTTGTTGGTTCACGTAGAACGTGCGGCTTATCTCGTCGAGCAACGTGCGCGCGAGGGTGCCTATGCTCGCGCGATTGTCGACGTCCATCGGCAGATCATCGACGAACATGGCGAACTCATCGCCCGCAAGCCGGCCGATGACCGTGTCCTTGCTCAGGTTTCTGGTGAGGCGTTCGCTCAGGATCTCCAGAGTTCGATCGCCCGCGGCGTGTCCGAAGGTATCGTTGACCTCCTTGAATCGATCCAAATCCAGATAGAGAAGCGCGAGCGAGCGCTGGCTGCGCCGCGCGCGCGCGATCGCCTGCTGCAACAAATGCTGAAACTGCATGCGATTCGGCATTTTCGTGAGCGTGTCGTAGCGCGCTAGATAGCGGATGCGCCGCTCGGCGCGCTTGCGCTCGGTGATGTTGCGCGCCACATAAATGTTGCCTTGGAACTGAGGATCGGCCGTGGTGATCGCCGAACTCGCCATGGAGACAGGAATGGTTTGCCCGCTGGCCGTGCGCAGCACCGTCTCGCGCGCCTCGGGGGCCGAGTTCGTCAAATCGAAGCCGTTTCTGTGCACCTCGTCGATGAAGCTCACCAAAGGCTTGCCCAGTAAATCCCCTTCCTGGTAGCCGAGCAGTCTCTGGGTGGCCTCGTTGCAGCTTTTCACGATGCCTTCGGGCGAAGTCACCAAGACGGCATCGCTCAGACTGTTGAGCACCGTGTTGAGATAGTTCTTGGTGATGGTCGTTTCATTCAGCTTCTGCCGCATGCGTTCGAGCGCGAATTGCAGATCGCCGAGCTCATCCTGGCGCACCACGGCGAGCGGCCGGGTGTAGTCGCCCTGGCCGATCCGGTCGGCGCTCTTGACCAGCGCAGAGATGGGTCCGGACAGCTGGCGGGCGATGAACCAGGCGCCGGCGAGCCCCAAGACCAGCAGGGGCAGGGTGATGCCGGCAAGCAGGCCGCGCATGCGCTTGATCTGCATGCCTTGCTGGTTTTCCAGCTGCGCACCCAGGCTTGCGAGAGTTTCGCGCATCTCGGCGCGGCTCATCCAGATACGCAGACTTCCGACCCGCTGCACCGGTGCCGATACCAGGTTCGAGTGGATGGTGCTCTGGAAGACGAACCAGTCGCCCGTAGCTTGCGCGGCGGGATCGCCGCCGCGGAACAGCACCGCGCCGCGGGCATCCAACACCTCGACTCTGCCGATGTCGCGCTCGTCGAGCAGCCGCTGGGCGATCGATGCGACAGCGGTCTTGTTGCCGGAACTCAACGCAGGCGCCAGCGAGGTGGCGGTGATTTCACTCAGACTGCTCGCGCGCGTTTCCAGGTCAGCTTCCAGTTTCTGCGCGACCGTGGCATAGGTGAGCTGGCTCACGTCCGCGGCATCGACCCGGTGTTCGTAGTACGACAGGCCGCCGAGCAGCAGCGACAGCACGGCCCCGACCGCCAGTGCGAGCAGCAAGTACTTGGTTTTTAGGCTTCGCGCCATTGACTACACCGGGGCCGTCCGCATCGTGGAACTGGTCGGAATGATACCCGTTCACGCCAAACCCTATAAGGGGCCCGGTACAATCCTTATGATGGAAGCGGAATATGCGAATTGATGTCTATTCAGATACGGTTTGTCCTTGGTGCTATCTCGGCAAACGGCGCTTCGAGCTCGCGCTGGCCGCGCGCCCGCAGTATGAGCCGCGCGTGACCTGGCGGCCTTTCGAGCTGAATCCCGATATGCCCGCCGAGGGCGTCGATCGTGCGACCTACCTTGCCGGCAGGATCGGCCCGCCGGAACGGGTGGCGGAGGCTCACGCCGAGCTCGGGCGCCAGGGGACGGCCAGCGGCATTGAATTCCGGTTCGATTTGATCCAGTGCATGCCGAATACCCGCCGGTCGCACCTGTTGATGGCTCATGCGGCTCGTTTCGGCCGCCAAACGGCCGTCATGGATCGAGTCATGCGCGCCTATTTCGAGGAGGGCTGCGACATCGGCGACATCGAGGTGCTGGTTCGGCTGGGAGTCGAAGCGAGTCTCCCGGAGCACGAGACTCGTTCGGCGCTCATTTTGCGTGCAGGCCAGGACGGTGTGATCGCCGCTGAGCGTCACGCCGCGGTTCTCGGGATAACCGGCGTTCCGACCTTCGTATTCGACGGCCAATACACGATTTCAGGCGCGCAGGAGGTCGGGACCTTCGCCCGGGTCATTGATCAGGTTGCTGATTTGGCCGCGTCCCGCGACGAGGCGTCGTGAACGACGGTGAGCTCACCGGGCAGGTCCGCACCCACATCGCCGACGTGCCCGAGCCCGACTGCGCCCTGCACCGGCATGTGGTCGCTCCTTTCTTGAATTTGCGCCGGGCAGCCCTGGCCGACGGCTTCGATCCGGTACCGCACAGCAGTTTTCGCGACTTTGCGCGGCAACTCGCGATCTGGAATGGCAAATTCAGCGGCGAAAGGCCGATGCTCGACGCATCGGGTCTGCCGCTCGACGCGAGTGCCTTGACCCCATTCGAGCGCATCGAGGCGATTCTGTTGTGGTCCGCTCTCCCCGGGGCGAGCCGGCATCATTGGGGCACGGATATCGATCTCATCGATCGCAATGCCACCCCGCTGGGCTACCGGATTCAGCTCACGCAAGAGGAGTTCGCGCCGGCCGGGCCCTACGGGCCGCTGGCCGAGTGGTTGGAGGCCAATGCGGCAAGGTTCGGATTTTTCCGCCCGTTTCGCGGCGTACTGTCGGGCGTCCGGCCCGAACCCTGGCATTTCAGCTTTGCGCCGGTTGCCGAAAACGCGCGCCGCTGCTTGACCCCGGCCGTTTTGCATAAGGCCATCGCCGTGGCGCCGCTATTGGGGAAGGAGCAGGTACTTGAGCGGCTCGACGAGTTGCACGCGCGTTATGTCGCGGGCATTGATTGGCCGTAGCTGGTGTCTCGGGGACGTTGAGCGTCTGCGCATGGCCTGGGGGGAGTGGAAGCGTCAAGGCAACGGGGGACGCAGTTGCCTTGACGCTTCCACTCCCCCCAGGCCTTTCACGTAGGGCCAGTCAACTTCCCTGTGCACGAGGACGAATGCTAAGCCCAGAGGGCCTTGAGGTGAGTCAGCATCAGGCCGCGCACCTGGCCCAATTGATTGTCGTCGGAGGTGAAGAGCGGTGGATTTCGGCGCAGCATGGGCCAACGCTCGGTGCGCAGAACCCGGTGCAGGTATCCTAAGTTGCGTTCGATTGCCTCAAGATACGGGTTCTTGCCGCCGAACAGGGGTTCGACATACCGGTAGGCGTGCTCGAATTCGCCCTCCAGGCGCTGAACGCGTGTTTCGCGCACGAACTCCGGAGTTTGCCGCAGCAAGTCCAAACCCGAGCTATAGCGAACCTGCAAGGCGCCATCGGTGCCGGTCGCGGCTGCGACGCCGCCGAGGACGAATTCCGGATACAGCCGGTCGCGGCACTTCTCGAGATAGCATCGATCTGCCATCTGCGCGATCAGATCCGCGGTGCCCAGCAGATGTCCTAGTTTGCGATCGCGGGGGTCGGTGAGCTGGATTTGGTC
>Ga0073928_10003938_pt1 | contig 22637 bp, 15 predicted proteins | sample PaiPotPPA55metaG_FD_76969 | JGI IMG/M metagenome (GOLD analysis project Ga0073928, IMG submission 76969) | Iron sulfur acid spring bacterial and archeal communities from Banff, Canada, to study Microbial Dark Matter (Phase II) - Paint Pots PPA... ...
AAGCACGCAACGCCCGCACCAGCCGAATCAACCTCGCTGTCAGGCCTCTATGTTCCGCCGCCACCACAGCCTTTTGAAGCGCCTCACATCGAGGCGGTGAGAACGAACCGACTCTGGTCCGTCCTCGCGATCACGCAGCACGGGGCGGCGACTTTCGATGCCTGGTCAACTCGTAACGCGCTCAACCAGGCAGGCCGCGCCGAAGAGGACCCGCTCCTGCGGCCCTTTGCGCACTCCCCGCTGTTATACGGCGCGATTCAATTGGCGCCGACCCTGCTCGATCTTGCGAGCCGTCGCATGCTGCGCAGCGAACATCACTGGGTCCGCAGGTTGTGGTGGGTGCCGCAGACGGCGAGCTCGGCGGGATTCTTCTACTCCGGCGCGCGCAACCTCAACGTACACCGTCGTTAGCGATTGCCGTTTTCTGCTGCGCCTCTACGTTCGTCCCGGTCGCGCCCGGGACGCGTCGCTATCCTGCCAGGCCTACCGCCGCGCTCGCTTGTGCCGCGGTCTTCCCGGACAGAATCTTTGCCGCCCATTCCGCGCCCAACCGCCCCGCCTTCACCGCGCCGCCAATGTCCGAAGCCCTCGACGACGAATCCGTGTTTGCAAAGAAAACGAAGTTCATGGGGCGGCTCGCCACCGGTTGAACGCGCGTGAAATTCCCTGGCACGGACATAAACAACGGGTGGCCGCGGCGGTAGAGGTGTACCTCGACCGGGTCCGCGTTGAATTCCGGCAAAAGCTTCTGAAAATCGCGCACCACGCTCGCCGCAATCTTTTGGCAGCCCTCGATGGTCAGTAGCTTGAAGCGCTCCGACTCCCGCAGCGGTGTATAAAAGCTGAGAATGTTGTTCTTCTGCTTGTATCCCGGTTCGTTGCGCACCGTCCAGTCCGCCACCACGAAGTCCGTGAACGTGTTTCCCGGGCACCACGTGTCGTACCCGCGGTTGTAAATGGGCTTGTCGAAGATGAGGTTGACGACGGGGTAGGGAATATACCGGATGCTGTTCATCGCTTCCAGTTGCTCGTCTGGAATGCCGGCTACCAGCCGCGCGGTAATAAACTTCGGCGACGCCATGATCACCGCCTTTGCCGCTACCGCTTGCAGTTGCCCCGCGTGAAAATAGGTTACGTTCACTTCTCCCTTGCCCTGCTCCACGGAAACTACCGTTGCGCCCGCCACCATCTGTTCCCGATGCTTTGATTCCAGGACTTCTGTCAGCCGCTTTGTGATGGCACCGTTGCCCCCCGGCAGCGTCACCCGGTCATCCTCGAACTTCTCGGCCCCGATTTCCTGCAGTTCCCACAAACCGAGAAGAGCCGAAGTCTCCGCCGACCGCGCGCCCCAGTTCGAGGGTCCGTAGCCGTCCCACCACGCTTTGATTTCCGGTGCGTACCCTTCGAGGTACTTGGTGAGCGGCTCGTTGTCGAATTGCGCGGCGTTCTTATCCACCTTGAGCGCCAGCACGTCTTTTCGGAACTTCTTGAAGCTCTCCCGGACGCTGGCAGAGTAGGGAAGCTCGTCAAGCCCGGAGCGCCACGTATCCGCCACCCATTTTCCGTTGATGATCGTAGGGTCGGGATTGCTGATGGGCAATTGCTTCAATCCCAGCTCCCGGGCCAGTTGATCCGCTTCCGAGCCCCGTGAGTCGAACGCGGACCCGGTCGCGAATCCCTGGCCCTGGTAGTCTTCGGCGTAAGCGTTTCCACCCCAGTGCTCTTCTTTTTCGAGCAGCAGAAAGTTCTTGTCGCCGAGAAAATGGGCCGCGCTCAGGCCGCTCATGCCCCCGCCCACGATCACCACGTCATACCGTTTCGACACCGGCGGCGGTGCAAAATGCTCGTTGTCCCGCACGCGGTGGCAGATGTCGTAGCTCTCGCCATCCACCTCCTGCTTTCCGGCGGCGGGCGCCCCGAGCAGCGCGAGATCGATCGGGCAGCCCGCGGCCACCGAGCCTGCCACGATGAACTTGATGAAGTCCCGGCGTGTTGGTGTCATGCGCGTTCTCCTTCCAGCGTCGAGGGAAGCAGCGCTCCGGCTCCCTCCTCGGTCTTCAGGCTGCGCGTTCGCAGGTGGTACCACACCACGATGAGCCCAATCGAGAAAACAAGAATCACCGTCGAGATAGCGTTGATTTCCGGCGTAATGCCACGCCTCAGCCGCGACCAGATTTCCAGCGGCAGCGTGTTCTCGCGGCCGATCAAAAAGAAGCTGACCGCAATTTCATCCATCGAAAGCGTGAAGATCAGCAGGCCAGCCGCCACCAGTGATACGCGCAAGTTCGGCAGCGTCACGCGACGGAAGGTCGTCCAGTGGTTTGCGCCCAGATCGAGCGAAGCCTCTTCCTGCGCCCGGTCCAGCTTCTGCAGTCCCGCAAACAACTCCGTCGTCGCCACCGATATCAACGCCGTCCCGTGGCCCAGAGTGATGGTCAATAGACTGAGCTTCATTCCTCCCGAGACAAACAGCATCAGCAGCGAGAGCCCGGTGATGACGCCCGGCAGAATCAGCGGCAGCAACACCAGCCTCCGGAACACCGCCTTCCCGGGGAAGGACGCGCGGTCCAAAGCCAGCGCCGCCGGCAATCCCAGCCCCAACGCAATACACACGGCGGCTGCCGCTACCAGTAAACTGTTCAGCACCGTCCCCCAGATGGCTGCGTCGGAAAGCAGCGTACGATACCAGCCCAGCGTCAACCCGCGCGGCGGGAACCCGCCCACGCCCTCGCCGTTGAAGGAATACACCACCAGCACGATGATCGGCAGATAGAGGAACGCGTAGACGAGCATGGCGTAGACGCCCAGCGCACGGCTGCGGTGGAACGGTGTGGCTTGGTCGCTCATGAAAAACTCAGCCTCTTTTCCACGCGTTCGACCAAGAACAATAGTCCCACCACCAGCAGCAGCATACTGAGCGATATGGCCGCTCCCAGCGGCCAGTTGAACGCCGCCCCGAACAGGCTCACCACGATATTCGAAATCATGATTCCGCTCGGGCCGCCTACCAGCAGCGGCGCAAGGAAGTCTCCCAGCGTCAGCACAAACGCAAACGTTGCTCCGGCCAGCACGCCGGGCAGTGACAGCGGAAAAATCACGCGCCAGAACGTCTTTATCGGCGAAGCCCCCAAGTCCTGCGAAGCTTCCACCAGGTTCCGGGGCACGTGCTCGAGCGACGCATAAATCGGCAGAAAAGTGAACGGCGTGTAGATGTGTGTGAGCGTAATCACCACCGCGAACGGGCTGTAGAGAAAAAACTCCACCGGATGCCGCGTCACGTGCAGGAACTGCAGGAACCCGTTCAACACTCCGTCGCTGCCGAGAATCGTCTTCCATGCATAGCCCCGCACCAGGTAACTCACCCACAGCGGAATGATGACGAGCTGATAGAAAAGGTCCTTTCTCCGCGCTGCACGGAACGACAGGTAATAGGCCAGCGGATAGCCGAGCAGCAGCGCCAGCAGCGTCACCGTGCCCGCGATGCGCATCGAGCGGAACAGCACCCCGAGATACATCGGATTGTGTAGCAGCTCGCCGTAGTTCCCGAGGTTCCAGCTGTGCACGATCGTCGCTCCCCCCGGCGCTACCGCCCAGAAGCTGTAGCAGAACAGCATGGCGTAGGGAATCAGCAGAAACAGCGTCACCCACAGCAGCGGGGGAACGGAAACGGCCAGCTTGTACCCGCGCGTGTACACCTTCAGTCCTCCGTCGCGCGCACGCGCACAGCCTCGGCGGCGCGAAACTCGAATTCACGTTCGCCTTCGAGCGGCCCGCGGCTCGCGATGCGTACCTTCAACACGCGTCCGTCATGGCACGAAACCTCCAGCAGGTCCGTCGCCCCGCCGAACGTCTGGTTCCGGATTCGCCCCCGGAAGCGCGTGTTATCGCCCACCGTCGGCAGGGCCGGATCCGCCAGCCCTATCTGCTCCGGCCGCAACGAGAATGTTGCCTTCCCCTCGGTCCCGTTTGCCGCCCACTCGAGAGTTCCCGCTCGTGCTTTTCCCCCGCGCACCTCTGCCTCGAGCAGGTTCGTCTGTCCGATAAACTGCGCCGTGTACGAGGTCGCCGGGCGGCTGTAGATTTCCCGCGGCGAAGCCACCTGCTCGAGCGCGCCCGCGCGCAGCAGCGCGATGCGGTCGGAAAGCGCCATGGCCTCTTCCTGGTCGTGCGTCACGAACAGAAACGTAATCCCCACTTCGCGCTGCAGCGCTTTCAGTTCGATTTGCATCGCGCGCCGCAGGTTTGCATCCAGCGCCGAAAGCGGCTCATCCAGCAGCAGAAGCTGCGGACGGTTCACCAGCGCCCGTGCGAGCGCCACCCGCTGCTGCTGTCCGCCACTCAGCTTTGTGGGCGGAGTGTGCGCGTAATCCGTCATCTCCACCATCGCCAGCGCCGCGTTCACGCGTCCGGGAATCTCCTCCTTGGGCGCATGCTGCACGCGCAATCCGTAGGCAATGTTCTCGAAAACGGAAAGGTGCGGAAATAGTGCGTAGCTCTGGAAAACGGTATTCACCCGCCGCCGGTAGGGTGGCTGCGTGTCCAGCCGCTCTCCGCCCATGCGGATTTCGCCGCTCTCAGGCTGCTCGAATCCGGCGATCAGCCGCAGCAGCGTCGTTTTTCCCGATCCGCTCTCGCCGAGAATCGTCAGGAATTCGCCTCCGGCGATATCGAGCGAGATTCCCCGCAACACCTGCCGCGCGCCGAAGCTCTTGCTGAGCGACCGGATTTCGACCAGCGGCGCGGCCGTGGGCTCGGGCGTCACGGCGCCGCCTTGATCTCGTTCCAGATCTCGTTGTACTTGTCGCGTCGCGGGTACTGCTGCCAGAAGTAAATGTGGGTCATGTACTCGTCCACGCCGTCGAGGTGCAGATTCTTCCTGTCGTCCGCGCTCATGAACTGCGCTGCCTGCGGGTTTGCCGGGTCATACCCGGTGACGTCGGTGACGCTCTTCTGCGTCTTGGCCTCGACCATGTATTCCAGGAACTCCGTCGCCAGCTCCTTGTGCTCGCTCGCCGCCGTAATCATCAGGTGGTCGATCCATCCGGTTGTGTTTTCCTTGGGGATGGTTTCGCCGATCGGGAAGTTTGCCTTGCGAAGCTGGTTCGTCATCAGCGGCCAGCCCATCGCCGCCAAGATCTCATGGTTCTCGAACAGGTTCGTCAATTCGCCGCCGGTCGTCCAGAACTTCCGGATATTCGGCTTCAGCTCCAGCAGCTTCTTCTTGACGTTCTCCAGTTCTTCGTCGCTCAGATTGTAGAGGTGGCTGGGATCCGGCTTGTCATAGCCCAGAAGCTGCGCGGCCATGTCGATGGACGACAGTTCGTCCCACAGCGAGATTTTCCCCTTCAGCTTGGGGTCCCAGAGAACCGCCCAGCTCTCCGGAGGTTTCGAAAAAGCGCTCGTGTCGTAGAGCAGGGGATTTGGTCCCCAGGTGAACGGCACGCCGTAAACGTTCCCGTTGACCCGCACCAGCGGCAGTGCGCGCAGCTTCGGTGAAAGCTGCTCGTAGGACGGGATCTTCGAAAGGTCCAGCGCCGCCGCGAGACCCGACGCAGCGATGCTCGTCGCCACGTCGCTCGACGGGGAAATTACGTCGTAGTTGCCCGCGCTCCCGCCCCGCAGCTTCGCCACCAGCTCGTCACTCGTTCCCATGTAGGACGCGCTGATCTTGCAGTGGTGCGCTTCCTCGAAGGCATGTACGAACGTCGGGTCGGCATAGCCCTCCCACACCAGCAGGCTCAGCGTCGGCGTCTTCGTTCCGCACGAGCTTCCCGCAAGCGCCGCGAGCGACAATAAACCCAGCGCAAAGATCGTTCGTTTCATGGCTTCGACCCCTGCTCGTCTGATTTCGGCGCTTGATACACCGTTCGCCCGCCTACAATCGTTTGCAGCACTCGCGTGTCGCCCAGCGCTTGAGGAGCCACCTCAAAAACATTCTGCGAAACGATTATCAAGTCCGCCACTTTTCCCGCTTCGAGCGAGCCCTCGGTTGTCTCGCGGTGGCCGGCATAGGCAGCTCCGAGAGTATAAGCCTCGATCGTCTGCGCCAGAGTCAACCGTTGCTCCGGCACCCAGCCGCCCGGCGGTTGCCCTTTGTCGGTCTGCCGCGTGACTGCGGTCTGCACGCCGGGCCACGGATTCATGGTTACCACTTCCCAATCGCTCCCAAACGCCAGCCTCGCTCCGGCCCGCTCCAGGCTGTTCCAGGCAAATGCGAGCTTTTCGCGCTCGGGCCCGACGCTTCGAAGCCACACTCCGGTATCGTCGTCTGGATAGGCGTGGAGCGGCTGCATACTGGCGATCACCCCGAGCCGTGCAAAGCGTGGGACATCTTCCGCCGAAATCGTCTCCACGTGTTCGATTCGGTGGCGGGCGTCACGCTGGCCGTTCTTCGCCGCGGCCTGCTCATACGCGTCGAGCGCTTCATGCACAGCGCGATCCCCGGTGGCATGAGTAAAGATCTGAAATCTCCGGCGGTCGAGCTCCAGGACCGCCTGCCGGTATTTCTCGGGTTCCCACAAAGTTGATCCGGATTGGCTGGCATCGTCCGCATACGGCGCCAGCATTGCGGCCGTATGCGTCTCGATGACGCCATCGAGAAAAAACTTCGCTGCTCCCACGGAAATCCATTCGTCGTGATATTTCGCTCGCGCCTGTTCCAGCGAGGAAAGCATGGCGGTCGTCATCTCCGGAGGTTCAATCACGCGGGAAATATAGAAACGCACCGTGAGTTTTCCTTCGCGGCGCAACTGCTCGAACAAGTCTAGATCAAAAAAGTCTCCGAAGGTGTCCGGCGGCTCCCCCGCGGCGTGCACCCGTACCAGGCCGTACTGGTTCGCGAGCGCGAGAGCCTTGCGCAGTGCGAGAAGCTTTGTCTCGCGCCCGGGCATGGGAATCAGGCTCTTGACGAGATGCCTTGCGTCTTCTGTTAGCGCACCCGTAGGCTCCCCGGTGCTCGCGTCACGAATAATCGCTCCTCGCGCCGGGTCGCGAGTTCTGCGTGTGATGCCCGCGATCTCGAGAGCTTTGCTGTTCACCCATGCGCTGTGCCCGTCGAAGGACTCGAAGTAGACGGGCCGACCGGGAAAAACTCGGTCAAGCATCCGCTTGTCCGGAAGCCTCGCTGTGCCAAAGACGTCGTACGTCCATCCTTGTCCGACAATCCAGTCTTTGCCCGGGTGCGATGCCGCGTAGCTCTTCAGCAGGCTCTCCATCTCCGCAGGGGTGCGTGCGCCGTTTAGGTCGGGCTCAACCAGTGTGAGGCCGCCCTCGAGAAAATGAATATGAGAATCGGTGAACCCGGGAAGTACCAGGTGCCCTCCTGCATCAATCACTTTTGTCGCCGGCCCGCGCCATCTTCCGATCTCTTCGTTGCTTCCCACCGCCAGAATTCTGCCGTCGCTCAGGGCGAGCGCTTCCGCCCACGGCTGCCTCGGGTACGCGGTGTAGACCTTGCCGTTTACGACGATCGTTTCCGCCGGCTTGCGGCCGGCTTGCGGGGAAGTGCGGACGCCAAGCGCCAGCAGAATGAGCGCAAGAATCCCGAATTGGCGCTTTATTCGCATGCCTCCACCTGACACGAACAGCAAAGGCCCGCTGGACCGCGCCTCCGCGCCCTAGAACGTCGGAGGTGTGTTGATCCACAGCACCCGCGCTTCTTTCTTCCCTGGATTGGTCCAGCGGTGCTGCGCGTTGCTTTCGAAATAAAAGCTGTCGCCCTCGGCGAGGCGGTGCGGCTCGCCGCCTTCCAGCGTGATCTCCAGCCCGCCGCGAAGGATATAGAGAAACTCCTCGCCGTCGTGCGCGTAAGACTCTCCGCTCCCGGCTCCGGGCGCGATGCGGAACAGATGCGGCTCCATCACCGTATGGCCCCAGGCCAGCAGCTCCATTCGCACCCCCGGCCCCGCGTCAAGCACCTTGCGATCCTCGGGACGCACTCGTCGGGGGTTTGCTTCCGACGGCTCGAAGAGGGCAAGGATGTTCATGTGGTAGAAATGCGCCAGCCGCCGCAGCGTTCCCACCGACGCGCTCATCTGCCCTCGCTCGAGCGCACTCAGGAATCCTACGGAAACGCCTGTCGTCCGAGCCACCTGCGCCAGCGAAAGGCCCCGCTTCAGCCTCATCCGTCGCAGCCTCGGTCCCACCGGGCTTGCCTGCACCCGGCGTTGCGCCGGCAGCTTTCCCTGGGTTCGTAGCAAGTGGACAATCGCCGCCGCGTTCAAGCCCCGCTCTCGCCGGAGAAACTGCGCCCGCTTCAGAATGCGCACGTCCCGTTGCGTGTACAGCCGGTAGCGGCTTTGTGTTCGCGCCGGCGCAATCAGCCCCAGATGCTCCCACGTACGAAGGATCGATGGCGAAATGCCCACCAGCCGCGCCACGTCTCCGATCCGCAGATACCCATGGCCGGGCGCGGCCTTCCCATGCGTGTGACGCATTGCAGGCAAAAGACTTTTCCCCTTGACAAGCTTCGGACCTTACTCTAAGGTTCGCGAATTATAGTAAGGTTTTTATCCGGCGTGCAACGGGAATTTCAGGGGTGGGGAAGCCCACGGGGCAGGTGGGATGCCTGGTCGAGGAGACACTATGAGCCACATGACGTTTCTCCGGGTGTGTCTGGTCCTTCTGCTGGTGGTGGCCTTTGCGGGCGTCGTGTCTGCGCAAACCACGGGAACCTTGCGCGGCACGATCAAGGATCCCAGCGGCGCCGTCGTCGCGGGAGCTAAAGTCACGGTCACTCTGGCCGGGACTCAGAATATGCGATTGGCGACGGCCGACGAGAACGGGAATTATCTGATCGTCGAGCTGCCCGTCGGCCACTACACCTTTGCCGTTGATGCGCCCGGCTTTAAGCATTTCGAGATCACCGACGTCCAGATAGACCTCGGCCACGTCGTCGTGGAAAACGCTGACCTGCAGCTCGGGGCTGCGAACCAGACCGTCACCGTCGAAGCCGAAGCCGCGCAGGTGGAAACTTCGAGCACCCAGCTCGGCGCGGTGATGAACGACACCACGATACGCCAGCTCCCGCTGAACTCACGCGACACCTACCAGCTTCTCCAGCTCCAGCCCGGCGTCCAGTCTCAGCTCGGCTCGGACCTTTTCTATGGCAGCGACCAGGCCGGCGTCGTTTCCGTGAACGGCGGCCGCGGCCGCTCGAACAATTACATGGTGAACGGCGGCGACGGCAACGACATCTTTGTCAATCTTCCGGCCATCCAGCCTTCGCCCGATGCCATCCAGGAGTTTCGCGTTATCACCAATACATTTGACGCCGAGTTCGGCCGCAATTCCGGCGCCGTCGTCAACGTCGTCACCAAGTCCGGCACCAACAGCATTCACGGCGACTTCTACGACTTTTTCCGCAACAAGGCTCTCGATTCCCGCAATTATTTCGACGCCCAAACCGCCGACTGGAAACAGAATCAGTTCGGCGGCACCATCGGCTTTCCCATCATCAAGGACAAGACCTTTATGTTCGCCTCCTATGAAGGCGATCGCCTCATCCAAGGCAAGTCCTCCGGCGCCGTCTTTCTGCCGACCGGTGCGGAAGCCTCGGGCGATTTCTCCGCGGGCGGGACGTTTACCGGTACCTTGACGGACAGCTTCATGGCGTCAGTTCTTGCGGCTCGTCCCGGTTGCTCGACGGCCATCATGGCGGAGGGCGGAACCGCGCTCTCGGCGTGCTTCGTCTATGCCAGCATCTTTCCTCACAACAATATTCCTACGGCGTGTTTCAATCCTACTGCCGTCGCTTTGTACAAACAGTTTGTCGCTCCCTTTGGCACCGGCCAGATCAGCACAAATCCTGTCCAACGCGACCAGGGCAACCAGTTCACCCTGCATCTTGACCACAACCTCACCTCAAACCAGCACCTTAGCGGCTACTACTTCTTTGACGACACCAACTCCGATCGCCCTTTCTCTTTTTTCCAGGCTGCCGGTGCCAATCTCCCGGGTTTCGGGGCGCTCTTCGACACGCGCGTCCAGCAAGTGAACGTCAGCCACACCTGGACGATTAACTCCACGTCCGTGAATGAATTCCGCTTTAGCTACTTCCGGGAGGGCCAGGGGAACCTCAATCATCCTCTGAACATTCTTTCTGGCGGCGTACACACTTCGTGCGGTACCTTCGTTTCCACTCAGGAATGCTTTCAGGATCTTAACAACCAGATCACGCCCAACAGCACCGGTCTCGGCATTACCACCACGATCCCGGGAAGGCAGGGCGTCCCCTATGTCAACGTTTCCGGCGGGTTCGCCATTGGCAACAACTTCGAAGGGGAACTTCCCCAGATAGGGAACACATTTCAGTGGATGGACAACTACACCAAGGTCATCGGCAACCACACCATGAAGTTCGGCGCCGACGTCCATCGCCAGCGCTTCGACCAGTTCCTCTTCTTTGAGATCCAGGGCGACTACACCATCATGAGCAATGCGGCGTCGCCCTCCAGCAACGACGTAGGGTTCAGTGATGCTTATCCCAACTATTTCCTTGGCATGCCCACCAGCTACGGTCAGGGCGCGGCGCAGGGAGAAGATGTTCGGAATTCGGAATTCTTCCTGTTTGCTGAGGATAGCTGGAAGATTCGCCCGACGGTGACAATCAATTACGGGCTGCGCTGGGAGTTGAACACTCCCTACTACGACCTCGGCAACCGTCTCCAGACCTTCCGCCCCGGCCAGGCAGACACCCAATATCCCTGTCTGCTTCAGCCGAACTACACTGACGGAACGCCGAATCCCACAAGCCAGGCGCTTATCGGGTTTTACGGCAGCACCGATTGCAGCCCCACGGGACCTGCCGCGGCTATCTTCCCTCTGGGGCTGGTTGTCCCCGGCGACAAAGGCGTCCCTCGCGGTTTGACATCGACCTTCTACAAGTCCTTCGCTCCACGCATCGGCCTCGCCTGGAGTCCGGGCGCGACCGAAGGCTGGCTTGCCAAGCTGACCGGAGGCCCCGGCAAAACGAGTATTCGCATGGGCTTTGGCCTCTTCTACAATCCTATGGAACAACTTGTACTCGAGCAGTTCAGCGCCGAGCCTCCCTTCGGCGGCAGCGCGTTCTCCTCGAATCCCCTGTTCAACCTGCCTTTTGAGGCTCAGGCCGGTTTCTCCATACCCAACGTTTTTCGCGGTGTCATCAACCAGACGCCTCAGACGCCCTGTCCCACATCGGGCGGTCCCGCGGGCTGCGTTGACTGGTCGAACTTCCGGCCGCTCCTCCTATTCGGCGAATTCGACCCCAACCTGCATGCGCAGTATTCAGACCAGTACAACTTCACCATCCAGCGCCAAATCGGAAGGGACATGATCTTCCAGATTGGCTATGTCGGCACCCAGGGCCATCATCTCCTCGCTTCCCATGACCTTGATGCGGGTAATGCCGGGACTTGTCTTGCCCTGCACGCCATTGCCCTGGCAAATCCAAACAATCTGCTGACCGCGTCTCCGACCAATCCCTTGAATCCCGGTGCCCCTACTGACTGCAGTAATTTTGGCTCGGATTCCTCCTATTTTGTTCAACCGGGAACTGTGCTCCCGACGAATCTGCCGTTGCCTTACAACGCCGGCACCGGAGGGAGAAACATAGCCGCGGGGACAGTCGTCGGCCCGAACGGCATCACCCTTGTCGGGCTTCGTCCTTACTCCTCCCCCCTTTGCCAGCCGCTGACCGGGACGAATTGCCCGGTGGATGGCGTGCCTGTTTTCAGCAATATCTTTGCCGAAAGCACGATCGCCAATTCCAATTACAACGCGCTGCAGGTTTCCCTGGAGCGTCACTTCTCGAAAGGCCTCCAGTTCCAGATGTCTTACACCTTCAGCAAGTCCATTGATGATGGCTCGTCATTTGAAAACCAGTTGAACCCCGTCAATTTTAACGTCAGCCGCGGCCTCTCTCTCTATGACGCGCGCCACCGCTTTGTTATTAGCCCTTACTGGGAGCTGCCCATTCCCAAGCATGACGGTTTTGCCGGCAAGCTGGCTAACGGTTGGGCCGTTTCCGGCATTGTTACGTTTCAGAGCGGTTTTCCCATCCGGCTCTATGACGCCAACGACGCCGAGCTCGCCAGCAGTTTCTTCTTCGAGCCGGCCGGCGAGCCCCAGATCACCGGCGGTGTGCATTTCATGAATGCGCATCAGAATACAGTTCCGTCCTGCCTGCAGGCCCCCGGCGTCCAGCCGATGCAGTATCTGTTTAATCCTTGCAACTTCGCGGACTCGGCGCTGGGAACCTACGGCAACGGCCCTCACGCCCTCTGCTGCGGCCCGGGCATCAGCCAGACGGATATCTCGTTCCAGAAGTCGACGCCGATTACTGAGCACCTGCGCACCGAGCTCCGCGCGGACATCTTCAACCTTTGGAATCACACGCAGTTCGAGAACCCGGATGGCAATTTCTCGAATCTTGGCTCCACCTTCGGCGTGGTCACCCGGGCGCGCGACCCGCGCCTGATTCAGTTCGGCTTGAAGTTCTTTTTCTAGGAGGACGCATCAAAGACCTTGCCGCCTTTTAGAACCTGCTTCAGCGGCGAGGGGTTGTCCTCAACCTAGCGTGCTCCACCGCCGCATCCGGCGTCGCGCCACAGGGAGAATCCATATGCACGAGGCCCTACAGAAAGAAATCGCCATCTATGAAAAGCGCACCCCCCGCTCCAAGGCTGCTCACCAGCGGGCCGTGCCGCGCATGCCGCTCGGCGTCGCCAGCAACTACCGCGCCTACGATCCCTATCCGCTCTTTGCGCGGGACGGCTTGGGCGGCCGCATCCATGACGTGGACGGCAACGAATACATAGATTTCAATCTCTGTTTCGGCGCCCTCATGGCAGGCCACTGCCATCCCGCCGTCGTCAAGGCTGTCGGCGAGCGTCTCCACAAGGGCACCATGTTCGGGATGCCCCACGACATGGAATGGGAGCTCGCCGAGGAAATCTGCGCCCGTTTCCCCGTGGAGATGGTCCGCTTCTCGAATAGCGGTACCGAAGCCACCATGCACGCCGTTCGCCTCGCCCGCGCCGCCACCGGGCGCGACCGCATCATCAAGATGGAAGGCGCCTATCACGGCCTCCACGATTCTGTCCTTGTTTCGCTGAAGCCTCACATCGAGGAAGTAGGCGATCCGGCGCATCCCACCCCTGTTCCGGCGGGCAGCGGCGTGCCGAAAGCCTCTCTCCAGAACACGCTCATCGCCCAGTTCAACGATCTCGCCGCCGTCGAGCGCCTCCTCAACGAAAACAAAGGCGAAGTGGCCGCCGTCATCGTCGAGCCCATCATGATGAACGTCGGCATCCTGATGCCCCAGGAGGGATACCTCAAGGGCCTTCGCGACCTGACCGCCCGCCACGGTGCGCTCCTCATCTTCGATGAGGTAAAGACCGGCGCCAAGCTGGCCCGCGGCGGCGCCTGCGAATTCTTCAACGTTAAGCCGGACATCGTCTGCCTGGCAAAATCCATTGGCGGTGGATTCTCCCTCGCCGCCTTCGGCGCTCGCCGAGAGATCATGGACATGATCACCCAGCATAAGATGTTCCACGGCGGCACCTACAACACGAATCCGGTCGCCATGGCCGCCGGGCTTGCGGTCTTCCGCGAAGTGCTCACGCCCTCCGCCTACGAGCACGTCACTCGGATGAATCGCCGCCTCGTCGAGGGCTACAAGAAGGAAGTCGAAAAGACGGGCTTGCGCGCCTACGTCCCCGGCGCCGGCGCCAATGGCGCCCTGATGCTTTTCCCGAAGCCCATGCGCAACTACCGCGATTGGCTCGCGATTGATTCAGACCTTTGGCGGCAATATTGGTTTGCCATGGTCAATCGCGGCGTGATGGCGCAGCCCTATTGGTGGGACGAGCAGTGGACCGTCTCCGTAGCCCACACCGAAGCGGATATTGACCTCCACCTGGCCGCTTTTGCAGAGGTCGCCCCATCCCTGGCACGAGCGCAGCAGGAGCGGACCACCGCCGCGGTGGCGCGCTCGTAGCAAAGGGGAGGCACATCTGGCCACCAGGGATACCGCTGAAGCCACCACGCCGCACCTGCGGCGGGTCCTGGGCAAATGGGACCTCGTTGCCCTGTTCGTCGTCGCAGTGTTCAACCTCAATGTGGTCCCGAGCATCGCCGCGAACGGCGGAGTGACCCTCTGGCTGTGGCTCATCTCCCTGTTGCTGTTTTTTCTGCCCCAGGGAGTGGCCGTCATCGAATTGGCCCACCGCTATCCCGGCGAAGGCGGTGTCTACTTGTGGGCCAAGGAAGTTTTTGGCGACTTTCACGGTTTCCTGTCCGGCTGGTGCTATTGGACCAACAACATGATGTACGTGCCCACCGTGGTGCTCGCCTTCGTTGGCGTCTCCGTCTTCATCCTCGGCCCCAGCCATCACGCGCTGGCTGACAACAAGCCTTTTGCCGTTACCGCATCCTTCATCCTGATCACGCTCCTCGTCGTGCTCAACATCCTGGGTTTGGGCGTGGGGAAGTGGGTCAGCAACCTTGGCAGCATCGGCACCGCCATCGCCGCCGCCACCCTCGTTGGCCTCGGCATAATCGTCTTCTCACACTTTGGGACCACCGTCACCGCTGCCGACTTCCGCATCCCTGCCAATCCCCGTTTTGTACTCAATTCTTTCGGCGTGATCTGCTTCGGGCTTGTCGGTCTGGAGCTCGCCTCCATCATGGGCGACGAAATCCGCGATCCCGAACGCACCCTGCCGGGCGCCGTGGCCCTGGGCGGCCTGCTTTCCGGCCTGATGTACATCGCGGCCACGCTCACACTTCTCATCGCCGTCAGCAAGAGCGACATCAGCGTTCTTCAGGGGGTTGTCCAGGCCGTCAGCCACATGGCCGCCCGCGTCGGGATCGGCTGGCTCGCTTCGCCCTTTGCTTTCGTCCTGAGCCTCTCGATCGCGGGAATCAGCTCCGCCTGGCTTGCCGGGTCCGCACGCATTCCGTTCGTGGCCGGATTGGATTCTTACCTGCCCGCATGGCTTGGAAAGATTCACCCGCGCTACCGGACCCCGTATCCCGCCCTGCTCGTTCACGGGGGCATTTCCATGTTCTTGATCCTGTTAAATTCCATCGGCGCCGGCGTCCAGGAGACGTTTCAGAAGCTGCTCTCACTCGCCGTTGTGCTCCAGCTGGTGCCGTTTCTTTACATGTTTGCCGCCCTTCTGAAACTCACCTTCACTCCTTCCGCCGGCAAAGGGCGTTACAGCAAGGGCGTCCTCGTTCTCGCCGGCGTCAGCGGTTTGGTCACCACGATCCTCGGCATCGTCCTCGTCTTCTTCCCGGCGCAACAGATCACCTCGCTGCTTTCCTACGAGGCCTGGATGTTCGGTGGAACCGCTTTCTTCATTGGCTTGGCTGTTTTTTTCTTTTTCGTCTATGGCCGCCGCAAGGCTCTACAGGAAGCGGCGGGACGCGTGTAACCGGGATTACCGCAGGAGGCTATCGTGGCGACCGATGTGAAGACTGCCTCTCGAAAGTACCGGATGTATATCAACGGCGAGTGGGCGGAAAGCCGCACTGGCAAGGTGTTCCCCGTCTTCGACCCTTCGTCCGAGCAGGTGATTGCCGAAGTGCCTGAGGCGGACGAGCGCGATGTCAACGCCGCCGTCTCTGCCGCCCGTGCCGCCTTTGATTCCGGTCCCTGGCCGGCTACCACCGCCCAGGAGCGCGGCCGCATTCTCTTTCGCCTCGCCGAGCGCGTTCGCAAGGAATCGGCCATGCTCGCCGAGCTCGAGTCGCGCAATTCTGGAAAGCCCATCGTCGAAGCGGAATACGATGTCGCCGACGTCGCCACCTGCTTCGAATACTATGGCGGCCTCGCCACAAAAGTTCTCGGCCACGTCAATCCTGTCCCAGACAACGCTCTCAGCCTTTCTCTCCGTGAGCCCATCGGCGTCGCCGCGCAGATCATTCCCTGGAACTATCCTCTCCTGATGGCGGCCTGGAAGCTTGCTCCTGCGCTCGCCGCCGGCTGCACCTGCATCCTCAAGCCCGCCGAGCAAACGCCGCTCACCGTCCTCGAAATGGCGGCCTGGTTTACCGACGTGGGCTTGCCTCCCGGCGTCGTCAATATCATCACCGGCTTCGGTGAATCCGCCGGCGCCCCGCTCGTGCGCCATCCCGACGTCAACAAGGTCGCGTTCACCGGCAGCGCCTCGGTCGGCAAGCAGATCGTCAAGATGGCTGCGGACACGGTGAAGCGCGTCACCCTCGAGCTTGGCGGCAAATCGCCCAACATCTTTTTCGGCGACGCCGATTTTGAAGCTGCCATTGACGGCGCCCTCTTCGGCGTCTTCATCAACCAGGGCGAAGTCTGCTCCGCCGGCAGCCGCATCCTCGTCGAGCGCGCCATCTACCCTCGCTTCGTCGAAGCCATGGCCGCGAAAGCGAAGACCATCCGCCTCGGCCCGCCTCTTGAGCGCGAAACGAAGATGGGACCCCTGGTCAGCAAAGAACAGTTCGATCGCGTCCGCTCCTATCAGGAGCTCGGCAAAACGGAGGCCAAGCTCGCTGCGGGCGGCGGCCGCTCAGCCGCCCAGCCGCGCGGCTACTACGTCGAGCCGACGATTTTCTACGACGTGGATAACTCCGCTCGCATCGCTCAGGAAGAGATTTTCGGCCCCGTCGCCGCGGTGATTCCGTTCACGGACGAGGCCGAGGCCATTCGCATTGCCAACGCCACTCCTTTTGGCCTTGCCGCCGCCGTCTGGTCCCGCGACATCTTCCGCGCCTTCCGCGTCGTGAAGGCTCTCCGCGCCGGCATCGTCTGGGTCAACCACATGCAGCCTACCTATGTCGAAGCCCCCTGGGGCGGCTACAAGCAGTCCGGCTTCGGTCGCGAGCTGGGCCCCTGGGGCATCGAGGAATATCTCGAAACCAAGCAGGTCCATATCAATCTCAGCGAACAGCCCATTGGATGGTACTGATATGCCCTCAATCGAATTGCGTACTCCCATTCCCGGTCCGCGCTCCCAGGAGTTAATGCGCCGCCGCGCCGCAGCCGTCCCGCGCGGCGTCTATCACGCCACGCCCGTTTTCGCCGCGCGCGCCGAAGGCGCCCTTCTCGAAGACGTCGATGGCAATCGCTTTCTCGATTTTGCCGGCGGCATCGGCTGCCTCAACGTTGGCCATCGCGCTCCGCGCGTCGTCGCTGCTTTGCGCGCCCAGCTCGACCGCTTCTTGCATACCTGCTTCAGCGTCGCGCCCTATCCCGATTACATCGCACTGGCGGAAAAGCTGAATGCGCTTGTCCCCGGCGATTTCGCCAAGAAGACCTTGCTCGTCAACAGCGGCGCCGAAGCCGTCGAAAACGCCGTGAAGATCGCCCGCTGCTATACCAAGCGCCCCGCGGTCATCTGCTTTGAAGACGCCTTCCACGGCCGCACGCTCCTTACCATGTCACTCACGAGCAAAATCCGTCCTTACAAGGACGGCTTTGGCCCCTTTTCCGGCGACGTCTATCGCATTCCGTACGCCTACTGCCACCGCTGCTCCTATTCCCTGCGCTATCCCGGCTGCGGCGTTTTCTGCGCCCATCATCTCGAAGACGCTTTCAAGCGTGTCGTGGCTGCGGATTCGGTGGCGGCCCTGATCGCGGAGCCGGTTCTCGGCGAAGGGGGCTTCGTCGTTCCGCCTCCGGAGTTTCTCCCCGTTCTCCAGGACATTTGCCGCCGCCACGGCATCGTCTTCATCGCCGACGAAGTCCAGACCGGCTTCGGCCGCACCGGCGCTATGTTTGCCTGCGAGCGCTTCGGTATCGCCCCGGACATTCTTGTCGCCGCAAAGTCGCTCGGCGGGGGATTGCCGCTTGCCTCCATCACCGGCCGCGCCGAAATCATGGACGCGCCCGGCGTCGGCGGCATTGGCGGCACCTTCGGCGGCAATCCGCTGTCGTGCGCTGCGGCTCTGGCGGTTATCGAAACATTGGAGCGCGAGAATCTGTCAGCCCGTGCTGAAGCCCTCGGCCGCCGTTTCTCGGCACGCGCCCGCGAATGGCAGAAGCGCTGGCCCATCATCGGCGACGTCCGTGGCCTCGGCGCCATGCAGGCGGTTGAGCTGGTCCGCGCGGGCGAAGCTCGCGAGCCCGCCAAGGAAGAAACCGACGCCATCGTCCGGCAATGCTACGAGCGCGGCCTGATCGTTCTCTCCGCTGGCACTTATGGCAACGTCCTGCGCGTGCTCGTCCCGCTCGTCATCGCCGATGCCCAGTTCGACGAAGGCCTGGACGTAATGCAAGCCTCCATCGAAGCCGTTTGTGGGGCGCGGGCGCCTGCCGAGCCCCGGCACGCCTGACCAAAGGGAGAAAAGCGATGTCCTCGTTTGCAGGCTCCCCTCGCACGCTGGGATTTTTTCTCGACGGCCATTGGCTCACCGAGGGAGAAGCCATTGAAATCCGCGCTCCCTACGATCAGGCCCTTGTCGGGACAACCTTTCGCGCCACCAGCGCCCACGTCGAAACCGCGATTCGCTCTGCCGTGCGCGCCTTTGCTCTCACGCGCAAGCTCCCCGCTTTCGCCCGCCAGCGCGTCCTTCGCACCGTAGCCGACGGCATCACCGCCCGCCGCGAGGAGTTTGCCCGCGTCATGGCCCTCGAGGCTGGCAAGCCCATCAGTGCCGCCCGCGCCGAGGTTGAGCGCTCCATCTTCACCTTCACCATTGCGGCCGAAGAAAGCACGCGCATCGGTGGCGAATGGCTGCCGCTCGATCTCCAGCAGGCCACCGTGGGCCGCGCTGCCATCGTGCGGCGTTTTCCCGTGGGGCCGATTGCCGCGATCTCGCCCTTCAATTTCCCTCTGAATCTCGTGGCCCACAAATGGGCGCCGGCCATCGCCGCCGGCTGCACCATCGTCCACAAGCCCGCTCCGCAAACGCCGTTCAGCTCCCTGATGCTTGCCGAAGTCGTCGAGAAGGCAGGCTGGCCCGCGGGCGCCTTGAACGTTCTCTCGCTCTCCAATGCGGATGCCGAGCGCATCGTCACCGACGACCGCCTGAGATTCCTCACCTTCACCGGCAGCGGCGCCGTCGGTTGGGAGCTCAAAAAGAAAGCAGGGAAGAAGCGCGTGGCCCTCGAGCTGGGCGGCAATGCCGCCGTCATCGTTCACGGCGACGCCGATCTCGACTATGCCGCCGAGCGCTGCGCTGCCGGCGGCTTTTCCTATGCCGGCCAGAGCTGTATCTCCGTCCAGCGCGTTCTTGTCGAGCGCGGAGCCCTCGACAAGTTCCTGGCCGCATTCTTGCCGCGCGTCGCCAAGCTCAAAATGGAAGACCCGCTCGACGAAGCCACCGATGTCGGCCCGATGATCAATGACGCGGCCGCGGCCCGAGCCGCCGCCTGGATCGACGAAGCGGTTTCCGGCGGCGCAAAAGCGCTTGCGGGAGGGAAGCGCCGCGGCCCGTTTGTCGAGCCCACCGTTCTTACCGGAACGCGTCCTGAGATGAAGGTGAATTGCGAAGAAGTCTTTGCGCCCGTCGTCGTCGTTGAGCCCTATGACGACTTCGCCGAGGCGCTCCGCCGCGTCAACGACTCACCCTACGGCCTCCAGGCTGGCCTGTTCACAAACGATGCCCGGCGCATTTTCCAGGCCTATGACGAGCTCGAAGTCGGCGGCGTGATTGCCGGCGACATTTCGTCCTTCCGTATTGATCACATGCCTTACGGCGGCATCAAGGATTCGGGCATTGGCCGTGAAGGTCTCCGCTACGCCATCGAAGAGATGACCGAGCCAAAGCTTCTCGTCCTCAACCTTCGCTGAGGCGCAGCTGCTCCGATCAACGGAAAGTGGGAAAGTAAGCTATAGCCCTATAAATGAGTCATTTACAAGACGGTCATCCGTGGCCAGCCTCCTTCTACTCGCCCGAGGGGCTGTACCTTCTCCATCCCACGAGCAATTCCGCCACTTTCTCCATTTCCGGTTCTAGTACCAAAGTCCCCAGCTTCTTCAAACTTGGGTAGTTTTTCGTAGCCTGACTGCTCTATAGCTCGCGGCGTTCACTCCCCGTAGTATTTGCATTGGCGAGGGAAGCCGCATTTCTCACTTTCATCTCGTCCGGAGGTTTCATGTTTCTGGACAGCACAAAGGCAAAAGATAAGAAGGCTTCCGCAGATGTACGCCCCGAACGCCGGCGCATCTCCCGAGCCAAGATTGGTCTTGCAGTGCGCGTGCGGCCCAGCAACGTGAGCCACAATCTTTTTGAGGAAGTTCGCACCACGTGGGATGTGTCGCGCCAGGGGCTCTACTTCACCACCCAGCGCCTTTCCTATCGCGTCGGCATGAACGTGACCGTGGCCTGCCCCTATTCGCGGACTCCCGGAACCCTCGGCGACGACGGCGAACTCGGCCGCGTCGTTCGCATTGACAGGCTGTCCGGCGGATACTTTGGCATCGCTGTAGTGCTCCTTCGTTTTGAAGTGCCTGGCTCGAACGGCTCCAATCGCCCCTACGCCCGCTAGCTGCCCCGGCCGGCCCCTCTGCACTCGCCAGGAGTGCAATCTCGCCCAAATAGTGGTAGATTCCTTCCAAACAAGCCTTACTTGCTTCTTCGCCCGGGAGGGTTCCCGTCATGCAGACTCGCTCTAGCATCCTCGCAGTCTTGGGATTGTTCTCCGTATTGCAGCTTCCGTTCGGGCCGGCTGTCCGTCCCAAGAATATTCTCCCCCCGGTCGCAAGCGCGTGGACCGCCGAGCCTATCACGTCGAATTCTTACGCCCAGTGGCCCGCCATCCGCGGCTGGAACAAGCTTGTCTATGAAACCTCCACCGGCGACGTCCTCATCCTGGGCGCGAACAATAATTGTGAAAACCTCTTCACGAATGCGCTTTACGCTTACAATCCTGTTGCGAACACCTATTCCCGCCGCACCTGGTCGGGCTCACGTGAGATCAATGGCGTCGAGAACCGGTGCAGCCCCTCCAACGTTTACAACTCCACCGGCAGTCGCTTCACCGATTACGGCTGCGGCCCAGCCCCGTGTCCCGTTCCCGCTACCCATCCGGGCGATCGCCATCAATATTGGTCAGCCGCTTACGACTCCACCCGCAACCGCCTCTGGCAATTGGCGGGGCTGGAGAGCAGCTCCTCTTGTCTCGGCACCGGTCCCGGAACCTGCGGCTATCAGGACACCTGGTATTACGCCACCACTAACGTCGAACAGCCGGCCGGAACCGGATGGGTGCTCACCTGCGACGGGATCCCTCAGCCTCCCAATCCGCAGCAGCCCTGCCTTGCTGGCCCGGGACCGCGGCAGGAATCTGCGATGGATTATGACCCCGACGATGACCTCGTGATGGTCTACGGCGGTCTCGTCGGCGGAAACCCGACCGGCGACGTCTGGTTCTTGAATCCTTCTGTCGGAACCTGGACCGATATCTGCGGCACGCAGAAAAAGATTTGCCCCGGAGGCCCGGGCCCGCGTGCCGCCAATGGTTTCGTCTATATCGGCGGCCACCAGTTTCTTTTCTTTGGCGGCTACAACCACTCCCGAAGCTGCGTTCAGTCGATCACCTTCAACGACACCTGGATTTACAACGTCACCTCCCGCACCTGGACCAACATGAATCCTTCCGGCGCTCCGCCGCTTCTCAGCCCCTGCACCACCCAGACCCCTCAGAGCTATCCGCGCTATCCCATGATTACCTACGACTCGAAGCGTAACGCTGTCTGGTATCACACCGGGAATCCGAACACTTCGCAGATGGACTGGCGATATGACGTCACCGGAAACACCTGGACCCTGGCTTCCTTCACCGGCGGGCCTATCTGGGCTGCTGGCACCAGTCAGAACAGCATTTCTCTTGTCTATGACCCTGCGATCGATGCCCTCATCGGCAAGAACGGGGCGCCGGTTAACGGTTTCACCCAGATGTTTCAGCTTTCTTTGGTCGGCGTGAACTGAGGCTTGCTTCCGAAAACCGGCTACCTGAGGGACAGCGCTCGTCAATCGGCAGGCGATTCCAGTTGGGCCGAGCGCGTTTTTGTGCCGCCCACCATGCTCTTTACCAACACGTAGAGCACGGGAATGAAGAACAGGTTCAGAAACGTCGACGCGAACATCCCTCCAAACACGGCCGTGCCCACCGAAATGCGGCTCGCACGGCCCGCTCCCCTGGCCAGCACCAGCGGCAGCACTCCCAGAATAAAAGCGAGCGAAGTCATCAGAATCGGCCGCAGCCGGATCCGCGCCGCTTCGATGGCTGCCTCCGTGATCGATAGCCCGCGCGCGCGAAGCTGCTCGGCAAACTCCACGATCAGAATGGCGTTCTTGCTCGATAGCCCGATCAGCATCACCAGCCCAATCTGTCCGTACACGTCGTTTTCAAGCCCTCGCAGCGATTCCGCTCCCACCGCGCCCAGCAGCGCCATCGGCACCGCCAGCAGCACGATGAACGGCAGCGAAAAGCTCTCGTACTGCGCCGCCAGCGTCAGGTAAACCACCAGCAGTCCCAGGGCAAACAGCCTCAGCGCCTGCCCGCCCGATTCGATCTCTTCAAGCGAAAGCCCCGTCCAGTCATATCGCATTCCCTGCGGCAGCGCCTTCTTTGCCAGCGCTTCCATGGCCGCGATCGCTTCTCCCGAGCTGTGGCCCGGCGGCGCCGCTCCGTCGATTTCCACCGAACGAAAAAGATTGTAGTGGCTGATCAC
>Ga0073928_10003939_pt1 | contig 22630 bp, 21 predicted proteins | sample PaiPotPPA55metaG_FD_76969 | JGI IMG/M metagenome (GOLD analysis project Ga0073928, IMG submission 76969) | Iron sulfur acid spring bacterial and archeal communities from Banff, Canada, to study Microbial Dark Matter (Phase II) - Paint Pots PPA... ...
CGTTAAGTATGCGTCTGGGTGGGATTACGGCAGATGCCGATCTTTCGCCAACTCGCTGGACAGCCGCCATTCAGCAGGCGAAACAGCGCGGGGTCAAACCGCTTATCTCCGAGTCCGGGTTGTTCTTCCGCATTCCGATTACAAACGACGTGGCAACCTACTTCATTGATCAGAAATACGACGGCAGAGACGCAGAAAGTCTGACTGCAGCAGAAATTCATGGGCGAGAACAGGCCAGGGCCTATTTGCAAGCCATTCGCACGATACCCGGTTGTGAGCATGCGTACATCCTGGCAACGGGACCAGAAATCGGCACACGTGAGTCCCGTCACGTGAATGCGCGTTATCAAGTCACGACACAAGATATCGAGAACGGAGCGCGCTTCGACGATGTGGTGTGCCTGGGGGCGTGGCCGATTGAGTATCACACCGAACCAGGGCAACCGACGATCTGGAGAATGGTCCACGAGAATAGTACCTATGACATTCCTTTGAGGACGCTGTGCAGCAAAGACACACCCAACTTGTTTGTGGGAGGCCGTCTGACGGATGGCGACAGCTATGCAGGCGGTTCACTGCGTGTCATGGGAACCTCTTTCGGGACAGGACATGCGGCTGGTGTGGCCGCGGCGGTGTATGCGCAATCACAAGGAAGTGAGTGCATCTCTGTTCAGAAAGAGCTTGTGCGTCAGAATGCGCATATCAAGCTTGATCCATAACCCAACGCTGGCGAAGAATCCCTGCGCTACGCGTGGCAGGGGCTACAGTTTCCGACGTGAGGCACTCAATCGCGATGTTTCCTGATTGAAGAAAAACGAGATACTTAGTCAATTGGCTGCAAACAACTTGCAATGCGGATACCGATGAGCTCGCCTTAAGAGTCCACTTCCGCGTTGGCGCGTACTTCGACAAACCTCGTATACTGATACATCATTTCAAACTCGCAATTTTTGTGATTTTCGATTAGTAGTCCGAGGTCCTGCGTGCCCGCTTCCGTAATAAAAAGCACTGTCGACACCAAATCCCCAGCCGCCCAAAAAAACCATCGTCGCATCGTCGATTTACTCACCCAACTCAAAAACGAAGAAGAACAAATCTGCGTCGGCGGCGGCCCCAAGGCCGTCGACTCCCAACACAAAAAAGGCCGCCTCACCGGCCGCGAGCGCGTAAAAAAGTTAGTCGATCCCGGCTCGCAATTTTTCGAATTAGGCATCTACGCCGCCTACGAAATGTACGAAGAATGGGGCGGCGCCCCCGGCGCAGGCGTAATCACCGGCCTGGCCCGCGTCTGCGGCCGCACCTGCATGCTCATCGTCAACGACGCCACCGTGAAAGCCGGCGCGTTCTTCCCCATGACCGCGAAAAAAGTAATTCGCGCGCAAAACATCGCCATCGAAAATCGCATCCCCACAATTTATCTGGTCGACTCCGCAGGCATTTTTCTCCCCTTGCAGGAAGACGTCTTCCCCGACACCGACGACTTCGGCCGCGTCTTTCGCAACAACGCGGTGATGAGCGCCATGGGCGTTCCGCAAATCGCCGCCATCATGGGCATGTGCGTGGCAGGCGGCGCGTACCTCCCGGTAATGTGCGACCACATCTTGATGACCGAGGGTTCCGGATTATTCCTGGCCGGCCCCGCGCTGGTGCAAGCCGCCATCGGCCAGAAAACTTCCGCCGAAGAATTAGGTGGCGCCAAAATGCACTCGCAAATCAGCGGCACCGTGGATTTCCGCGAGCCCGATGACGAATCCTGCATCGCCCGCATCCGCTCGCTGGTCGACAAAATGGGCGCCCCCAATACCGCGCCCTTCAGCCACACTAAATCGCGCGATCCGCTATACCCGGGCGAAGAGATTTACAGCATCTTCACCGCCGATCCCGGCAAGCAATACGACATGCGCGATATCATCGCCCGCATCGTGGACGCCAGCGAGTTCGACGAATATCGGGCCGAAAGCGGCGTAACCTTGCTCTGCGGCTATGCGCGCATCGGCGGCTGGGCCGTCGGTATCGTGGCCAATCAGAAAAAACACGTCCAAACTTTCGCGCGCGGTTCAGACCAGAAGCGCATCGAATTCGGTGGCGTGATCTACACCGAATCCGCGGAAAAAGCCGCGCGTTTCACCCTCGATTGCAACCAGAACCGCATCCCGCTGATTTTTTTGCACGACGTGAACGGCTTCATGGTCGGTAAGGACGCCGAATGGAGCGGCATCATTCGCGCCGGCGCAAAAATGGTCAACGCCGTGGCCAACAGCGTGGTACCCAAAATTACTGTAATCTGCGGCGGCAGCTTTGGCGCAGGCCACTACGCCATGTGTGGCAAAGCCTACGACCCGCGGTTCGTCTTCGCATGGCCCACCGCTCGTTACGCGGTGATGAGCGGTGACGCGGCCGCCACTACGCTCGCTGAAATTAAATTGAAGCAGCTGGAACGCGAAGGCAAGAAAGTCGACGAAAAGCAGAAAAAAGAAGTATACGAATCCATTCGCTCCACTTACGAACATCAAACCGACCCACGATACGCCGCCGCCCGCTTGTGGGTCGACGCCATCATCGATCCCGCGCACACCCGCGACGCGCTAATCTGGGCCCTCGAAGCCGCCGCGCTAAACTCGGAAATTCGCGAATTCAAAACCGGAGTCTTGCAAACATAAATGGAAACCGTGAAATTGGTCGAATGCCCACGCGACGCCTGGCAAGGATTGCCCGACTTCATTCCCACCGAATATAAAGTGGCCTATTTGCAAGCGCTGATCGACGCGGGCTTCAAGCATATTGACGCTGTGAGCTTCGTTTCTCCCAAGCATGTAAAACAAATGTCCGACAGCGAAGAAGTCATGCGTCAGTTGACTTTTTCAGCCGGAATCTCAGTCGCAAACAACAACGCGCCAGAAATTATCGGCATAGTCGTAAACGAAAAAGGCCTAGAGCGCGCACTCGCGACGCCCGGGGTCACAACGATCGGCTACCCGTACTCCATCTCCGCGTATTTTCGCCGCGCCAACGCCAACACGACCCGCGCCGAATCGCGCTCACTGGTCGAAAAACTGAAAAAGGAAACAACCACCGCCAAGCGCGGCCTGGTCATCTACATCTCCATGGCTTTCGGCAATCCCTACGACGAACCGTGGGGCCCGGAAATCGTGGCCGAAACGCTTGAGTGGTTGAAAGACATCCGCATCAACACCGTGTCGCTCGCCGACACCGTCGGAACCGCTTCTCCGCAACTCATCGCCGATCTCTATCGCGGCGTAAACGATCAAGTGGCGGGCATCGAGCTCGGCGTCCATCTCCACAGCCGTCCAGAAAATGCCGAGGAAAAAATCCTCGCGGCCTATGAAGCAGGCTGCCGCCGCTTCGACTCTGCCGTCACCGGACTCGGCGGCTGCCCGTTCGCCGGAGATACGCTGGTCGGCAACATCGCCACCGAAGATGTTCTGGCTGCCGTCCGCAAAGCTGGAGGCGACCCAGGAATCGATTCAGCGGCCCTTCCGCCGCTGCTGCAAATGACCAACGAAATTCGCTCTAAATACGCGCACGCGCCCATGGTGCAGTAGTTTTGCAGTAAGCTTGGTCGAACCGGCGCTTCTATTCGACGGCATTATTCAGTGCGATGATTCCGCGCGATGGTTCGAAGCGACAGAAAGGCCAGTAAGAATTGCCGCATGTTTGAAACGCTAAAACTGGAATTCCCCGGCGAACTGGCCATCCTCACGCTCAATCGCTCAGAAAAGCGCAACGCCATTTCCCCGCAGATGCTTTCGGAGTTGCAGTCCGCGCTCGACACCATCGAAAAAAGTCATGCGCGCGTAGGCATCCTCACTGGCACCGGCAAAGCTTTCAGCGCAGGCATGGATCTCGAAACGCTCTCCGCCATCGCTCGCCAGTCGTCTGAAGAAAATATGGACGACTCCCGCCGCATGGCGCGCATGTTCCGCCGCATCTGGAGTTTCACCAGGCCGCTGATCGCCGCCGTGAATGGCGCGGCACTCGCCGGCGGTTGCGGCATCGCCACGTTGTGCGATTTTACTCTGGCCGTTCCCGAAGCCAAATTCGGATACACCGAGGTGAAAATCGGCTTTCTACCCGCCATCGTTTCTGTTTTTCTCACCCGCCAGATTGGCGACAAGCGCGCTCGCGATTTGCTGCTCACCGGCCGCCTCATCACCGCCGCGGAAGCCAAAGAACTGGGCCTGGTCAATGAAATTGTCGAACCAGATCGCCTGATGGATCGCGCCAAAGAATTGGCTGCCGTTCTGATCGAGGCCAGTCCCAGCAGCATCACACGCGCCAAGCGCCTGCTCACCGCTGCGGACGCCACCGCCATCGACGCCGATCTCGAACGCGCCGTTCTCGAAAACGCGAGCATCCGTTGCACCCCGGATTTCAAAGAAGGTTTGGCTGCTTTCCTCGAAAAACGCAAGCCCCAATGGCGCGGCGACTCCGAATGATGCCGCCGCCAGAAATCTTTCAGGGGAATTTACATGCTTGAGTATCACGACGCCGCCATTCGCGTGCGCTACGCCGAAACCGACCAGATGGGCGTCGTTTACCACGCCAACTATCTCATTTGGTTTGAAGTCGGCCGCGTGGAACTCATCCGCGCCCTCGGTATCGAGTACAAAACCATGGAAATCGCCGACGATTGCCACATCGTCGTCGCCGAAGCCCATTGCCGCTATCTTCATCCCGCGCGTTACGACGAGCGCTTGCGCGTGCGCACCAGAATCGCGGAAGCCAAAAACCGCACCATCCGCTTCTCCTACGAAATATTTCGCGCTGACGACGATCGCCTGCTCGCCACCGGAGAAACCGTTCACGTCATCTGCGGCAGCAACGGCAAACCTAAACTTCTTCCGGAAAAATATCGCACCGCTTTCTCGAGCGCCCTCGCTGCTCCTGCCGGCATCACTAAATCATGATTACCATCAGCACAGCCGCAACAATTCCATGAGCGTACTTCTCACTGGCAACGATCTTTCCTTCCAACAACTTCGCACCGTGGCGCTGCAGCATGAATCCGTTTCCTTGCACCCTTCCGCCATCGAACGCATGAAAGCTTCTCGCGCGGTGGTGGACAAATTGGTAGCCTCCGGCGCGACCGCCTACGGCATCAACACCGGCTTCGGTAAACTCGCTTCCGTGCGTATCTCCCCGGAACAGGTTAAACAACTGCAAGTAAATCTGGTGCGCTCCCATGCCTGCGGCGTTGGCGAACCGCTCAGCGAAAGCGAAACGCGCGCGATGATGCTGCTCCGCGCCAACGCTCTCGCCAAAGGTCTCAGCGGCATTCGCCCGCACGTCGTCGACACCCTTTGCAAAATGCTCAACGCCAAAGTTCATCCGCTGATTCCCTCGCAGGGTTCCGTGGGAGCGTCCGGCGATCTCGCGCCATTGGCCCACCTGGCCCAGGTGGTCATCGGCGAAGGCCGCGCGAATTACAAAGGAGAAATTTTGGATGGCGCTGCTGCGCTGCAACGCGCCGGAATTACGCCGGTAGCTCTCGAAGCGAAAGAAGGCCTCTCACTTCTCAACGGCACGCAAGGAATGCTCGCGCTTCTGAGCCTCTCACTCCTCGAAGCCGATGCTCTGGTGGACGCCGCGGACATCGCCGCCGCCCTTTCTCTGGACGCTTTGCGCGGCAGCCCCGGCGCATTCGATCCACGCATCATGCAGGCGCGCGCATATCCCGGCGCGGCCATAACCGCCAAAAATTTGGCGCGCCTCAACGAAGGCAGCCAGATTCGTGAGTCCCACCGTTCGAACGCCAAAGATCCGCGCGTCCAGGACGCCTACAGCCTGCGCTGCACTCCGCAAGTCCACGGTGCTGTGCGCGATTCGCTCGCACAAACGCGCGCCATGGCCGAAGTGGAACTCAACAGCGCCACCGACAATCCGCTGGTCTTCGCACCATCGACGGCAGCGTCAGCCGATGGCGACATCGTGAGCGGCGGAAATTTCCATGGCCAACCTTTGGCCATGGCCGCCGATCAGGTCGCCATCGCTCTCGCCACTCTCGGCGGCATCAGCGAGCGCCGCATCGAACAGATGACCAATCCCCTCACCAGCATGCTTCCAGCTTTTCTAACGCCTGAACCCGGCTTGAATTCCGGCTTCATGATCGCGCAAGTCACCGCCGCCGCATTGACCAGCGAAAACAAAGCGCTCGCCACGCCACATTCCGTCGATTCCATTTCCACCTCAGGCAATCAGGAAGACTACGTCTCCATGGGCATGAGCGGCGCACGCCGCTTGTCGCGCATGCTCACAAATCTGCGCCACACCATCGCCATCGAGTTACTTTGCGCCTGCCAGGGCATCGATCTGCTAGCCCCCCTGCAAACCGGTCCCCGCGCGCAGAAAGCCTACGCCACCGTCCGCGATAAATCCACCAAGCTAACCAACGACCGCCCTCTATCCAAAGATATTGAATCCGTATCTGCTCTGCTGCTAGACGATTCCTTTTCCAAGATCCTTTTGTCATGACGCCGATTAGTTTCGAATCTCACAACGTAAAGTTAGCCGGAGGGTGCCCCACGCTCGCTTTTTAGCGTGGGTCTTGTTTTTATTTTTGTTGGAGAGAAAAAAGTGCGAACCACCCGCCGAAATTTTTTACGTGTCGCAGCAGCTTCCGGCGCATTCGCATCCCTGCCCCGTCGAACATGGCCAGTTTCTCCCGACGATTTGCAGACAAAACTCGCCACCAACCCGCTCCGCCCACAATTCCACCTACTCCCGCCAAAAAATTGGATGAACGATCCCAACGCCCCAATCTTCTGGAACGGCTCCTACCACTTGTTTTATCAATACAATCCCAACGCGCCCGTATGGGGCGACATGCACTGGGCCCACGCTACCAGCGAAGACATGATTCACTGGCGCCACCTGCCAATAGCCTTAGCGCCAACACCAGGCTGGGACGACGCCGACGGCTGCTTTACCGGAAGCGCCGTGGACGACCGCGGCACCGCAACCATTCTGTACACCGGCGTGAAGTCCGTTGCGGCAGAGCGCGCGACTCTACGCGATGGCCACAATAATTTTCGCGAAGTGCAATGCCTCGCAACTTCAGCGGACCCGCAACTCCGCATCTGGACTAAATGGAAGCACCCGGTCATTCAGCCGCCGAATGATCCCACGCTCGCAGGATTTCGCGACCCATTTTTGTGGCGACAGGATGATTACTGGATCTTGGGCGTAGGCTCCGGCCATTTCAAAAAAGGAGGCTGCATCCTTCTTTACCGCTCCAAAGATTTGCACACCTGGGAGCCGCTCCACGAATTGACCTCCGGCCACTGGACAGAAAAAGAATCCATCGACCCCGTGGACTCCGGCGAAATGTGGGAATGCCCCGATTTTTTCCCGCTAGGGAAAAAGCATGTGCTGCTCTATTCCACCGCAGGCGGCGTCTTCTGGGAATCCGGCGACCTCGATCCCAAAGAATTAAAATTCCATTCCGAGCGCCACGGCATCCTCGACCACGGCGCGTACTACGCGCAAAAAACTCAACTGGACGCTCACGGCAATCGCGTCCTGTGGGGCTGGATTCCAGAAAAACGCCCGGACGCCGACTTGATCGCCGCAGGCTGGGCCGGATGCATGGCCCTGCCACGCGTGTTAACCCTCAGCCCTGACAGTGAGCTGGAAATGACCGTAGCCCCAGAAACGCAATCGCTGCGCGGCCAGTTCATCACGTGGCCGAGCACGGATTCGAACCTGGACGAACGCTTAAAAGTTGCTCCGATGATCGGTCTAGCCGATCCGCGCGCCGAATTAACCTGGAAAGCCTCACCATCGGCACACACATTCGCACTGGAAGATAAAATTCGTCCATGGTGGTCAGCTTCCATCAAATCGCACGGATCCAACGCTTCCCTTCTAAACGTCAATGGTTCGGAAATAGAAATACCGGCATCCGCCAACCAGCAACATGATTTTCATCTCTTCGTCGACGCTTCCGTGGCAGAGTTGATCGTCAATCGGCGTCACGCTATCACCACACGCATCTACCGCAAGCCCGATGGCCCGCTATACGTTGGCTTCAACGACAAGCATCCGGCAACCATGACGTCCGTAAGAATTTGGCAATTGCAGCCCATCTCCCCCGACCGTCTCAGCACCTGACCTGCGCCTCAGTCTTCAGAGGCCCGTTAACAACCCGCGAACCCAAAAAAATCTCGAAACATTTCCCGCCCCTTCCACGTTATCTGTCCTGAGGTAGACCTGCGCATGCTCACTCTTCTTTCGGATCTCAAACACGGCCTCCGTGTTTTGCTGAAAAACCCCGGCTTCACCGCAGCCGCCATCATCGTGCTGGCCCTGGGCATCGGAGCCAACACCGCCATCTTTAGCGTCGTAAACGCCGTCCTCCTCCGCCCACTCCCGTTCCGCGATCCCGCTCGCCTCGTTCAAATCTGGCACGTGCCGCCCGCCAAAAGTTTCCCCGGTATGACCGAGTTCGCCGTCTCCGCCGCCAATTTCATCGACTGGCAGCAGCAGAACAACGTCTTCGACAAAATGGCCATCTATACCGGCTCGAGCCTCAATCTGACAGGCCGCGAACAGCCCGAGGCTCTCCGCGGCGCTGCCGTTTCAGCGGACTTCTTCTCTACCTTGCAAGTGCAACCAATGCTCGGTCGCACTTTTACTCCCGATCAGGATCAGCAGGGGCATAACCATGCCGTCATCCTTTCCTATGGCTTATGGAAAACTCGCTTCGCCGTCAATCCCAATATCGCGGGCCAATCGGTAAATCTCGACGGTCAATCGTATATCGTTACCGGAGTTATGGGTCCAAAGTTTCGCTTTCCAGACTGGGCGCAATATTGGACCCCCACGAGTTGGACCGATAAACAGCGTGCGGTTCGCGGCGAGCACCACTACATGGTCGTCGCTCGCCTCAAGGGCAGCACCCCCATACCGCAAGCCCAGGCCCAGATGAACGCTATCTCCACGCGCCTCGCGCAACAATATCCGGAAGACGACAAAGGCTGGGGCGCCGTCGTCGTCCCGCTTCGCGAGCAAATCGTTTCCGATGTGCGCCCCGCGCTCCTCGTCCTGCTCGGCGCTGTCGCTTTCGTACTTCTGATCGCCTGCGCTAACGTCGCCAATCTCGTGCTGGCCAAGACTTTCGGGCGCCGCAAGGAAATCGCCATCCGTGTAGCCCTGGGTGCCACTGCCAGCTGCGTCGTTCAACAAATCCTCGCTGAAACCTTGCTACTCTCCCTCGCCGGCGGCGCACTCGGCCTTCTACTCGCACATTCAGGCATAACCCTGATACTAAAATTCCTATCCGATAATTTGCCCAAATCCACGGAAGTCACCCTCGACGCCTCCGTGCTCGCCTTCACCGTTTTTATTTCTATCGTCACTGGCGTAATCGCCGGCCTGCTTCCTGCAATCCGCATGACCAAAACCAACGTCAACGACGCGCTGAAACAAGGCCTGGGAAAAACAGACTCCGACTCCGGCGGTAGCCGCACCAGAAGCATCCTGGTCGTCTCCGAGGTCGCCCTCTCGCTCATTTTGTTGGTCGGCGCAGGCTTGATGATTCGCAGTCTCTGGCTTTTGAGCACGCTCGACGCGGGCTTCGATCCTCACGGCGTTCTCACCATGAACTTGGTTGTCCCAAACAATAAATATTCGCGCCCCGTTGACGAAGTCGCGTTTTTCGATCGCGTGCTGTCAAAAGTTCGCGCATTACCCGGCGTTGTATCCGCTGGACTGATCGATGATTTGCCTCTCAACGGTGGTTCTCATCAGCCTGTCGCCATCGAAGGCCGCCCTGCGCAGGCGATGTCCGATCAACCCGAACTCGATACCCGAACTATTACGCCAGGATATTTGAGCGCCATGCGCATACCCATGCGTCGCGGCCGCGATCTTTCTGCCGCTGATGGACCCGAACGTCCCGCCGTAGTTTTAATAAGCGAATCCATGGCCAAGCGTTTCTGGCCCAATGAAGATCCCATCGGCAGGCACCTCACCATGACTTTTTACCCCGACAAGGTCCGCGAAATTGTGGGCATCGTTGGCGACGTGAAGCAGGACGGCATGGACGTTGCCGCCTCCTCTGCCACTGTTTATTTGCCCGCCGCCCAACTCTCCGGTTCGAGCCTCGGCGAATGGCATTCGTCTCCCATGCAACTCGCGGTTCGCACCCAATCGCAACCGAGCAGCCTCGTCTCCGCAATCACCGGCGCGATTCATTCCATCGATAGCGATCAACCCGTGACCGACATCATGAGCATGGACGATCTGGTCGACACTTCCCTTTCCCAGCGCCGTTTCAGCATGCTTCTCCTCGCGGCCTTTGCAGTTCTCGCGTTGCTGTTGGCCGCTGTTGGAATTTATAGTGTCCTAGCCTTCGCCGTGCGGCGCCGCGGCCGTGAAATCGGCATTCGCGTAGCCTTGGGCGCCGAGGTAAAAGATATTTTGCGTTTGATCGTCACCGAAGGGATGAAACCCGCGCTGATTGGCTTGCTTCTTGGCGTCGCCGGCGCGCTGGCGTTGGGACGGATTTTAACCAGTTTCATCTACGGCATCGCCCCGTACGACCCACTGACCTTCGCAGCTGTCGCGGCCCTGCTTGCCGCCGTCGCGTTGTTGGCGAGCATAATTCCCGCCTACCGCGCCGCCAGAATCGAACCGACCCGCGCCTTACGCGAGGAATAACCGCCACAGCCGTGAAGATTACGCACAAAGAAAAATACCGCGAGCGAAAATATTCCCGCTCGCGGCATTCAACTCACCTTAACTCCTTCGAACTTACTCCTTCGGCCGCCAGAACTCCGGAGCCGACTTAGCCACATCGTCCGGCACATAGCTGATCTTCGGATTGATCGCAAACAAATTCGTCTCGCTGGATTCAATGGAGGACGCGGACAGCTCACCGAGTTTCCTCATTCCCTCCGCACCCATGGCCTCCTCAAATTTTTTGCCCGCTGCCCAATTTCTGTCGATTTCCGCGCCGTTCTTTAAAGGAGTAATGACCACGTATGCCGGTCCTCCTCCATAGACCATTTGAAACATGTCCCAGTGTCCTTCTACTCCCTTGGCGTAAGCATCTTTCACCAGCTTCACGATTGCGTCCCATTCCGCCTCATGACCGGGTTTGACGCGATAAACGCTGAGTTCCATCATCCGCGCGGTTCCGGATTCCGTGGTGGGATGATGACTCTGGTCTTCTCGAAAGAACCACACACTCTGGTCCACGCTATCGAGCAATGGCGCGTCCTCTGCATACGCGCGGTCCAGCGCCGCAGCCAGCTTCCCGTTCTTCTGCTGCGCGTGTACATCCTTCTCCCACGCATCGAACGAGTCATAGCCGGTAAGAAACACCGACCGCAGTTTGCCGCTCAACGAATCCAGCCCAAAATAATACGAGGGCCACTTTGCATCGCGCATCGCCGTCACGAACGCGCTTTCTGTCTTGTCGTGCGGCGTCCCATTCTTTCCCGGCTTGAGGAATTCCCGCGTCACCGTCAACACCTTTGGTGGGGTCTTCATCGCCTCGGAATGTTCCTGCGCCGCGGTTCCAACGGAAAATCCCATGGCCATACACACGCCTAGCACACCAAAACAAACTTTTTTCATATTGGCCGACCTCCTCGGCTGAAAAAATGTTTTCAAATGTAGGTAGGGCCCGTTCAAAGACCTGCGAATTTTTCAATAGGGGAGCTGTTCGCAGTTGCGCGGACATTATGCGAAGACAAAAGTGAAGTCAAGTTTCGTGACATACTTACCGCTAAGCCTTGCGTGCGATCACTTCCAGATATTCCGCTTTAACGTGAGTCTCGTTTGCCGGTCCTTCGTTATGTTCAACCCAAAGTTTCTCAAGATCAGCGGCCAGCCCCTGCTGCCCCACCACATCAAGCCGCGAAAAAGCTATCTTCGTCGGCCCAAAGTATTCACGGAATAATTTCACCACCTCCGCAGCCGCATACGGATATTTAATTTCCATATTCTTTCGCGTGGTCTTGACTTTCCAACCTACTTTAGAAAAACGCTCCGCAACAACTTCCTCTTTGCCCCACAATACCGGCGCCTCCAGATTCTCCGGCGGCGGCAAATATCGCGCATTGAGGGCGAAGGTCTTGCCCACAAAACCCGTCGGCGTCCAGTTGGCCATGGCGATAAATCCATCCACGCGGCAAACCCGCGCCAATTCCGTCGCCACCAAATCGGGACGCGGCGCAAACATGGCCCCAAACATCGAAATCACCGCATCGAATTCCGCTACCGGGAAAGGCAGCGCCTCCGCATCCCCTTCGCGAAATTCCACCTTCAATCCCTCGCTCGCCGCTCGTGCCCGTGCTTGTTCCAAAAGATTCGTCGCGATATCCACCCCAATCACGTTCGCGCCTTCGCGCGCCGCCGGAATGGCCGTATTTCCCGTTCCGCATGCCACATCCAGCACATCCGCGCCGCGCCGTATTTCCAGTCCCTTGATAAACAGCGCCGCTTCTTCCTCGAGATATTTCGCGATTTGACCAAAATCTCCGGCCATCCACGCCGCTTTCATGTTTTTCTTCAACTGTTCGATAGACGCTCCCGAAGTCCCCATGATTCCTCCGAACCGTACGTTATCACACGCCATCATTACCGCAGCGCATTCGACTGCGACCATACCCTGCGCTTCAGAACATTGGCGCGGCTATCGTTGGATTCTTGACTGAGCGGGCGCTACTATATTCGCAACGTTGGAATGTCCTCGGTCACGCGATGCCTACAATTATCGCAAATCTAATCATCTGCATCGCGAGGTTTCTCACATCGCTAACAGCCTGTGCCGCGGCGCAAACTCCCAAAACCCCCGCCGAACTCCGCTTCATTATTCTGCGCACGCAACATCTCGGCGCCCACGGCATGGGCTACGGCGAAAGTTCGCTCCACGAACTCGCCACCCGCATTCAGCCCGACGATGTTCCCGCCTTGATTGAATTACACTCCGGGCATTTGCGCACCGGCGTTGTCTTTGCTCTCGCTTCGCAATGCGAAGCCGCCATCGAGCCAACCCGCCAAGCCGCCATCCAGCACAAAATGCCGTTTTTCGAAGCTCAGGAAGTAATGGACTTGATTGCCGGTTTTGAAGCGTGCTCAGCCGATTCGAAGGAAAAAGCAGCCGCCATGCGCTCCGAACTAAGCGCGTTGAGCGACGCCGATCAAGCCAAAGCCGCCGCTGAGGCCAAGGAAAAAGCCGAAAACGACGCGCGCATCCAGCGCAACGGCCTCAAAATGACCGACCCAAAACAGGCGGCCTCTCTGACCAGGCAAGAGCGCGAAGAGGTCTATCACCGTTCACTAAGAGCCATCGGGCTCGATGAGAACGGCCCACTCACGCCGCAACAGCGCGACCTCGTCGATCGCATGTATCGCACCATGGTTCTCGGCGAACCAAGCAAACCGAAACCGCAATAATTTTTGCCGCTGCCAAAACACTTCAACCCAGTGCGCGCCTGAAAAACGAAAGCATCTGATATCCCGCGATATAACTGAATGGCCGCAGCTCCAGCGAATAATGCCCGCATGCCAATTCCAGCACTCGTGGATTCGAACCATGCCGCCGCAGCGAATTCAGCATTTGCTCCGTCAATTCCGGCAACATCGTGGGATCGTACTTCCCATAAACCATAAAACAGTTTCGATCCGCGCCAAGTCCGCGCTCCACGTACGGCATCGGGCTGATCGGCGCCCAATAATCCCGCAACTCATCCACCGTCACGTGATGCCGCAAACTTTCCCACACGTGATTGGTGGTCATGCCCTGGCTCACCACATCCGCGTAATAGGTAGAAATGTGAAAGAAGCCGCCCGCGCGAATCGCTTCATCGTGCATCAGCGCGATATATCCGATCGACGACCCGATGCTCGTCCCCAGAAGTCCCAGCCGCTTATAACCTTGCTGCTCCAGCCACCGCAAACATCGCCGCGTATCTTGCACGGCCTGCCGGTTCGCTTGCAGCGTCAGCCCGATATTCGGCCCGCAAATCTGATCAGCGCGTTCGTGGCCCTTGGCCATACGCCGGTCGTGATACGGCATGCTCAACTTCACCGCCGTAATCCCCAGCCGCTGAATCCACTCGCAAAGTCCGCGCTGCCCATGCCACTTGGCATTCCAGTTCGGAAGCACCAAGACCGCCGCGCCATTTTTCTTTCCCGGAAAAATCTGCGCGTGAACAATATTGTTTTCCGGCCACGCCGACTCAATCGAACTGGGAAACGTCAGCACACTTTCGCTGTCCACTCGATAATCGGGCGGTGGCGTAGTCGCAAACCATTCGTGACTCGTTTCAATGGCATGCCGCGCGTACTGCCGTAGGTATTCCTGCGGATTCGACTCCGCAGCGCTTCCGTCTATATGCTCCAGCCCCCATTCGAACGGCTGCACCCGCCGGTTGTCATCCGTAGTCCACCGGCGATGCTCATATCGTCGAATTTTGCGTTCAAACCATTTCATAAAATAAGTTCTCTACTCGGATAAGGTCCGAGCGCACACCCACACACGCATATCTTCTCAAAAATCTGCTGGGACATCCCGACTTCAACTACCTGTCCGGGTCGGATTGAGAGCAGCGCTTGCGCGCAGGTTGGCAAAATAGGTAGAAGATCCTGTAATCGGTTCGTCTTCGCACGGAGAACCATGATCCCAATCTTTCGCCAAGCATGTGTTGTTGATATTCGATTTTGCGATCGGTCGTAAGTAGTACATCCCACCGACGTTCAGCAAGCGTAAGTAGCTCGCCGTTCTTTTTGCCCGCAAAACCAGCTTCGCGAACTGTTTGGCATTCGTGACCCAGCGAGACGAAATTCCTCTTCAACGCAACCGGAACACACGCGTCGAGCAAAATCCTCATTTTGCTAGGCGCGTAAATAGTGCGGACTTGGCCTCTTTCAAAGCCGCGATCGCAGTCTCGCGGCTCACCCCTGGATATTGTTCTAAAAATTCATCCAAACTTTCTCCACCTTCAAGATAGTCAAGAAGGATTTGGAACGGAACACGAGTACCTTGAAAGACCGGGTCCCCACTATGAACCTCCGGGTCCTGAACAATCACGTTCTCGGTGTCACCAGTCATATCGCCCCCCCGCAACATAATTATTATCGCATTCTAAGTCCGCGATGACCCCGAACGTCTTCTAAATAAATAGCTCCACACCGACGCGAAAGAACTCGGCCAACTTCTTCGCTTGTGTACGGCTGATAGCCCTCTTTCCGTGAAACACCTCGGAAGTGACCCCCTTGGACCCGAACAGCTTCCACAGATCTTTTTGCGTCAAATCTCGCGCCTCCATCAGATGTCGCAGCGTCTGCTGCGGGCTGGCCTTCGGTATTGGATAACGCCGCGTCTCATACTCATCGATCAGCACAGTCAACAGCTCAGCCAATTCTTTTTCTTCACGAGAACTGTCTGTCAATTCATCGAGGCGCATCAATTCGCTCGTCAGACGCTCACATTCCTCTTCGGTTTGAATCACGTGAGGCAATGTGCGGCCCAGCAGCTGTCCGTAAGTCTTTTTGTCCAGTTCCAGCGTCGTCGTGGTCATGATTTCCAGGCCCCTTTGTCGTACTCCGAATGTGTCAGCACATGCAGCACACACAGCGTTTGCGAAACATAGTTCACCCGCGCAATGAGCCGATACCTATTGCCCGCAATATTGAAGACCGTCCGTCGTCCAACCAGGTCAGCGTTACCGTACACTTGCTTCATTTCCATTGGAGTCGTCCATTTCGCTTTGCGCACCACCGCGTACCACGCTTCCAGGCTAGCCTTAGCGTCAGGATGCTGTTCCCAGAACCACACTAGCGCGGCCCGCTTAATGATGCGCATAGGCCTAGGTTCTCACATTGAGAACTTTACGTCAATTCCGATTTTTCCGACGCTATATTTTCATTTCTATGTCGCCTGCAGATGTTAGCCATCCGACACGCCATACCGGCCGTTTCTTGAGGCCCGTCCTCCACTGTGGCACAGTCAATCCGTGGTTCTCTTCTTCTTTTTTATTTTTGGAATCATAATCGGTAGCTTTCTCAATGTGTGCATCGCGCGCATTCCAGAAGGCCAGTCCATCGTTTCTCCGGGCTCGCGCTGCCCACGCTGCCTGGCGCCCATCAAGGCTTACGACAACGTGCCCATCCTCGGTTGGTTGTGGCTCCGCGGCAAATGTCGCGCCTGCGCGCTGCCCATCTCGCCAATGTATCCGCTGATCGAACTCATAACCGGGTTGCTCTTTGTAGGTTGCTATCTGAGCTTCGGCTTAACCGTTGAAACCTTCAAGTGGATCGTCTTCTCCTGCATCATCATCGTCTTGACCATCACCGACCTGCGCGTGCGCATTCTGCCCGATGCCGTAAACTTCCCGGGCTTTATCGCCGGCGTCATCTTCGCCTACTTCGTGCCGCCCGGCGACGGCACCGCCATCCTGTTAAACGTGCGTCTCTTTCACGGCCTCCTTCCAGAACGTGCATTGGGCATAGTCGACGCGCTACTTGGCGCGGCCTTTGGCAGCCTTCTGCTCTGGGGCGCCGCCGCTCTCTATAAAGTCGTTCGTGGCCGCGAAGGCATGGGTTTCGGCGATGTAAAAATGATGGCCATGGTAGGCGCTTTCCTGGGCTTGCGTGGCTCATTCATCACCATCCTGATCGGCACCCTGCTGGGCAGCGTTTTGGGCCTCGCGCTGATCCTCGCCCTCTACGCCATCGGCTGGAAACGCCGCCTCGCCGAACGCGCAAGCCGCCGCGGCCTCGGCAAAGTTCGTTCGCTGCGCTGGGCCATCGCCACGCAGTACCAGCTTCCGCTGGGTACTTTCCTCGGTATTGGCGCGCTGGTTGTAGTATTTCTCTTCTCTTCCCCGGTAATTAATCTAACCACGCGCACACCCTGACCACGCTGTCTCACTAACGCGCACCGCTATCATCCACACGTACCCATTTATCGTTACGCTGCCACTCCCACCCGAGCAGCTCCGCGAAGCGCTACAATAGAGGTTGATATTCGTCTGGTGATTTGTTATCTGGCGAGCCTCGGCGGTAAATCGTGGTAACCCGGCTCGCTGCGGAAAGCAGGTTTTATGAGGGCTAAATCATTTCTTTTGGCAGCAGCGTTAGGCTGCGCCATTCTCTTCTCTTCCCTCATTGTCATCGCGCACCAGCAGGACACCTCGCAGCAAAGCGGCGATCCCGTAGCCGACGCCGCCCGCCGCGCCCGCGAAGCCAAGCAAACCTCCCCGAAGCCGAAAAAAGTCTATACCGACGACGATGTGAGCAAGTCCAAGCCAGCACCTGCAGTCACGTCCACTTCGGGTGATTCCTCGGCCACCAAGGAATCCTCTAAGCCCATCGCTGGTACTTCCGCGAAAACCACAACCCCCGCAGATCAGGACGCCGACGCAGAAGCCGCCTGGCGCAAGCGTTTCAGAGAGCAACGTGAAAATATCGCTCGCGCAGAAAAAGAATTGGACATCCTGCAACGCGAAAATCAAAAAGACCAGATTCAGTATTATCCCGATCCGCAAAAAGCCATGACCGAGCAGTACACCCGCAAAGACATCAACGATAAGGAAGCAAAAATTGCAGCCAAGCGCAAAGAAATCGACGACTTAAAACAAGGCTTGGCCGATCTGGAAGACGCCTTGCGCAAAGCCGGCGGCGACTCCGGCTGGGCTCGCGAATAGCGCACCGGTTTTACTGCCTGATCATTTCAAATCAATTTAAGTTTTAGCTGCGCGCGCTTCTTTGCCCGGTGTGAAAAGCCACCGTACCCATTGTCCATACTCGATACTGCACCGCCGTATAACCAACCGACTCCATCAGCGCTGCTAGTTGCGCAGGACGAAAAAATCGCGACACCGACCTTGGCAGATACGTATATGCGTCATGATCGCCTGAAAGCATCGCGCCAATGCGCGGAAGCACGCCGCGGAAATACCATCTGTAGAAATTGCCAAGAAATCCGTCTGGCGGCTCCGTAAACTCCAGAATCGCCACCGTTCCGCCCGGCTTCAAAACACGCATCATTTCCCGCAAGCCCTCTTCATAGTTGGCAAGATTGCGAAATCCAAACGCGGCCGTCAGCAAATCGAATGACGAATCCGCAAACGGCAGCCGCAGCGCATCGGCCTCCAGAAAAGGAATCTTCGCGGCACTCTTAGCCATCGCTTGCACCAGCATCGGATGCGCAAAATCAGCGCCCATCACCGTCGCCGGCCCCACGCGCGCCAGCGAAAGCGCCAGGTCCCCGGTGCCGCAGCACAAATCCAGCACCAACGCATCGGGGCGCTTCAAAATCGGCGTCAGCAATCGCGCCGCTCTGGCCCGCCATAAGCGATCCTGTTGCAAAGATAACAAATGATTCAGCAGATCGTATTTCGGCGCGATCTGCGTAAACATCTCGCGAACTTTTTGCGACGCTTCCGCTTCCGTCCGCGTTCCCAGCGGTTGTGTTCCCTTCACCGGCGCGGCAGTTTCAGCCATGCAATTTCCCAGCTTCCCGCAATTCAGCGGCGCCAGCTAAAGCTTTTGGCGTCATTTGTATTACGCGTTGCAGGACATTCATCGGCACCGCTTCGCTCGAATGCGCCTCACCGATACGCGGTGACAGCACAAACCGCAATTCCCCCGCTCGCGTCTTCTTGTCGGAAAGCATCGCCACGATAAGTTTTCTCGCCGCGACCCGCGGCCAATCTGGCATTTTGCCCATCGTGCGGATTAGCGCCACCACCCGCGACACATTATCCGCCCTGGTAATTCCCAGTTCGCGCCCCAGCAGCGCCGCCGCGATCATGCCCCACGCCACCGCTTCCCCGTGCAGATAACGCCGGTACCTCGTCACGCTTTCTAACGCATGCCCGAATGTGTGCCCGAAATTTAAAATTTCGCGCAACCCGGATTCTCGCTCGTCACGACTTACCACATCCGCCTTGATCTCCACGCAGCGCGGTATCACATACTCCAACGCATCGCGATCCTGACGCAGTAACTTCCCTAGGTTCTGCTCTAAATAAGAAAATAACCCTGCATCCGCGATCACTCCGTACTTTATAACTTCAGCCACCCCGCTGCGGAATTGCCACTCCGGCAAAGTCCTCAATAAATCTGTATCAATAAGCACCAGCCGCGGAGCATAAAACGCCCCGACCATGTTCTTCCCTTCCGGCAAATTCACGCCGGTCTTCCCGCCAATGGAGCTGTCCACCTGCGCCACCAGCGTCGTAGGCACGTGCACCAACGCCACGCCGCGCAAGTAACTCGCCGCCACAAACCCAGCTACATCTCCAACTACGCCGCCGCCAACGGCGACGATCAGCGACTTACGATCCGCTCCCGCGCGCGTCAACTTGCGGCATAGCAATTCCACCGTGCGCATGTTCTTCTTCGTTTCGGCATCGTCAAATAAATGCACGTTCTGGTACGCATCGCGCGGAATCGCCCGCTTCACCGCTTTCCCCGTCGCGCGCCACACTTTCTGAGACGTCAACACAACTACGCTCGAGAATTTGCCCAACTTCGCAATCTCCTCCGCCGCGTCGCGCAAAATTCCCGCGCCACACAAAACGGCGTACTCCCCCGCAGCCGATCGTACTGGGATGACTTGTGGTTTCATTGTGGATGGAAACGACAAAAACTATCTTGAATGTAACATACGGTCCCGAGCAGCTCGCCAGCCGCGCGGGACAATTATTGCTTCTGAAGCTCTTTCACGGTTTCCAGAAATACGTGTCCGCTAATCGCCAGGCTCCGCGCGCTGATTTTATCCAGCGTATCCTCAGCGGTGTGCCAGAACGGCACATCCTGCTCTCGATCGAAATCAATCACATCCATGGACGGGACTTTGCGCTTCAAAAATGAATCGTGATCGTCTTGCGCGCCACTCGAAGTATTTACAAATAAGTCCGAGTATCCGAGCCTCGCCGCTGTGGCCCACATCAAATCCACCAGTGATTTGGTCGACGACTCTTCCCGCGCAAAGTGCAAAGACCGGCTGCCCACCATGTCCGCCAGCAAAAACGCCTTGATCTTCGCAATGTCCCCGCTGGCAGCTAATCGCGCCGCCATCTGCCTGCTGCCGTAGCGGCTATCCGTCTCGCTCCACGACTTCATCGCTTCTTCGCCGTCAAAAAACGCAATCCACACCGCGTGCTTTCCATGTTTCGCGCAAAGCAGCCTGGCCAGTTCCAGCATCACCGCCGTTGATGATCCGCTGTCATCCGCGCCCACAAACGTAATGTCATGCCGCAGCAGCGAATCGTAATGCGTGCCCAACAAAATAATGGACGAATCATCGCCGGGAATTTTTACCAGAATATTTTTCATGGGCAGACGCCCGATGGGCGTGTCCGCGTTAAACGCATCCACTTCCGTGGTGCAACCGTAGCTCTTCAACTGCGTCAATATATAATCCTGCGTCTGTGCGAGAGCTTGCGACCCCGATGGCCGCGGCCCAAACCCCACTTGCCTCGCCACATGTTCGAACGCCAGCTTGCTATCGAACCCCCCGGTGCTCTCCGGAGCCGGAGCATCTTCTGCGCCCGCTTGGCCTGCGCCCGGCGCAGCTGCACTCGCCACTGCCGGATTGGCAGCGCCACCATGCGCCTCATCGCTATTCGCCTTGCACCCCGTCAAACTGAAAAGCCCGGCACACAAAAAAAGCGCAACTTGTGCGCTTAATTTCCACTCCGCGCGCCCGTGCAGCCCAAAATCACATCTCACTTCACTCCCTCGCAACCCCACTCAGTGTGCCTCCGCAGCCGGAGTTCCCGCCGCCGCTGCCAGCCTTCTGTTCCGTTTCCCCACCACCAGCGCTGACACCCCGATCCCCGCAAAATACAAAACCACCATCGGCGCCATCACCACCAGCATCGTTAGAGCGTCCGGAGTCGGCGTAACAATCGCGGCAATAATCGCGATCACCAGAATGGCGTACTTGGAATTAAGAAATAGAAACTTCGGCGTCACAATTCCAAACAGTGTCAAAAAGAAAATCAGCACCGGCAACTCAAATATCAACCCCGCGCCCAGCAGCACCATCAGCGTCAAATCAAAATATTCATTGATGCTGATCAGCGGCACCACCGGTCCTTGAAAACTGATCAAAAACTTCAGCACTTTCGGCAGCATCATGAAATACCCGAAGCCAATTCCCGCCAAAAATAAAATCACTGTCGAAAACAAAAATCCCGTGGTAGCGCTGCGTTCGTGTTTGTACAAAGCCGGCGCGACAAATAGCCAGAATTGATACAGCACTACTGGCGACGCCAACACCAGCCCCAGATAAATGGAAAGAGTAATCAACAGACTCAGGAAGCCCGTGGGATTGGTGTACACCAACTGCTGCGTCAAGTGCTGGTCCGCCAGCGCCTTCAACATTGGCTTGGTGATCCACGAAACGAAATGCGGAGCCACAAACCACCCCACGCCCGCGCCAATCCCCACCGCAATTAGCGACGTAATGATCCGCTTGCGCAGCTCCACCAGATGCTCAAAAAATGTCATCTGCCCGCCAGGATCTTCCGGCGGCACGGGCGGCATAATCGTTGCTTCAGGCGGGTTGCTGGTCATGAGGTACATCAATGCTGACTACGTGGCCCTTTGTTTCAGCAGTCGTTTCAACGGCTGTTTCAGCGGCTTTTGAACCGCTTCCGTTAACATTTGTGTTAGCACTTTCGGCTTCGGCCACCGCCCCGTTCGAGTTCGCAGCTTCTGTCGCCGTTTCGGTAGTTCCCGCAGAAGACCGCGCCACCGCTTCCGCCACCGACGTAACCACCAATTCCGCCGTCCCCTCAGTCACGCGTGCATCAATCGGTTCCCCAAAAGCATCCGCGGTACCGCGGGCCGCCACGTCGCCCGATGCCGTGCCCACCCCCGCGCCCGCGCCATCCGGAGAATCGGAGCCACCCGCCGTCGCTGGCGTCTCCACTCCCGCGGGCGTAGCAAACGTCGCCGCCTGCACCGGCTCCTCATTCGCGGACTTAGCAGCCGCATCCGCGGCCTTCTTGCGCTCCACTTCGCGCACCTGCCGCTCCATGTCCTTCATCTCTTGCTCAAATGCGCCGCGAAAATCCGCCGACGCCTTGCGAAATTCCGCCATCAATTTTCCCAGGCTCCGCGCAAGCTCCGGCAGCTTCTGCGGCCCAAACACCACCAGCACAATTACAAACACCACCAGCATGTGCGGAATACTTAGCATGAGCTCCTGGTAACCGTTATCGCGGCCATCTGCATCATAGAGAACGGCGTCAAACGCTGTCAAACCTTCGCGCGGCGCGTCCAAGCAATAGAGTACGCTGTGTTATAATTGGTTGGATGCCCGCATTCCCGAGGTCAGCATGAAATCACAGTTTCGTGGCCTGGTGCTTGTAGTCACCGTCCTACTCTTATGTGCAGTCCTCGGAGCCATTTACGGCCCGAACGTGCGTGCCACCAGCTCCTCGGCCGACGACTACCAGTCCGCCGTGCACGATTTCACGCGCGTCCTCGACGTAGTCCAGAACAATTACGCCGAGCCCGTCGACGTAGACAAAGCCGTCTACCAGGGCGCCATTCCCGGCATGCTGCGCATGCTCGACCCGCACTCCAATTTCTTTGATGCCAAGCAGTTCGCATTACTCCGCGAAGATCAGCGCGGCAA
>Ga0073928_10003941_pt1 | contig 22622 bp, 21 predicted proteins | sample PaiPotPPA55metaG_FD_76969 | JGI IMG/M metagenome (GOLD analysis project Ga0073928, IMG submission 76969) | Iron sulfur acid spring bacterial and archeal communities from Banff, Canada, to study Microbial Dark Matter (Phase II) - Paint Pots PPA... ...
TAATCGCTTCCGGTGGCCGCCCCGCAACGGGCCGCCCGCTGCTCCTTGGTATCACCAAGGCGTCGCTCTCGACGGATTCGTTCATCTCCGCCGCCAGCTTCCAGGAGACCACCCGCGTCCTGACGGAAGCAGCGGTGGCCGGCAAGGTGGATTACCTCCGCGGCCTCAAGGAAAACGTCATCATGGGCCGTCTCATCCCCGCTGGTACGGGTCTCGAGCACTACCGCAGCATTCAATTGCTGACGGAAATGCCCGCTCCTGCTCCGGTTGAGGAAATTCCCGAAGTCGCCGAGCTTACCGCCGAAGAGGCTGCTGCGCTCGACTTCCTGCAGAAAGACACGGAAGCCGACGCTGCCACCGAAGGCTAAGCCTGGTTCAACCGCGGCGCTGTTCCGCCGCTCAACCGATTCCCCGGCGTCCCCGAAATCTCTTGGGGACGCCGGTTTCGTTTTAGGCACTATTTAGCGCTTAGAGGTATCCATAAGGAACTGCACCCGATTGCTTGTATTGCTGGTGGTGAGAACCGTTCCTACAATGTTAGCTACTGTTAGACGCTTGGCCGATGGTCGGCCCTAAGACATCCATGAGCCAACTCCAGAAAGGCGCCTCGGACCCGTCCAAGCGCTCGTCACCGGGCGTGGGCGGTCGCACGGCTGTTTCAGACCGCCTCGAGCAGTTCGAGCGGCGCCAAAGCGAGCTGTGGCGTCTCACCTTTTTTTTGTTGCTCGTTCTCGCCGTTGTTTTTGCTCTGGTTTCCTGGGACACGATCCGTTCGCTCACCCATCGCTATGAGGCGCTTCCAATCGGGTTAGTCGTTCTTGTTGTGCTCTTTGGGCTTTACGCGTGGAAGCGTACGCAGGAAATCTCTGAGCTACGGGGACTGGTTCGTGGCATTGAGCAGCGCGACTCCGTTCCTCCCAACGAGAAGCAGCTCGATCAGCTTTTCGATGTCATCTCGCGTTCCCAGCAAGGGTATCGCGACCTCATCGATTCCTTCGACGACATCCTCCTTGCCGTCTCTCTTGATGGCCAGATTCGTGCCGCCAATCGCAGCTTCGCCGATCTCGTCGGGGCCACTTTTCCCCAAATTATCGGGCATCCGTTGAGCGAATTCGTCGAGGAAGGAACTGGTGATGACGGCGAACTCGCTAAACGCGCCATGCCCCGTTTCCTCGAACGCCGCGTATGGAACGGCATCGTTCAAATTCGCCTGAAAGGCCGCAATTCCATCAACTATTTCGACTGTGTCGCGCATGCCATGCTTCGCGGCGATGAAGTTCACGGTATTACCGTCCTTGCGCGAGACATTACGGCTTTACGCAAGAACGAAGCGCGTTTTACCGAGCTATTTGAGTCCCTGCATGAAGGTATTTATATCGCCACGCCCGACGACCGGTTGATCGATGCCAACCCGGCGTTGGCGCGCATGCTCGGTTATGACTCCAAAGAGGAGCTGCTTTCGCGCACCTTCGCTGATTTGCTTCCGGATGCGGAACAGCGTCGCGCTCTCCGCGAGCAAGTCGATAATCAAGCCGTGGTCCAGGGACGGGAAATTACGCTCACGCGCAAGGACGGCCGGTCGCTCGTGTGTCTGAATACCGCCGGCGCCGTGCGTGACACTAGCGGCCGCGTCGTTCGTTATCACGGCGCCTTGATGGATATTACGGAGCGCCGCGAGATGGAGCGGCGCCTCTATCAACAGCAGGAATTTGCCCGACGGTTGATCGACAGTTTTCCAGACCTGATCTTTGTTGTCGATAGCACCGGCCATTACACTTTTGTCAGCCCGCGTGTGAAAGATATCCTTGGCTACGAGCCGGAAGAAATGCAGAGTCTCGAGTTTGGCGGCCGCACGCACATGGAAGACCGCCCGGCTTTGCTTTCTCTGTTTGGGGAAATGCTGGCCGGCCGGCAGACATTTGCGTCGCTCGAAGTTCGAGTGCGCAACAAACAAGGCGAGTGGCGCCGGCTGCGCTGCCATTTCAGCCCTCTCTTCAGTGAGAGCGGCAAAATCGATGGCGTGGTGATTTCCGGCCGCGACGTTACGGAACTAAAGCGCCTGGAAGAGCAGCTCATCCAAGCTGAAAAACTTGCCGCCATGGGCCAGATGCTTGCCGGCGTTGCGCACGAGCTGAACAATCCTTTGACCGCGATACTGGGCGTTACGGAACTTCTCCGGGACAGCGAAGGCCTTCAGGACAACACCAAGCGCCAGCTCGAGCTTACCCATCGGCAAGCCCGTCGCGCTGCGCGTATCGTTCAGAATTTGCTGGAATTTTCCCGGCCTGCCGCGCCGCAGAAAAAGCCGATCGACGTCAACACTATTATCGAGCGCACCCTGCAATTGCAGGATCATTCGCTGCGCCGCAACAATGTTCAGGTGGATTTTCAGCCGCAACCCGATTTGCCGGCGGTCATCGGCGACGCCAATCAGTTGATCCAAGTCTTTCTAAACTTGATCAGCAACGCCGAGCACGCTATTCGCGAGGTTCGCGAGACCGGGCGCATTCAAATTCGCGTCGGACGCATAGGCGCGCACATTTCCGTGACCGTCCAGGATGACGGTGTAGGCGTCGCGCAGGAAGCGCTTCCCAAGCTTTTCGATCCCTTTTACACGACCAAGCGTCCCGGCGGAGGCACTGGTCTTGGACTTAGTATCTGTATGTCGATCGTTCGCGAGCACGGCGGTTCTGTTGACGTCGAAACTCTGCCGGCCGGCGGCTCGGCATTCACGGTGTACTTGCCCGCCGCGCCTGACGAAGTTTCGGGTGCGCCGCTCGATACTGGAGCATCTTCCGTCGAGCCTACCCCTGCCGAGCCTACCCCTGCCGAGCCAACCCAGTCTGCGGACATTCTGAAAGGACGCTCGATTTTGGTTCTCGACGACGAGGAAAGCATTCGTATGTTGCTGGAAGAAGGCCTCTCCGCTTACGGCATGCGTGTTGATTGTGCGGCAAATTCAAGCGAAGCGCTCGAGTTGATCCGCAACGGCGCGTACGATGTCGCCCTTTGCGACGTGAATCTCTCCCCGGGCGGTCAGGGGCCGAGTGGCCGCGAAACTGCGCGGCAAATCGCCGCCGATTTACGCGGCGCTGCAAAGCCGGAAGTCATCTTCATGACTGGAGATCTCGTGGAAGATAACGGTGGGTGTAGCCACATCCGCCAGTTGCAGAAGCCGTTCCGCATTTCCGATGTGCTAGTGGTGCTCCGCGAAGTCCTTGCTGCCAGACCCGTCGTAAAATTGCGACAATTACGCACGATTATGCTTTCGCGATCTTGCTCCGTTTGGGAGTACCTCAGGCTTCCGGTATGATTTGAGGCTGTGAACGTCGTCCTAAATGCAGTCGAAGTCCGAGTTCTTGCCGCGCTTTGGGAAAAAGAAATCACCACTCCGGACTATTATCCGCTGTCCCTGAATGCGCTCGTCAACGCCTGCAACCAAAAATCCAATCGCGATCCAGCCATGAATCTGGATGAAGAAGCGGTTCGCGGTGCTCTGCGCACACTGGATGACAATTCTCTGGCACGCTCGGTCAGCGCTGCGGACAGTCGCGTCACCAAGTATGAGCATCGCTCGCAGGAAGCCTTTAACTTCGATCGCCGCGAAGCCGCGATCTTTTGCGAGCTGCTGCTCCGCGGCGCGCAGACTCCTGGCGAGCTGCGCAGCCGCGCCGAGCGCATGCATCACTTTGATGATTTGAGCGAAGTGCAATCCGCGCTGCAGCGCTTGATGAGCCGCGAGCCACCGCTAGTCAAGGTGCTCGCTAGGCAGGCCGGCACAAAGGAATCCCGCTACATCCATCTTTTGTCGGGGGAGCCAGACGCCGTTACGGCGCCAGAGGCGCATGAACCCCGACCCATCGCAAGCCGACAAACGGATGACAAGCATTCTCGCTTGGAGTCTGAAGTGGCGGACTTACGGAAGGATATTGCGGATTTGAGACAGCAATTCGCCGCCTTCCGAAAGCAATTCGAGTAGAGCGATTCTACTGCGCTGGCGTGCTCGACGCCGCAAGCACGTCCAACCCCGCGAGTTCCGCTCGCAAACGTGACGCTTCCGCGCGGTACTTGTCTGCTTCTTTACGCAATTTCTGAACGCCCATGGAGGGAACACTCGCTGCCGCTGTCCCCGGCTCGGCCAAGCTGTCTTCAAGTTGCGCATCCATTTCCAAATCCACAATCTGCCGCTGCAAATTCGCGATTCGCGCACGCCGCGCTGCCTGCGCCTCTGCCGCCTGCTGAGCTGCCGCGTTTGCTGCCTGCCACAGTTCTGGGTCCACGCCCTGCAGCCGTTCTGAAAGCGCTTTCAAATTCTCCGTCGCGGTCTTGTTTCCTTGGTCGGCCGCCGTGCGATACCACGCAAGTGCCTGTGCAGAATCCGGCGGAATCCCCAGCCCGTATTGATTCATATACCCAAGCTGATTCTCCGCATTGGAATTTCCTTGTCCCGCCGCCTTGTAATACCAGGTTTCCGCTTGCGCGTAATCCGTGTCTACGCCAAGCCCATGCTGATACAAATAGCCGATGTTTTCCTGCGCGTTAGGATTTCCCTGGGCCGCCGCTTTGTAGTACCAGTCCAGCGCCTGGACGTAATCCTGTTCCTTGCCTAACCCGAGCTGCGCCATGTAGCCCAACTGGTTCTGCGCGTTCGAGCACCCGTGCTCCGCAGCGCGCTTGTACGATTCGCGCGCCTTTTCAAAATCGCGCGAGCCTAGAAATCCGCGCTGATAGAAATAGCCGACCTCTTCCTCCGCATCAGGTTCACCCTGATCCGCCGCTTTGCGAAATAATTCAAACGCTTGCGAATAATCCTGCCGCCCACCTTTGCCGGTTTCGTACAGCATCCCCAGATTGAACTGCGCCAGCGCGTTGCCCTGCGCTGCGGCCTTACGGTACAAAGTCATTGCGCGTCCATAAGACTGCGGGACGCCCAACCCCTTTTCATACATCATGCCCAGACGGTTCTCCGCCGCAGCAAGACCCTGATCCGCAGCCTTTCCGTAAAGCGCGAGCGCCTTTTCATAGTCCTGGTGCACGCCTAAACCGCGATAGTAGTGGTTTGCCAGAGTGAACTGCGCTGCACCGTCGCCATCCTCGGCCGCCCCACGCAGCAGCGCCAACTCGCTGTCCCGGTCCTGCGCCCGCACGGTCGATACGCAGCCGATCAGCGTCGCCATGCCGGCCACAGCAATGCCCTGCAACAGTTTGTTCCGTTTCAAGGTCGATCCCCCAGAGTTCCAGCACAGTTGCACGGCTCGACGTTCTAGTTTGCCTAAGTACCGTAACTTCAGATACTTGCAGGAGAACGCGGGCTGAGCCCAACTCACACCGTTGCGCAGCGTATCGAGCCCGAAAGTGGCAGGCCATAGGACGCGAGTACCGATGTGGACCCCATGTGCTCAAACCCGCAATTTTGTGGGGGCAGTGTCCGCTTACTGTGGGTAGCAATTGACCCCCCGCTATAACTGAGGTCATACTTCACGCGATCAGCGTGCGGCAGCGAATCCACTACTTGGTTGCCACTTTTCTCTGTTGTGCTGCTACATCGGCGCAAGTCGAGCGGTTGCCCTCAAAATTGAAAATCTCCGACACGGATTCGGCGAGTTGCTACGAAGACACAACCGGCAAGCTCATCGGTTCTCAGCTTGTCCGCACTCATTTTTTCGTCTCACCGGGCGGCCGCTACCGCGCATATGTCGACGTGGAGGCTGTAGCCTCTAAATCGAAGACGTCATCCGACTGGGATTGCGCCAGCACTTCGCGTCTCTTTCTAGCTGCTGTGGATCAGCCGTTTCGCGAAGTGCTCGTTGTGGCGCCAACGTCGGACGCCATGGGGAATAGTCTCGGCATTGTCGATTGGTCGCCAGACGGCCGCACACTGCTGGTCGCCCAAGGCGTCTTTCAATGGGGTTCTGATTTTGGAACGAGCTTTGTGCGGTTTTACAACGCTGAAAGTGGCGCGATATCGGACCCAGAGCTCGTTGACGCAGCCTTTAGAGCCCGCGCGGGTACGACCTGCGCGGTGGTTATCGAGCCTCGGGGATTTTCTGAGTATGGCCAGTTCGTGCTAAAAGCGTCGCCATTTTTTATGATGGGCGAGGAGAAACCCGAAGAAGACTCATGCGTGAAGGAGCAAGGTTTGTGGCTGTTCGACTCGGCGACACGAAAACTAGTTCCGTTGCGAGAAGACTATAAGGTGCAGCGCTACGGCAAATTCGAATCGCTGAGCCTCAAGTGAAGTTCGGAGCAGGAGCGCTCACTCGGCGCGAATCCAGCCATCCTGCTCCATGCGGTGTAAAGCCGGATACAAAGAGCCCTCTTCGACGCGCAGCACTTCATTTTGGAAACGCGCTGTATGTGCAGCGTGATGCCGTACCCGTGCATCGTGCCCCGCGCGAGGGTCTTCAGGACCAAGAGATCCAGTGTTCCAGACAAAACATCGCTTTTGGTTTGACCCATGCCGTCCTGCGTGCGCGTGCAAGCTTCTCCTAGACGTCTATAGGTAGAGACGCCTCGGGACGCAAAACGTTTTCTTCTTATCGTTCTTTTTATCGCGGATATGTGGAGCGGTTTATGTTCCGTTTATCCCGCTTTGACTACAGTGGGCTGGCTGTTGCAAGAGACTCAGAAGATGTCATTAGGGAGCTAGGCAGTGAACACACAAAACAGCAGGGCTATCCTTCTCGCATCCGTTCTTCTATTCGCAGGCTTGGCCGTCGCGCAAGAAAAGAAGATTAAGCGTTCGGATCTTCCTCCCGCGGTGGAAAAAACCGTAGCGGCACAAAGCGCCGGCGCCACCGTGAAGGGTTTTTCCAAGGAAACCGAAAAAGGGCAAACCTATTACGAAGCGGAAATGATCGTTAACGGACACTCGAAAGACATACTGATCGACACCAACGGGGCGATCGTCGAAGTGGAAGAAGAGGTTGCAATGGATGCGCTCCCCGCGGAAGTAAAGGCCGGCCTGCAAGCAAAAGCGGGCGAAGGCAAGCTCGTCAAGGTTGAAACCCTCACTAAGCAAGACAAGCTCGTTGCTTACGAAGCCCAAGTAACACGAGCCGGTAAGAAATCAGAAGTCCAGGTTGGTCCAGACGGCAAGCCGCTCGACCACGAGGAATAAGGCTGAGGAAAAATAAGGCCGAAAAGGAGCACGGGCGTCAGTCTGTGCTCCCAACACACCGAACGGATATTCCTCAGTGCTGCGCGGCGGCTACCGGCTGCGCGAATGTGACGTAATGTCCGCCTGGTTCCTGGAAGCCGACTTCGCGCATGCCGTAAAATGCGGTGCGCTCTGGTTGCACAATCTTTGAATCCTTCAGTGCGCTCAGAACCGCGTCCAGATTGTCCACCTCGATATACAAAAACGTTGGCCCTTTGCGAGTCTCCGCAATCAATGGCATATCCTCCGCGACGCTCGCGTAGCTCTGGTACATCACTTCGGTGTTTCCTTTTTGCAGCGCCACGAAGCCGATCTTGTTTCCATGCGGAACCTCGATCGTCTTCGTAAACCCGAGCTTCTCCACCCAGAAGGGCAACACCGGCTCGATTCCCTTCACGAACAAGACTGGCGTAATCCGTTTCACGTTCGCGTTCATGGCTTTCTTTTCCTCCGCGAGATCTCTCATTTCTTCTTGCATTGCAATACTAGTCTAAATTAGACTAGATGAGTATGGGCTCGCAGAAGATACATGTCAAGGAGATTGTCTATGCGCTCTGATCCTCGCAAACTCTCGGATTTGATCTCAGTAGGTCCCGCTATGCTGCGCGATTTTGAAATTCTTGGTGTGCGCAGCGTCTCGCAGCTCGCTCGCCGAAATCCCGAGCGCCTGTACGAATCGCTTTGCTGCGTCGCCCCGCAGCATCAGGACATCTGCTGTTTGGACGTGTTTCGCGCCGCCGTGGCCCAGGCGAAGGACCCGCAGCTTCCGGCCGACCAATGCCAATGGTGGTATTGGAGCCACAACCGCAAACGATTGGAGAAAAGTGTCCAGAACGCGGCTGGCAGAAGATAGCTGTGCGACAGAAGAAAAAATCAACGTTGACCGTTCCAGACCTGGTGCTGCTCAGCCTCTTAGCCGAACGTCCGATGCACGGCTACGAAGCCAACCTCGAGCTTGAGCGGCGCTGCATCCGCGATTGGGCGAACATTTCTCGGCCGCAGGTCTACTATTCGCTGGAAAAGCTTGCCGCTGCCGGTTTCATTAGTAAAAAGCCCAGCAGCGAGCCCGCCTCCGGACCAGAGCGCGCCGTTTTTGCGACCACGCAACGCGGCCGCGCCGCAACTGCCAACGCCCTGGAGCGAGAGGACTGGACCAATCAGCGCGATCACCCTGTTTTTCCGACTTGGATTGCGCTTTCCTGGCTCGGGCGACCAGGTGTTTTTCAAGAACAACTTCGGCGTCGTCGTAACTTCGTCGAACAAGAATTGGCTCGCGAGCAGGAAACGTTGCGCTCAATTTTGGACGAAGTCGGCCATCCCCATCACGAGGCGGTGTGGATGGTCAGTTTAGTGATTGAGCAGTTTCGGACCGAGCTGAAGTGGCTGCGCAAGGTCGAGCGCGAGTTGCCGCGCCGAGCGGCGGCACGGCATCCGGCGTATGCGCAGGATCCCCGCGAAGATGCCGGTAAAGCGAAAGCAGTTTAGCCGATCTCCGCCCACGAGAGGCGGAACGAGCGCCTGCCGCTTGGCAAGCAGCCTGCCATTGTGTTCTCCTAAATAGAGGTGCGATGACCCTATTTTTTCAGAAGCGACGCTCGCGACGGCCGTCGATTGCTGGTCTAAGCCTCGTCATCGCAGCTCTTTTGCCGATCGCATGTACAGCCTCCCCCAGGCCGCAGGAGCAAAGGAACGTCATTCGCTTGGTGCGCAACCCTGAAGCCGCTCCCGACTTCAAGCTGAACGCGCTCGACGGCAAGGCTCTAACTCTCGCCGGGTCCCGTGGCAAGGTTGTTTTGCTGAATTTCTGGGCCACGTGGTGTGGTCCTTGCCAAGCAGAAATTCCCGACCTTATTGCGCTACAGCAAAAATATAAGGATCAGCTCCAGATTATCGGACTAATCGTTGACGAGGATGACTCCTCCGTAGTCAAGCAAGTCGTGGCTGAAACGCAAATCAACTACCCCGTGGCGATGACTTCCCCGGAAGTACGTGTCCAATATGGCGGCATCGCCGCGCTGCCCACCTCGTTTGTTCTAGATACGCAAGGCCGCATTGTCCAGAAGCACGAGGGTCTGCGCGATCCTACCCTCTATGAAACAGAAATCCGCGCGCTCCTCGGGCTGCCCATCAACGCACGTGTGGAGACTTTTGAAGACACCGGTCAAATCTTCCTCGCGCATGCCGACCGCGCCAGCGAACTTCCCGGTGTGGATTTTTCCCGGCTCACTCCGCAGCAAAAGCAACTCGCGCTGCACAAATTCAATGCCGAAGGTTGCACGTGCGGGTGCAAATTCACTTTGGCGCAGTGCCGCATCTACGACCGCAATTGCGCCGTAAGCAAGTCGCGAACTGCAAAGATTGTCGCCGACCTTTCCCGCGCCACGTCGGGCAAGGGCACGACGGAAAAATCTGCAGCGCCGACGAGCGTCTCCCTGACCTGCTCCCTTGCATCCTGCCTAAGCACGGAATACACTCGCGCCCTCATTACGCCGGTATCGCCACATGACCGCCCCATGGCACCGGAACTATGGAGGACACGATGCAAAGCAATAGCAAGTCCGCGCTGAATCGAAGAGCAGGTTTTGCATTCCTGGTGCTTGCTGCCGCGGGATTGTTTACCGTCCGCGGCGCATTCTCGCAGGCTCCCGCGCAGCCCACTCGCCGCGCCATCCACCTTCCCGATGCCAATCCGCAGCTGCCGTTCAGTGACGGTATTCTGACTGGCAATACGCTGTACCTCGCGGGACGCATCGGTTTGGATAAATCAGGCAAGGCTCCCGCCGAAGTCACAGACGAAATCAAGATCCTGCTCGACCAAATCAAGGCCACACTGGCGCAGGCGGATATGACTATGGACGACCTGGTCTATGTGCAGATTGCCTGTACCGACCTTTCCCTGTTCGACAAATTTAACGGTATCTATCGGACGTATTTCACCACCAAGGACCTGCCCGCGCGCGAGTTCATCGGCGTAGCCGCACTTCTCCGCGGCGGCCATTTTGAACTCCAGGCCATTGCCGTCCGCCGCTAAACCGGCGTCAACCTCCCTCTCCTGATTCTTTGGCACGGGGCCGCGGGAACACGCTACAGATCCTTTCAGTGCACGAGCCCCCGCGGGTACGCGTTTGCTTGTAGGACCTGCCACCAGCCGACTTTTCCCGCCCATTTGTATTGATCCCTTTGACGCAGCGTTGACGCTGTGACCTTATATGGGCATTACACGTTGCCATATTTGCGTTGTTATGACGTCATATGGGCAGATGTGCTGAGTCTAGTTTCCGCCTGATAGTCCATAAACAACTGTAGATGCTAAGGTTACAGGATTAAAGAAATTTTACATCCGGTGGTGACCGAAGTGCACCCAACATTGGCGCGTCCTCGAACCCATGTTTAGGGTAACTACTCAGAAGAAACGCTGCAAGGTTCTCCTCACCATCGAGGGCCGTTTGGCCGGGGAATCCGTTTCCACGCTCGAGCACTGCTGGCGCGAATTGCGCGCCGCTTCCCCGACAGAAAAGTTCAACGTCGACCTCTGCGGGGTCAGTTTTATTGATACTGCCGGCAAGACGCTCCTGAAAGAGATTCACCGCCAAGGGGGACATTTAGTGGCTCAGGGGTGCCTGAATCAGGAAACGGTCAAAGAAATCACCGGAGAGGCGGAGCGACAGGCCGAGCAGGACAAGAAACACACCAAGCGATCGCACATTATCTTTTACATCGCTCTTTTTAGCCTGCTGATCGTTCCGGCACGAACGCCGGCGAAAAGTCAGCCGCAGTCTCAACAGAGGCGAACCGCTCTTCCTGCGGAGGCGCCCACCAGCGTGATGCGCTTGACGTTGGATCAGGCTGTAGGCCTCGCACTGAAGCAAAATACGACCGCGCGAATTGCGGTTCTCACCGCAGCGCAAAGCGAACAAGATCAAAAGATCGCTCTATCGGCATTGCTGCCGCAAGCGGACCTCGGAGTTAGCGAGCAGTATGAGCGAATCAACATTGTGGCGCAGTTCGGCGGCAACCGGATCTTTCCGGGTGTACCTCAGCATGTTGGCCCGTTCCCAATTTTCTCCGCGGGCCCTTCGTTTAATGGACCTCTCTTCGACCTTACCCTATTCCGGCGCTACCAAGCCTCGCGGAGTTCGGCAAAGGCCAGCAGAGAAGACAGCCTTTCCACTCGCGAGCAAGTAATTCTGCTGGTCGTCTCGCAATACATCGGAACGCTGCGCTCCATGGCGGACGTCCAGGCTTCGCAATCGCGCGTAGACTTGGCCCAGGCGCTCTATAACCAGGCTGCGGATTTGCAAAAGGAAGGCGTAGGTACGGGCATCGATACGCTTCGCGCCAATGTCGAGCTGCAGAACGAAAGTCAGCGCCTGCTGGAAGCACAAGCGACACGCGAAACCTCGCTCTTCGGCCTGAGCCGTCTCTTGAATCTCGATCCCCGGCAGCAAATCGAGCTTGCCGATTCGCTGAGCTTCTTTGACACGCCGCAACCTGATGTGGAAACCAGCATCGAAGAAGGCTTGTCCGCGCGCCCGGAATGGAAATCGCTGCAGGAGCAAATGCGCGCCGCGGAACTCCAGAAGAAAGCAGCTTCCGATTCACGCCTGCCCTCGCTACATTTCAGCGGAAATTGGACGCAACTCGGCACGGAGCCTTCGTCGGTGATCCCCACGTATACCTACGCGGGAACGGTCAGCATGCCGCTATTCACGGGCGGCCGCATCCGTGCGGAAACTGTGCGAGCGGATCTCGACATTCAGAAATTGCAGCAGCAGCAAGCGGATTTGCGCAACTCGATCGCGCTCGACGTAAAAACTGCGCTGATCAATCTCGATTCCGCGCGAAGCCAAGTTCGCGTGGCCAATCTCGGCGTGCAACTTTCCAAGGAAGAGGTGGATCAGGCGCGCGACCGCTTTAACGCCGGCGTTGCCAACAATATTGAAGTGATCCAAGCGCAGGATTCGCTGGCTCGCGCCAACGATAACCAGATTGCCGCGCTGTACCGCTTCAATCAAGCGCGCGCCGACTTGGCGCGCTCCATCGGTCAGATGGAAAGGGTGTACTCGAAGTAGCAAGGAGACGTGACAGAAGGAGAAGTAACAGAGGAGAAGAATGAGCGTTGAGATCGAGGTGGGACTCGAAAATGCAGCGAAGGTGAAGCCCGGACTTCAGGAGGGAATTTTCCTGGAGGAGCCGCCGAAGGGACTGAAAAGTCCTAAGGTGCGGGGCTTGCTCGTGGTTGGCGGATTGGTGCTGCTCGCCGTCGCGGCTGGGCTTCTTGTGTACTACCACAATCGCGAGACGACGGATGACGCTCAGGTCGATGGGCACATCACGCCAATCGCTTCCAAAATCTACGGGCGCGTCGCAGAAGTTTTGGTTACCGACAATCAGCCCGTGAAGGCTGGCCAGGTGCTTGTGAGGATTGATCCGCGCGATTATCAGGCCAGCGTGGACCAAGCCAAGGCCGCCCTGGCGCTCGCGGACAGCGATGCAGCGTCGGCCGGAGTCGATGTCCCGCGCACCCGGGAGAACGTCGCCAGCGGCACCTCCAGCGCGGATGCGCAATTGGCCGGCGCGGTAGCTGCTCTCGAAAGCGCTCAAGTCACCTATGACCAGGCGCGCACGTCCGATCTCGCCTGGGCGCAGGCGAATATCGAAAAGAGTAAAGCCAATGCCGAGCTGGCGCAGGCGGATTTGGCGCGCTACAAGCCGCTGCTCGATAAGGGCGAAATTTCCAAGCAGCAGTACGACGCAGCGAAAGCCAATGCGGACGCCACAGCCAGCGCGTTGAGAGCCGATCAGGAAAAGCTGGCGCAGGCACAACGCGCAGTTGATATCGCCAGAGCGCAGTTGGTAGCGGCGGGCGCGCGCGTAGAGCAGGCCAAAGCTGGTGTCTCGTCAGCGCATGCCGATATCCGGCAGATCAGCATGCGCACATCGGACGCGCAGGGCAAAATCGCCAAAGTGCAGCAAGCGCGCGCAGTCCTCGCGGCGGCGGATTTGAATCTCAGCTACACCGAGATTCTCGCGCCGGTGGACGGCGTAGCCACGCACAAGCAAGTGGAGCCCGGGCAAATCGTGCAGCAGGGCCAAGGATTGCTCGTCGTTGTGCCTCTGCAGGACGTCTGGGTGACGGCCAACTTCAAGGAAACTCAACTTCGGAAAATGCGCGCGGGACAAAAGGCCTACGTGCACGTGGACACGTATGGAAAAACGTTTCCTGGACACCTGGATTCTATTGCCGGGGCCACCGGCGCGGTATTGAGTTTGCTACCGCCGGAAAACGCCACCGGCAATTACGTGAAGGTGGTGCAACGCATTCCCGTGAAGATCGTGCTCGATCCGATTCCGCCGGATAAAGCCATCCTGCGGCCGGGAATGAATGTGGATGCGACCATCCTTACAGACTAAAACGAATCCTTGCGATTGCACTGGAATAAAGACGTAGCTTTGAACGTACTAAAGATGAGGAAGAGAGCTCGGGAACAGCGGCCATGTTGAACAGAATCTTAGCCAGGTTGCGGACACCGGACGGGAATATCAATCCGTGGGTGATCGCGATTACCGTGACGTTGGCCACGTTCATGGAGGTGCTGGATACGTCCATCGCCAACGTCGCGCTGCCGCATATTTCCGGCAATTTGTCGGCGGGCGCGGACGAGTCCACTTGGGTGCTCACGTCCTATCTGGTGTCTAACGCGATCGTCCTTCCGCTGTCTGGTTGGTTGTCGTCGCTGATGGGCCGCAAACGTTTTTACATGTCTTGCGTGGCGTTGTTCACGGTCAGCTCGTTCCTGTGCGGTTTGGCGCCGAGCCTGGGCGTGCTCGTGCTGTTTCGCATTTTGCAAGGCGTCGGCGGCGGAGGTTTGCAGCCCAGCGAGCAGGCCATCTTGAACGATACGTTTTCGCTGGAAAAGCGCGGCATGGCGTTTGCCGTGTACGGCATCGCGGTTGTCGTGGCACCCACCATTGGCCCGTGGCTCGGCGGCTGGATCACCGACAATTTTTCGTGGCGCTGGATTTTCTATATCAACCTGCCCGTGGGAATCATTTCGCTCTTGCTGACGTCCGTGTTGATCAGTGATCCGCCGTATATGAAGCGCGCCAGCATCAAGAGCGGGTTCCGTATCGATTACATCGGCATCGGATTGATCAGCCTGGGCCTCGGCAGCATGCAAATCATTTTGGACAAAGGCCAGCGCGACGATTGGCTGTCGTCCGACTTCATCCGCGTCTTCTTTGTACTGATGGTCATCGGCATAGTTGCGGGGATTTTCTGGGAGCTGCGGCAAGAACATCCGGTGGTCGATTTGCGCATGCTGAAGAATGGTAATTTCGCGATCTCCACAATCGCCATGTTTTTCCTTGGATTCGTGATGTATGCCAGCACGGTGTTGATCCCGCAATTCTTGCAGCAAATGATGGGTTATACGGCCGAACTTGCGGGACTGGCGCTGTCTCCGGGTGGCGCGGTGATTATGTGCATGATGCCGGTCGTGGGCTTCTTAGTGTCGAAAGTAGACACGCGAATCCTAATTACGTTTGGTTCCATCATCGTGGCTTCCTCACTCTTCGTGATGGCTGGTTGGGACCTGCAACTGGACTACAGTCACGCCGTGCGCGCGCGCATGTTCCAGGGCCTGGGCTTGGCGTTCTTGTTTATTCCCATCAACGTCTCCGCGTTTGCATATGTGCCGCGGGAAAAGAGCAACATGGGCACCGGCATTATCAACCTGGCGCGCAATATCGGCGCCAGCGTGGGCATTGCTACAGTCACCACCATGTTGGAACGGCGCACGCAAGCGCACCAGGTGCGGCTCGCGGAGCACATAAACACGTACAGCGCGGCGTACCACAACATGCTGAATGGCACGCAGACGAAACTTGTTTCCGCCGGCTCTAGCCTGTCGCACGCAACGACGCAGGCGCAGCAAATGATTTACGGCACTGTGCAGCGGCAGGCCACGATGCTCGCATTCATCGACAATTTCAAGATGTTGGGCGTGGTGCTTTTCGCCATCATTCCGGTGTTTTGGCTGCTGAAGAAGCCCAACAAACAAGCCGGCAGTGTGCCGGTGCATTGAGATAAGAACGCGCGTCGCGCGTCTAAACGGTTTTGAAGTGAATGGGGGAAGACAAAATGGCAACACAGATGGCAACGCAAGTGGCAGTGGGACTCCAATTCGATGAAGAAAAGCTGATCCGCGCCGGCCAGCGTGGCGATTCGCAAGCGGTGGAGGCGTTGTTTCGCCGCTACCATCGTCCGCTGTTTCAGACTGCCCTGCGCGTGCTCGGCAATGCCGAGGATGCGGAAGACGCCTTGCAAGACGGCTTGCTTTCCGCATATCGCAACTTGAAGCGGTTTGAGGGCCGGTCGCAATTCTCCACCTGGTTGACGCGCATCGTGATCAACGCGGCGCTGATGCGCAGGCGCAGCGCCAAGGCGCGTCCAGCCGTTTCGCTGGACGAAGCGCCGCGCGAGGACGAGTTGCCGGCCGCGGAACGCTTCGCGGCCAAAGGACCGAACCCCGAGCAAGTGTTTGAGGGAACGGAGCTGCGCGAGATCATCAGCGCAAACTTGGACGAGCTTTCTCCGTTGCTGCGCACGGCATTCGTGCTGCGCGAAGTGGAAGGTTACTCCACCGGTGAAGCCGCGAAGAAACTCGGTGTCACGGAAAATACGCTGAAGGCTCGCCTCTGGCGCGCGCGGCACCAACTTGCTGAACGGCTCGGACGCCGCCTGCGCCGCATCAGCGACGGCATGATGGGCGAAGAAGCCTGCAGCTACTGCTGAAGTACGGAAGCCGGAGAAGCGGAGGAGCAATGAAATAGGAGGAACCTGGCGCACGCGCCGGCCTCGCTTGTTTCAGGGCCGATTTTGCGCGGCAGGATATAAGCCTAAGACACGGACTTCGTGGGCGGCTTCCCGCAATTCGGCCAGCGCTTTTTCCAGTCGGCTAACCGCATCGGCTTCTACATCGATGAAGAACTGATATTCCCAGGGCCGCCCGTGAATTGGGCGGCTCTCGATTTTTAGCAGGTTTACACCGTTGCGCGAGAACGGCTCGAGTGAGGAGAGCAGCGAGCCCGGCCGATGGGCAAGGCGCATGGCAATAGACATTTTGCGCGCTTCCGGGCGATTGGCGCTTGCTGCTTGCATTGCGGGCTGCAGCACAACAAAGCGCGTAAAATTTTCGGCGTTGTCCTGGATTCGCTCCGCGATGATTTCGCCGCGATAGCGATCGGCGGCATATTTGCCTGCGATAGCGGCGTGAGTTTTGTCTCCGCGTACTAACATTTCGCGCACGCTTCCCGCCGTGTCCTCCGCAGGCAGGCGCTTGATGCTGGGGTGCTGGCCGAAGAAGCGCTCACATTGCGCCAGGGCCATGGGGTGCGAGGAAACAGAGCGGATCTCGCTGAGTGACGCGCCGGGGCAACCAATCAGGTTCATCTCAATGGGCAGAATTGTTTCCGCGGTTATGGTGAGCTCGCTCTCCAAAAGCAAATCGTAGACACGCACCACAGAACCGGCGAGCGAATTCTCCACCGGGACCAGCAGGGAGTCTGCATGGCCGTCGGTAATGGCACGAAACGTCGCGTCAAATGTGGGGCGAGGGACGGTCACGATAGTATCGCCATACAACTGCACGGCGGCGGCTTCGCTGAAGGCGCCGGCTTCGCCTTGAAATGCGACGCGAATTTTTTCGACTAGCAAAATGAGAGCTCCGTCTTTTACCTCACAGCCTCGTTTAGCGGCTGCATTCCGCGCCTACGCGCGCTGCATCCAACCGTTTGACAGTGGGCGGCCATCAAGTATGATTCGCGCAGCTTCCTGAAACAAAGTGGAATTTGAGGCGGGGGCACTCGGAGAGACCGAAATGGGCTACGTCGATAGAAATCTCGTGCCGGGAGAGACTCTGCTCTATCGGACGCGGCACCATTGGTTGGTATTGCTCGGCCCGTTGATCGCCGGTTCGTCGCTGCTGGTGCCGGGCCTGGCGCTCTTGATGGAAGCGATGAGCAAGCGAGATACGACCGGGCTCGTGGTCGGCAGCTCCACGATCAGCCCCAAAGTCATGGCTATTGCCGGGGCCGTCCTCGTAGTGGCGGCCATCAGCACGTTCACCTACGGAGTTGCCAAGCGTAACGCCACGGAAATGGCGGTGACGAATCGGCGCGTGCTGATAAAGTCCGGCATGGGCAGCAGGCGCACGCTGGACTTAATGCTTTCGCGCGTGGAGAGCATCGGCGTCGAAGAAAGCGCCGTGGGCAGAATGCTGGGATATGGGTCGGTGATTGTGCGAGGGACTGGCGGCACCCCGGAGCCGTTTTTAATGATCGCGCACCCGCAGGAATTTCGCCGCGCAGTGCAAGAGCAGATTGCTACTAGCTGAAACGCCTCGAATTTCAATCTCGAATCGCAATGGATCGAATTCTTTACTGGTTGCATACAGCCGCGCAGTGTTTCAATGCGATCTTTGTCGGCGGTGCGATAAGTTGATAAAGGTACTCCTGCAAGAAGCAAGCGGATTTGATTCCGCTCAATGAGCTTCCAGGCTCCGACGCCATGAAGTTATCCATGCCCATGAAAATTGGTTTCAGCTTGGGAATGCTGGCTGCCGCACTGTGGGCCGCAACCAACAAGCACTTGTACGATATAGCGGTATTCAATGTACTTGTAAGCTGCGGATTGGCCGGGATCATGGTGTTGCACCTGCGGCTGAAACCATCGTGGACCGATGTGGCCGGCGTATTCGCCGGGGCGGGAGCCCTGGCATTGATTGATTTCAAGCTTTTGCATTACAACTTTAACGTTTTTGGCCTGCTGTCCTTCATGGGCCTGTCGAGCTTGGTGGCGCTTGCGATCCGCGCGGCCTGGACGCGCGATGAAGAAAGCACGCGGATGAGGCTGGCCTTCCTGTTCGCATTGCTTTCCATGATCGTAGATGCGGCGGCGGTGCCGTTTCACGCCTGGGTGTCAAAGCTGAATCCAAGAGTTCTTGATCTTTACTTATATTCTTTCGACGCCAGCCTGCGGGTGCAATTGTCCTTCCTCATGGGACAGGCGTATGCCACCTGGCACCGTTTCGGCGACGCTGGAATGTTCATTTACATCGGATTGCCAGTAGTTTTGGCAATGGTGGTTGCGGGACACTTGCTTCACGGAAGTAAAAAGGCAATCCCCGCGATCGTGGCGTTCCTGGTCACGGCGCCGCTCGGAATTATTTTCTATAACCTTTTCCCCGCCCTGGGCCCAAGGTACGTTTTCGGTCCACGGTTCCCGTGGAATCCACTCACCATTGAGCAAGCAGCGCGTCTGCACCTGGAGCCGATTCTAACGGAAGGCTACCGTAACGCGATGCCATCTTTGCACATTGCGTGGGTTCTCCTGGCCTGGTGGTTTTCGCGAGGGCTATCGGTGTGGGAACGAGCGATCGCTATGGTTTTTGTGGTATTCACCGTATTCGCTACACTCGGCAGCGGCGAGCACTACTTTATTGATCTCGTGGTGGGCTTTCCGTTTGCGTTGTTCGTCTACAGTTTATGCGCGTTTCCGCTGGGATGGACGCACAAACGCAAGGTAGCTTTCTGGCTGGGGCTCGGGCTTACGCTGGGGTGGTTTGCGGCGCTGCGCGTGGGCATCAAGCTGTTTTGGCTCTCGCCGACTTTTCCGTGGTTCGCGTGTTTGGCCACCGTCGTTGGCGTTGTAATTTTTCAGCAGTGGCTCGAGCAAGCGACCGGAACGAATGATTCGCGAGAGACCGCGCAAGAGGTGATGTCCGTTTCGGCTTCCTGACTTCGGTCCGCAAGCCGGATTCATTTTCGCCGCAGCCTTGAATCTGGGGTGGCGAGCGGGGCTATACTATGTAAATGGAACCGAAACGAGCCGTAGCAGCCCGGCCCGAACCGGGCGAGTACGCACCCTTCTACGAAACCTATATCTCCAAAGTCAAAGGCAACAATATTCTGGCTATCCTCGAAGCGCAGCGATTGCAGATGGCGCAGCTATTTGCCGCCCACACCGAGCGCGATGGAAATTTTCGCTACGCGCCAGACAAATGGACGGTAAAGGAAGTATTGGGTCACGTAACTGATTCGGAGCGAATTTTTGTATATCGCGCTCTGCGCATCGCGCGGGGCGACCAGACGCCGCTTCAGGGATTCGAGCAGGACGACTATGTGCGCGGAGGAAATTTTGGAGAACGCGCGCTTGTGGACTTGGCCGAAGAGTTTGTGCCGGTGCGCGCGGCCACGATTGCATTCTTCAAGTCTCTGCAGAAAGACGCCTGGCCGCGGCGAGGCGTAGCCAACAAGAACGAGGTTACTGTACGGGCGCTCGCGTTCATTGTGGCCGGGCACGAACTGCATCACCGGCAGATTCTCGAGGAGCGTTACTTCCCGGCGATTCCTCGCGCCTGATTTCCACTTAACGCTGAATGCGAATGCGCGCACGGTCTACGTATCGGCCGGGGAATGGTATATCCGCGGCCTGCCGCGTCCGCGAAGCGGACCTGGCAACGGCAACATTCTTCCTTTCCAAAGACACTGTGACGGCGGGCCACGCGATGATGTTGTGCTGTAGTTTTCTGAAGGAATGTAGCAGGCAATACAACAACGTGACGGCCGTAGCGATCAAAAGCGCGGCAACCGGCAGTGCCAAAGACTGAGCCTCAATAGGATTCGCGAATTGCTGCTCGATTAGATACCCGCCCAGCGCCAGCAGCGAGAACGCAAGAGAGAAACCGATTCCTCCTAACGTGTTCAGGCATTGACCGCGGGCCGATAGCGATCGTTGCGAGCCAAGCCCCAATGGGAGGCCGAAGAAACAGAGCGCCATTTACTTCTCGCAAACGGCAACGTTTGTGATTTCTTCAATATGAAGAAAATCCAGATAGGTGAGCGCCGGTGGAACGTACCGCTTTTTCATCGCGGCACCGCACGAGCAGCGCGGATTTTTTCCGCCCTCGCTCCCGATGCGCTCGACCAGCACTTCGCATCCGCAAACGGGATTGGTGCAATGCCAGCGATCGTCTGCTTTCATGCGCATGGCCGCTCCTTATTGCGCCCAAGGCTTCCTGGGGCCCACACCGAAGTAGCGGAACTATATCCTAATGGTAAACACAAGGCAAGTATACTGTATTGATTTCTTTTTACTTTCCTGCGCCATGCAGGGTGCCCCACGGGCGTTTTGCGGAAATCTTTGCTACGTACACCAAATGCGGCTGTACACGTGTATGACCGGGGGACCCCCACCCCCCGTGTTTTTCGTAAAAGCGGATTCTAAAGGGCTTATGGGCACTTTTTGCGTAAAAGCGGATTCTAAAGGACTTGCGGCGGATGGCGACAACGAAGCCCCCATCCGGAGCGGAATCCGCTCTGCGCTGGCAGTCACGGAACAGCCGCAAACTATTGTCCCGCTTGGAATTGAGTGCGCCGCAAACAAAAACGCCTCCTGCAGGAGGCGTTCGCGCAATTCTCTATGAAGCTAGTATACCAGTTGGTAGGTCTTTGTCAATCAACTTATATGTGCCCAAGAAAAAAATAAGGCGGAGAGGCTGAGTTTGTTGACGAAAAGGAGAGAGGAACAGGCCGATAACGAGGCGTTTTCCTGATACCGATGCAGGCGTGGCTTAACGCCGCTGAAAAGCAGCAGCAGGACTGCCGCACCGCACATGGCTGGCGCAGCATGCTGCGCCACGAAAAACGGAGAGCGCGACGAGCTACAGGAGTGGCTCGCTCCAGTTTTCGAGGGTTTCCTTGACCTTGTGCAGGAACTGATGGGCGATGGCGCCGTCCACGACGCGATGGTCATAGCTCAAGGTCACGTAGCACATGGAGCGGATGGCGATGGAGTCGTTGATCACGACGGGCCGTTTTTCGATGGCGCCGAGGCCGAGGATGCCGACGTTGGGCTGGCTAATGACCGGCAAGCCAAAGAGACCGCCGAAGACACCGGGATTGGTGATCGAAAAGGTGCCTTCCTGAACTTCTTCCGGTTTGAGTTTTTTGGTGCGCGCGCGTTCGGCAAGGTCGTTCAGGTTGCGCTGGATGCCTAAGATATTTTTCTCGTCGGCGTTCTTGATGACCGGAACGATCAAGCCCCAGTCGAGCGCTACGGCGATGCCGATGTTGATTTCTTTATGGAGGATGACGTTTGTGCCGTCGAGCGACGCATTCATGGTAGGGAAGGCTCGCAGGCCGGCAACGGCGGCTTTCACAAAGAAAGGCATGAAGGTCAGCTTGGTCTCGTAGCGCTTCTCAAACTCGTCCTTGGATTTGGCGCGCAGGGACGCGACCTTGGTCATGTCGATTTCGTCGACGGAGTATACGTGCGGCGAAACGTGCTTGGAGGCGATCATGTGCTCGGCGATGCGCTGGCGCATGATGCTCATGGGTTGCACTTCGTAATTGCCGAAATACATTTTCTCGCGCGGGACGGCGGACTCGAAGGCGACGTGGGCCTGGCCGCCGGAAGTGGCGGGCGGCGGAGGTGGCGGAGCAGCACCGCGCTGTAGAGCGGGAGCGGATGGCGCGTAGGCCGCCGCTTCGACCGCGGGTTCCTCGGCTTCGACGGAGGGCTGGACGCCGCCGGCGAGGTAGGCTTCGATGTCTTGCTTGCTGATGCGGCCGCCTGCACCGGTGCCGGGAATGCTGGCCAGGTCGATGCCGTGCTCCTTGGCCATGCGGCGGACGAGCGGCGAGCTGTGGATGCGTTCGCCTGCCGGACGCGATGGCGCGGCGGCTGGACCGGGTCCAGAAGCAGCAGCGGGTGTAGGCGCGACGGCAGGTCTTGCAGCTTGCGCGGGCGGCACGATTTGGGGACGCGCGGCGGGCGCTGGTGCGGCGGCCCGCGCGGGTTCCGCAGCCTTCGTAGCCGGAGCGGGCGCTTGCGCAGGAGCTGCTGCCTTGGCCGCGCCGGCGCCGTCACCTGCCGCGTCAATCACGCCCACAACCGTCTGAATCGGCACGGTTTTGCCTTCGCCGACCTTGATCTCTTTCAGCACGCCAGCTGATGGCGAGGGGATTTCCGCGTCGACCTTGTCGGTCGAAATTTCAAACAGGGGCTCGTCGCGCTCGACTTTGTCGCCGGGCTTCTTGAGCCACTTGGTGATGGTGCCTTCAAAAATGCTTTCGCCCATTTGGGGCATTACGATGTCGACTGCCATTTTGCGTTCTCCTGTGAACCTGCTCAATCCATGAGCACAGCCACGATTCGCTGTGCCACAAAACTAATACCGTGCCAACTCCTTTGCGGCAGCGAAAACCTTTTGCGCGTTGGGCAGAAAATATTCTTCCAGCGTCGGCGCGTATGGCACCGGCGTATCTAGGGACGCCACCCGCATGAGCGGGCCATCGAGATCGCCGAAGGCTTTTTCGCACAGAATCGCGGCGATTTCGCCGGCGATGCCGCCGGTCTTGGTATCTTCGTGGACGACCAGGATCTTGTTGGTTTTCTTCA